>ENA-OQIH01000481-OQIH01000481.1-human-gut-metagenome-genome-assembly--contig:-NODE-481-length-28836-cov-42.714663_pt1 | contig 28836 bp, 32 predicted proteins | sample MGYA00242575_ERZ504740 | MGnify/ENA primary metagenome ERZ504740 (study PRJEB26092, sample SAMD00036192) | human gut metagenome | host: Homo sapiens | study: EMG produced TPA metagenomics assembly of...
TTTAACTCCATAAGCTATGAATTTGGAAACAAAGATAACAATTTATAAATTTACCCCTCAGCTTTTTACATTGACCCAAGAAAAGGTGTACTTTAATAGTTTTCTTCCCCATATCTTTATGATTTCTTAACGCTTATCCTATCTTTATCTACCTTATTATTGCCGATGTTTTCGGGAAAAGTGAGATTCTTACCTTATATTTGTAGTAAGAACGTTTAAAGGCGCACGATTATGGAAAATCATATGGAAAACAATTTCAGAGAAATACAGAAGATATTAGATAGTTGTATAGTTCATGACTATAAAACTAAAGTAGATGCACTATTTTTAAAACGTGAATATTTGACGCAAGTTCAGCTAAAGGATTATTTGCGGCAAGAAATTTTCCGTGTGACTGAAAATATTGTAGCCATCCAACAAAAATACCGTGTCGTGCGTAACATTGTATTGGATATGGATATTCCCGATTTTTTGTGGGAAAGCGGTTATTGGAAAGGCTTTGTTTTTCAATCCGCTGTTTGAGTTGTTCCGGGTATTTGATGCGCCATTCAATAAGGCGTATTTCTGTGTTTAAAAGTCCTATCGCTTCATCAATTAGATGCAAATAGGGCATTTTTTTCTTGCTCAAACCGTACACGGTATGACTTAAGACGATATAAACCAAAAGAAAAATAGCGGAGTAATACACTATAATCTTGCTCGTTAATACTGAAATTGGCTACATGGATAGCTAATTCTTCAACAGCTTTTGTTAGTTCAGATGCAGAAACTTTGCGCTGTGAGTATTCCGATAGTAATCGAAAAAAACTCTGTTGTAATAATGCTTTCATCTATTAATATTTTTAATTTCATAATTAGTTAGTTCGTCTTTTATAGAATTTTACTTATATCATTGGGTGTCTTAAAATAATAGTCTGCACGTATAGGATTAGATACATTATTGCTCCATAAAACCAATCCGGAATCAACACCGGCATTGTTGGCACATTGAATATCATAAATACTATCACCAATATAGAGAGCGTTTTCGGGGCTTACATGGGCTTTAGCCAAATATGCTACTAAGGGTGCTGCTTGGGGCTTATGTTCATCAGTATCATCGGCACATACAATTGTGGAAAAATAGTCCGCTAACCCTAATGGCTCAAAATCAGAATAATATTCTTGATATGTTTTGGAGGTTACAATGCCTAAAATATAGCCTCTTGATAAAAGGGATTGCAAGCATTCTTTGATACCTTGAAAAGGTTGAATAGTGTGCTGGAGCAATTTCATATTCCTATCCCATCGTTTCAATGCATCTTCTATGTCAGGTATTTTGAGTAATTCCAACGCATTTCTTCCGGTAATGCCTAAAGCAAATTTCAGACTTTCATATTGAGGTGTGCGTCCTGTTATTTCTGTAATTGTTTTTATTAAAGAGTTGATGACTGCATATTCCGTATCTATCAATGTACCGTCTATGTCGAATACGATATGTTTATATTTCATGTGTTTGATTTATTAGTCAAATAATACTTGCCAGTTTCTATCGTAGTAAGCTGAAAAGCACATTTTTATTTGTTCTTCGTTATTTTTCTCTTTTGCAAGAATAGGTAATTCTTTCAATCCGAAATAAGCACTCTCATCCGTTTCAATATTGGGTCGGAAATATCCGCTTTCAATCTCACAAAGAACAAAAACTTTACAAACATTGTAGGCATAGAGGGGAATATTATGCAAATTTCTATCTTGTATAGCTATTATCCGGATAGCTTTTACATTTAATCCTGCTTCTTCTTTTACTTCTTTTTCTGTATTAGTCTTGATACTCTGATTTATATCGACCCAACCACCGGGTAAAGACCAAGTTCCATTTTTCTCTTTCACAAGCAGTATTTTATCATCTTTGAATATAGCAGCTCGTGTATCTAATTTAGGAGTTTGAAATCCTGTTTCATTGCAAAACAGATTCTTTACTTTTTCTATGGGTATTTCACTTTGCAGACTAAGCATTTCTGCTGCAATTTCTCTAATGCGTTCAAAGCGTTCTATATCAAATACATCTTTGGAGTATGTCAATCCCCCTTGGGCAATGAATTGTAGTTCTTTTGCCCATTCAAGCCATTGTGGTTGTACTGTTTTATTCATATAGTGAATGTTAGTATCGTTATATTGATTTACAAAGGTATGGAAAATGAAATTCTTTATTTTTGTCCTATGTTAAAAAATCATCGGCTTGACCGGATTCTGCTAAGAGAAGGTTGTGTTATTCCTAAAAAAGAGGCAATATGTCCTAAAGTCACTCGGTGGAAAATGCTGGGATATTCTTTTATCAACTTTTCATAACGTTCTTGGGCAGACAAGTTCAGCCGGGAAATATGAATGTCCTGTAAAAGTAGAAAATTTTCTTGCTGTAACACTCTCATCCAATTGGCAATGTCAATACGGGATTTATATAAATCATTCAACTTGTCTATAGAAATGGAGTAGGTTAAAGTTTCTTCTAAGGTTTCTACATATTCAAATCCAGCTTTGTGTCGATATAAATCCCATGAACCACAAGTCGCATCGCCTTCCATAGAAAACCATGTTGTTATTTCTTTTCCATTATGCAGGATATATGAACGTGTTATTCCTTTTTCTATGAAATAGACTTGATTGTCAAAACGACCAGCTTGTATGATGATAGTTTTAGCCGGAAAAGTCTGTTGTTTAAAACAGTACTTTAGCAGATGCAATGAATCATCCGAAACAGGATAGAGTTCTTGTATCTTTCTTATTATATTATCCATTATCAATGTTTTTGCTCTTTCTACAAAAATAATAAAACAGAAAGGGATAATATTGTTGCATTCATAGTTTAAAAAGGAATTTGACTATTTTTAGCAAGGTGGGATGAAAAGAGAACCACGATGTGGATATGTGATATAGGCAAAAGAAATAGGTGGTGCTAAACTACGTTTAGTTTATCCCTTTGTCTATATAGCCAAAACGAACTAAACCAATTTCTATTGACAGCTAGAAACGATACTGGCGAAAAAAGAAATAGTATTACCTTTTTCGCCAGTATCGTTTTTAGCAATCTTTTTCAGTCTTGATTTATCCTTAATAGTTTGAGGAAGAAATGAACTCTTTTATTTCTTCCTCGGTTGGAAGTTCTATCATGTACTTCTGTACAAAGATATTCGGGTCTAATCCGGCAGTGGCATACTTTACTAATGTATCTCCCTTTTCCGTACAAAGTAGAATACCGATAGGTGGATTATCGTCCGGCTGCATTACTTCCGCTTTAAAGTAGTTAAGGTACATATTTAGTTGCGAGGCGTATTCATGGCGAAATTTGTCTATCTTCAATTCCACAATGATATGGCACTTCAAAATGCGGTGATAGAATACGAGGTCGGCAAAGAAATAATCTTCATCAATCAAGATACGTTTTTGCCGGGCTTCAAAGCAGAAACCATGTCCCATTTCCAACAGGAAGTGTTGCAGGTTATCAAGAATGGATTGTTCCAAATCGTTTTCCGTCACTAATGCACGTTCATTCAATCCTAAGAACTCTAAAGTAACAGGAGTGTTGATAACATCTTTGGGTTGCAATAAGGTTACTTGTTGCTGGACTAAAGCGGAGAGGGCTTCTTTGTTTTTGGATAGTCCGCTACGTTCGTAATATAAAGATGCGATTTGCCGCTCTAACTCTTTTACAGACCAGCATCCACGAATAGTTTCCATTTCATAGAAAGCACGTTTTATCGGGTTCTCAATTCCTGATATAGTATTTAAATGGGTGGAAGATAATCTGTTGAATAATCTATCAGCTGGAATCATCCATGTTTCGGTTTGTGGGTGTTCTGTTGATAGTTTCCAAACGCCATTTTCAGATTCGGCGGTCACCAACCGCCGAATTGGTTCGGTGAATTCGGCGGTCAATGACTGCCGAATTTGTATTTGTGATGCAATATATTGTGTGACAGACTCTTTTAGCTGTGGATAAACAAGATATAACCGCCTAAATTCTCGGAATCTTCGTTCATTCAGACCTTTTGTTTTTAGCCGTTGTTCCAGCTTTTTCAACAATTGTTCACCGTAGGCGGCACGGTCTTCTCCGTTCTGTTCGAACTCCACGATATAGCAACCCATAAGCCAGTTACGGGAAGTAAGGGCAAGGTTTACAGCATGTGCGGCTTGTGCCTGCAACGTGTTCTGTATCGTGCTGATATGTTTTACTAATACTTCAAAGTTCATAGTTACAAAGATAAGTCTTTTGTGGTTAAAACTTTAGTTCGGACAGGCTATTTATTGCTTCCTCTTTCAATTTATCCACCGCACGGGTGTATTTCTCCGTATGCTTCAATCCGCTATGCCCTAAAAGGCTGGCTATGGTTTTGATATTTGTCCCATTGTTCAAAATGTTCACGGCAAACGAATGCCGAGCACAATGCCAGCTCATATGTTTGTCTATCCCAGCTCTTTTTACCCAACGCTTTACTGATTTATAGCAACTTTCGTATGTAGACAAATCGAATATCAAACAGTTCTTATCTGTCGGAGCTTCACCAATGATAGACAATAGACCGTCATTCAAAGGAATAACCACACCACTACTGGCAGAATGTCGCTTGGCCTTGCTTTGCTCGAACTTCAATAATCGGTTAGCATAATCCACATTTTTAAAAGTAAGATCTTTTACATTGCAGAAGCGCAGACCGCAATATAGGCAAAAGATAAACGCTTGTCTGACTGTAGGGTTTTCGTTGTCATAATGACAAGCCATCAGCTTTTGTACTTCTTCGGGCGAAAGCACATTTTTCCGAAGCATCTGACTATCCACTTTGCAGGTAATATCTTTACAAGGGTCTTTCGATTCTTCCAAAGGAGAATTTCGCTTATGTGGTGTTACGGCTGATGTTGGCGGACATTCTTACATGAACTATCTGAAAGTTCCTGCTAAGGTGGATGAACTTTGTGCGATTCTTCAAGAGAAGCAAAAGACCGTGGGAACATTTCGGGAACAATACGAATTGAGCTTTAATGCTCACCTTAATTTAGTAACTATTCATCCGTGGGTGGACGGCGACGGAAGAACGGCTCGATTACTGATGAACTACATCCAGTTTTGTTATCACCTTTTTCCTACTAAGATATTCAAAGAGGATAGGGAAGAATATATCCTTTCTCTACGCCAATGTCAGGACGAAGAAACCAACCAGCCGTTTTTGTCGTTTATGGCAGGGCAGTTGAAGAAATCGCTTTCTTTGGAGATTGAAAGGTTTAAAGTTTCGCAAAAGAAAGTGTTCAGTTTTATGTTTTGAAACACAGTATTTTGTTATAAATTGCTATAAATCAGAAGTTAATTACAGCATTTAAAAGATGCAGGTAACGATTTGGTAGCAAAAGTCTTGCTTTTGGTTACACAGTTTTGCATAGTTTCAAATAACTCATGTACAAATATAGGTATTGTTTGAAATATAGCCAAATTTACATAGGATATTTTTCATATATATTTGTGTATTAACGTTTTGTTTATTAACAGGTATAAGACTTGTATAAGGTTCTAAAATCTATATGTAACCTTCAATCAGTTCGTTGTCAGAAGTATCGATCACTATTTAGGGATACCATAAGACCTTTGCCGTACCGTCATCCACCTTTTTATTATAGGCAGTCACTCCGCAGGAGAAACTGCCCGATATGATATTCGGCACTATGGACATTATTCCTTTTTAGTAAGATACTCCTTTTCGTACCGTTTTGTAAGTTCAATAACCTGCCTGCATACTTCTTCCAGCTTACGTGTTTCTTCGGCGAGTTTATGGAGAAACGCAAGCGATTTCTTCTCCCCGTAAATGGTATGGATGGCCTTTACACATTGGTTATAGTTATTTCCTATCCTGCGGAACTGCTGATAGAAAGCGGTAAGCTGGGCGTAATACTCCTGCGCTTCCTTGTCAATCTTCACCACTTTGAACTCTCAACCGAAGATGCGTGCAAAGATAAATTCGGCCTTGTTCTTCATACCCGATTGCTCAAACATCGTGATGAATTTTTCATTTTCCTCACTGTTCAACCTCACTGAGTAGCGATGCACCCGTGGGTCTGCGAGCACTTTGTGCCCTGCTTTGTTTCTTACCAGCATTCTTTTCTTCATGACATGAATATTTTAAAAGGTTCGACTTGGGAGAACCTTTGCCCCGCCCGAAAGACCTTTCGGGCGAGACTTTGAGGACCTGAACTTCAAGTGAGGGCCTCAAAGTACACCTCGCTATATGCTGGCGCATATTAAAATCCGGCTGTGCCGGATTAAAGGTCTGAAGGATTGTCATACGTTCTCTGCCGAGAACGGGCTGCGTTCTCCCGGCAACAAAGGTAGGGAGTTTTTTCTATCCGCACATTATGGCGGTTCCCGCCAACACCCGCCAATGAATGACTTTGAAACCAGGGAATACTTTATGGATACTCTTTTAAGGTTTATTTATAGCCGGGCAGTTATTCGGTTATCCGTTTGAATAAGTAAATGGTCTGGTATTTGAATTGCTGTTCAGGCAAATTATTAAGATGGTTACCCGAATAGGCAGGCAAATATTCGGCCGAATGGATATATGATTATATGGATATGTGGGCTGCCGTTTGAATATGTACATAGCCACATAGCTAAATAGCTATGTAGCTGAATAGATAGATAACTATATAGCTAACCGGATAAACAGACTACAGAACGGATAACTGAAAAGATAAACAGCTATTCATCTGGTTATCAATAAATCTATTATTATCGTATTAGTGGAAAAATACTATAAGAATTATCTGATTCTTTAAGAGGAAGTATTCAGGTATGGGGTGTGGCAGGTCATTCCACCGGCTCGCCGCCATAGCGAAGGCGGCAGATGTCCTTGTGGATTTCACACATGATATGCAGCTGCATCTGCTTGCTGATATGGCGGCTTTGGGAACGCATGAACAGACGGTTCTCTATCAGGCTGCAAAACTTCGTGCCCTCCCTGCTTACAATGCAGACAATCTGATTTTCAAGGAAAAAATCCCTGTCGGTGGAATATTCCACGTCCGGGAACATTCTTATATATTTCATTCGCTGATATTTTAAAAGGTTTTACGGTGGCGGTGTGGGTGGGGTCGTCCGGCCCTGCCCTCTGTTCTCTTGGGGGCGGTGAAAAAGATGTGCCGGATGTTGTTTCCGGCACATGCTTTCCGCTTGGGGTCAGGCGGCTTTTCCGCTTTCGGGCTTCTCTGTTTTCGGGGCGGTGGTCTTCTTTTCTGCCGTCTGCTGTTTTTCGGTTTTTTTGGCAGCTTTCTTTTCCGCTTTCTTCATTTCCTTTATCCTTTCCTCCAAACGTTCATGCCGTTTCTGATATTCTTCCTCGTGGGTGGCTTTGGCAAGTCCGTACTGGTCGGGGAAGTGCATGTTTGCGAAGTCCCTCAGCAGCTTGGATGCGTTGTTGTCTCCGTGGCCGTTCTCACAAAGGAAGTGGCTGATGAAGTCCCGTTTGATTACCGTCTTTTGTGTGTCCGTCAGTTTGGCAACGATTTTCATCCGCTGTTTCTCGTCCAATGCGAAAGGCTGGTCCTTGATGCCGAAAAGCGGGAAATGTCTCCTTTGAAGTTGGGCAAGCATGGCAAAATAAACCATACCGTCTTCGTACTGCGTGAACGGGCTTTCGGGATAGTCGTTCTCACGGACAATCTTTTTCGTATCGGCAACGGTCTTTTCGATGGAAAGCTGTTTGAAACGCTTGTCCCTTTCCTGCAATGTCCCGATAGTGACGGGGGCGGTTTCCTTCCTGTTTATCTCCACGTAGCAGAGTTCGGGTTCTGTCTGCCCTACCTTTACATAGGTCTTTATCCTGCCTTCCTCCTTCATGCGGTCAAGTTCCTCCACCTTTCGGGCATATTCCTCGTTTCTGCGCTCAAATGTCTGCACCGCCTGTTCGTACTCTTTCGTTTGGGTGAACTGCTCTTTCTTCGGTGCTTCGGGTGCTTTGGGGAATTCCCTTGCCGATACGTTGTAGTCAAGTTCCTTGATTTCATGCCCTTTCTTGTCCAGTTTCTGTAGTGCCATATCGTTACGGCTTCCGTAGTAGGGGCGTGCGACAACCAGCTTCGGATCGGATTTCAAAAGTTTCTCCGTCTCTTTTGCCACATGGGCTGCGTTCTTGGCTTCCAGACATTTGCGGTTGGTGCAGTGTCCGCACCCGTTATGCTCGGCAAAGAGGTTGTAATTGGCTGCGTTGTGTACGCATGTCTTGCATTCCGTCTTGTCGAACTTGTATTGCCCAAGGTCGGTGGTATAGCATTTTTCAAAGTACCTTTTGAAGAGGTTCAATGTATATCCCGTCCAATCCTCACCGTTCCCCTCTTTGAGGTGCTTCTCGTACACGTCCTTTTGTATATCGGGCTCATAGGTGCTTATCTCCTCGGCTACGCTGACGGTGATTGTTTCATTGTCCAACAGTTCACCGATAGGCGCATGGAGTTCGTTCAGTTTCAATCGGGTATAGATATATTTCTCGCTCCGTCCGAAACGGGCGGTCAGTGAATACATGTCATATCTGCCCTTTTCAAGCAACCGCTTGAACGCTTTTGCTTCTTCAGTGGGGCGTACCTGCTCACGCTGCAAGTTCTCGCTTAACGACATGTCTTCCGCTTCATCGTCCGTCACATTGTTATATATGGTTGCCTTTATGGTCTTTGCTCCTGCAAGCAATGAGGCACGGTAACGGCGTTCACCGTATATGATTTCATAACCGCCTTCCGTGCGTGGGCGTACTGCAATGGCCTGCAGGATTCCCACTTCCCGAATGCTTTCCGCAAGTTCCTGCAATGATGCGTCATTGAACGTCTTGCGGTGGTTGTCCCTACTTGGGTGTACGGTGGTGATGTCAAGGTCTGTTTCGGCTGTGGCCGTTGCAAGCGGTGTCTTGAACGTGGCCTGCTGCGGTGCTTCTTCCGTAACGGTGGGAACGGTTGCCGTTTCGGGTGCTTCCGTCACTTCGGTAGCCGTGGGCACGTCCTGCGGTGTGAGTAGTGTAATCGGTTTCGGGATGATTGCCAAAGCGGTCACCTTTACTGCATTTTCTTTCTCTGATTTCTGTACGCTGTTCGTCTGTACTTTCTTGTTCGTTTTCATAATGATAAGTTTTAAATGTTGATAATTAATTGAATGGTTTTCCGTCTGAAAGGTATTCCCAACCGTTGGCGTTGCTTTCTTCCGTGAAGTATTCCAAAGTCCGGGTGCTTTCCATATCATCCCGACAGGCACGGAAAAAACTGTCGAGACATTCGTTCATAAGGCTGTCAAACGTGATATTTTCGGTGGGGGATTTCAAGAACTGATAAATCGGATCAAGAATACAGTTATCTATATAATAGCCCGTAAGGGGACAACAGGCATCTACAAATATCCTGCTTTTTCGTCCTTTCGTCCCTTTCCAAAAATATTTTGGCGTGTACAGGTCGTTCCAATGGTTGTTCATCAGATAGGCCGCCAACCGCCAACCGTTTAGCCCGTCTATGCAGTCTTCCTGCCTGCTGCGGTAGTCATAGCTGTAATTGCATGCGTCATATCTCCAATTACGGCACACAATGCCGAAGCGTTCGCAAAAGGTATCAAGGGTCTGACGGTTCTCGTGTGTCCAACCGTAAAAATATCGGTTGCATAACCATTCGTTGTGTGCTTTCTCTTTGGCTTCCTCGGATAACTCGGTTATCCGATAGAGGGTGTATGTTCTTGTTTCCGTTCTCATGTCGTTACTTTTTTATGGGTTCGTTGATAGGCGGGCGGATTGTTCCGCCCTGCCGTTCATGCTGTCATACACGGATGCACGTGGCGAGTGCTTCCCTTACTTTCGTTTCCTGCTTCTTGGAATATATCCACCCTGCACGCCTTTCGCCCTTATAGGTGAGGTTCGCACGGAACAGACCGTTCAAGTCTTTCAGAATGTCCTTTATCGGCCTGGTGTCACCGAATACGGCAATCGCCTTCTCGCTGTATTCCACGATTTCAAGACTGAGGGTTGAAAGGTCTGCGGTTGCTGTGGATTGTTCTGCCGTATCGCTGTTTCTCTGCGGTGCTTTCATGCAAAGGTTGGCTTCATCCCCTGCGGTGTGCGCATACCGTTCTATGAATTTTTCAAGGTCGTGGATAGGCTCTTTCTCAATCGTCCAACCGCTGTACTTGTTCCTGCCCAGATACATACCGTCTCCCATGCTGTAATTTTCACGGTGTTCGTAATCTGCGTTATATTCCGCCAAATAGGCTGTTCCCTCAAAATTGGCGGCATGCTTGCGCATTTCTGAAAAGAGGTTGCGTGTATGTTTGGAAAAGCCTAAAATGACGGTTCTTGCTATACTGTAGTCATAATAGTCCGTATAGCTGTCGCACTCGTTTACCCGTAACGTGCCGATAATGACCGCCTTTGCATCCGTTGGGACAAGGGGGCGCAAACGCTCCGCACCGATTTTGGCGATACGTCCGTATTCCTCTCTTGTTTCCTTCGCTTTCTTTTCTTCTTCGGCTTTCTTCTCTTTTGCCTTGGTGAGTAAAGCGGCTGTTTCCAACGGATCTAAAAACCTGGGGTTCGCATCATCGTAATAGATTCCTATTCCGAATTTTTCCGATAACGGCCGGATAAGGTCGGATGTATGAAACTCGTATGTCCGCAAATTGATAAGATGATAGGTTATTCCCCACCCGTTGCGGCTTACTTCATACACAACATAGCTGTCATAGCTGTAGCCTTCCAATACTACCACTTGGTTGACTGAAACGGTCTGAACGCTTCTGTCGTAACTTCTGTTAGCTCCTAATAAATGTACTTTAGTCATAATGATTTGATTTTAAAATGATTCATATTCTGTCAGAGTATCACGCAAAGAATAAGGATGAAAAGAGCGGGCACGCAAAGGATACGCCACACGGCACGGATGAGGAAAACCACCACCGCCAAAACTGCCGACATGGGCAGAATACCACCCAAAAAGGCACACACGAAACGCACCGCCACATAGACCACGAAACCGACCGGCGACCACTTCACCCAATTTTTAATGCCGGTTGGAGCTGAGCCGAAGCCTCGTTTCCAATCCTGCTGTATTTCAATTCTCTTTTTCATAACATTGACTTTTTTTTTATGCCTTGTCGGTGGCTTCACCTTGCTCGTTTCAGGGGGCAGATACGGACGGGGAGAAAATATGCAAGGCTTTTGGTGAAAAATTTTCAACCGCCCGGCTGGACGGATTGAAAAATTTTCGCCAAAACCCGCAGGGCGCGAAGCGGCCTTGCAGATTTTTAGGGGGCCCGTCCGTAGCTTCGCACCCTGAACCCGGCAAGGTGGAGCTACTGACGGGATAAATAAAAACGGGAAAATCGTTATATGGGAAAAAGAGAATTGAAATACGGCAGGATTCGGAAGATTTTGCCATGCAGCATATATAAAAAAGACATATATGGGTATGTATTCTTTGACAGGGTTATATATTAATTGCCAAATAGTTTCTAAGATTTACTGCTATTGATTAAGTTCGAAAGGCTCTAAAAACTGTAATTTTACTTTTTACTATAAGGCAAAAAGAACCAAGAATTTCAGTAAATTTCTGAAGTAAAAACTTAGCGATCCTATATAAAAAATGAGACTGATTTAGATTGAGTAATTAAGTAAACTCCCGTAGCCATTATCTAGCTTGGTTTCCTACCCCAAAAAATTAGCAAGCAAATGTTATAAATATAACTTATAAGTATTGGTATCAGTATTAGGGGATGATAAAACAATAGGCAATCAGAAGATAGTAAGTAATCATAGCTACTGGCCGGAATAATTCATCATGAAATACAAGAAGTTAAAAATATAAAATGGAGAAGCGGATTGATATTTCATTTAATTTATCTAAATTTGCAGAACTATAGTACAAAAGAGACATTCGTGATACTATGAAAACAAACATTGTCTTATTTATATTCATATTTCTATTTCCAAATGGTAATGCAACATCTTTACCCTTGGACTCTATGCTTGTTAAGTTAGATGCTTACTTGGAAAATAACAACCAATATATAGAACAAAAAGAAACAAAGATAGATAAGTGGCGTCAGCACCTTGGTAAAGCAGTCTCTAATGAAAAACGCTACGAAGCCAGCATCCACTTGTTTGAAGAATACAAATCCTATAAATATGATTCTGCCTATACCTATGCCCATCAGTCACTGCTACTGGCTCAACAATTACAGAATCAAGGCTATGTAGTCGAAGCAAACTATGCCATTGCCTTTTGCCTGCTTTCATCAGGACTTTTTAAAGTTCATAGTTCTCGCTGCTGACATAGGTCTGCCGGCGTTCCTTCACGACGCTGTTATTGAACAGATGTTCGGGATACTCCTGAAGACTGTTCTTTTTCCGGTGTGTTTTCTCCCGGAGAACCGGAGACGGTGCTTCTTCCTCACCGCCGGACACACCGGAACCGGGAACTTCCACCTTGTCGGATTTGGCAGGAATCCCGGACCGGTTTTCCGTTTTCGGTTTCTTGTCATCTTCTTTTTGGGAGTCGGCAACGTTGCTCCCATAACGATTTTCCAGGACGGAGGCGGGAATATCCCCGACCATTACGCGGCGTATCAGCTCCTCGTCGATTTTAACTTCCTTTCTCTTTACCATGAATTCCATATTTTTGATAGTTGAACAATTCTTTTTCCGGCAGTCCTGCATTTTCATCACGTTGTGAATGTAAGAATGCCACCCTTATTACATGCTTGCATTATCTGACGGGTATGTGCATCCGACCGGCAAGCCGGTCATGTATCCAATCCCCCACGTGTCCGGTCTGACATTAAGCCGGTCACGCATTCACACATGGAGGAACGGTTGCCTTATTATGTTCTTACATATCCCCGTTCACCCGTTACCGGACGGTTTAAGGCAATCATACACCATGTACCTGACGCACACTTGGATGATTGAACTGCCGAACACATGCTGACATGCGGCAAAATAACGATAAATTTTCCGGATTGGCACTATCATGGCGGTCTGCTGACGGTCTGTGACACTGTATGTCATCCTGTTACACCGCCCAAGTGCCCCGGAGACTCCGGTTTTGGGTATTCAAAAAGTGATAAGGATGGCGGCGGAAGTATTTTTTAGGCGGGAAGTGGATGGAACGCCATATTTTGATTTTTCGACAGAAAAATTCATGTTCAAGCGAACATGGCAAGTTGTGTTTTGGGGCGCCCGAAATGATTCGGGCGTCCCAAAACAACTTGCCGCTCGCCTGAAGGCTCGGGACGGGCTCCACTTCAAAGTCGTTACGCCTGAAAGCCGAAAAAGAGGAACAAAGAAACGGGAAAATGAACGCTGCAATGTACAGATTTGCTTTCAAGAAATGGGCACTGCTAAAAACATGAATGCAATTTATCCATGTTTTCAATCTATCGTAAATCGTATTTTTTCATCTTTCGGTATAGTGTCGTGGGATTTATTTTCAGCAACTATACTGCCTGTTCACAGTGTCCGCTGCAAATTTGCAGGGCTTTGATGATGGATTCTTTGTATTCTCGTCTTTCAATGGCAATATAAGAATGAGTTCCTGACATTACAGCATTCACGCCAATAAGCAAACCTTTCTGAGGTTTATTATCCATTGCATAAGTGCGTTGACTGTTTTCGATAAGAAACCGATAGCGTGTCATTATTAGAGTTTATACAGAATAAGGAATACGGCTATTGGTTATCAGTGCACTAAAACCTTATTCGATATAATGTCTATTATTTATAATTCCAATATTAACATCTAATACTATTTCTTTTTATAGCATACTTACGTGATAAAAGCGAACCTACAGCACAAATTACAAATAGAATTCCAGTAGCATAACAAGTGTTTCCTATTCCTGTTAAAGGTGAAACCAAACCGCCTAATGCAAAAGAAACAGCTCCAAGTAATGCAGAGGCACTACCTGAATGTTGGCGACCAAATTCCATAGATAATGCTGTTGAACAAGTGAAGCATAGGCCTAAAGACAACAGAATGCCTATAAGTAGAAGTTCATATACCCAAAAATTACATCCGTAGATTAGAGCAATTGCTTCTGAAACTGCAAATAACAACAATCCATAACAACCACACATTGTTCCTTTCTCTATTTGCTTGAATTTTGCACCAACAGATGCTGACACAACAATTGCAACTGCATTCATTCCAAAACAGAGACTGAATTGTTCAGGGGTGAAACCGAAATATTGCTGCATTATAAAAGGGGCTGAGGCTATATTAGTAAAGATTGCAGCTTGGGCAAACCCAAGCTGCAACATATAGCCCATGTAAGAACGATTCTTCAGTAAAGGTTTATAGTCAGAAATAGTATGAAGGAAAGTAGACTGAAGACGCCTTTCCACGGGCAATGATTCTCGGAAAAAACATACAGCGATTAATAGAACTACACCTATGCCAAGCAATACTGCAAATATGCCTTCCCAACCCGTTGTCTTCACCATCATACCACCAATAACAGGTGCCAGTACAGGTGCAAAACCGTTAATAGAACCCACAACAGCCAGCATCTTCGCCAGTTGATGCCCATCGTAGAGATCGGTAGCGATTGAACGTGCAATGACAATGCTTCCCGAAGCCGCCATACCCTGAAACAATCTGAATAATACGAATAAGCAAATTGTATCGGAATACAAACAGAATAAGGTAGATAGAATATAAAATAGTATCGTACCTACCAATAAAGGTTTACGCCCATAACGATCACTTAACGGACCGAATGCCAGTTGTCCTAATCCTAATCCGACCATACAACATGTCAAACTGAGCTGTACCATGGAGGCTGACGTATCAAATGATTCCACCATGGCAGGCAGAGCAGACAAATACATATCTGTTACAAAGGGGCCAAAAGCTGTTAGCATTCCTAATAAAAACGTAACAAATAAGGTGTACTTAAAATTCCGCACACCTATGCTATGATTTACCAGATTCATAAAGTACCTCCTCCTAAGGCATGATAAAGAGTTATGACAGATTGTAACTGAGTAAACTTATCCGTAGCCATGCTTAAACGGGCAGTCAACAGAGACTGCCGGGCAGTCAGCAATTCCAGATAAGTAGCATTTCCTGTCTGATACAACGATTCGGATGTCTGCACAGAACGCTCCAGTTCCTTGCATTGCTGACTATGGAATTTCCACATACGACCGGCTGACTCTACCGCATAGAGCGCATTGTTCACTTCCTCTCCTGCATCCAATAAAGTTTGCTTATAAGACAATAAAGCTATCTGTTCTTCTGATTTGGATACCCGTAAGTTGGAAACTAACTTACCCCGGTTGAAAAGAGGCTGGGTTAAACTACCCAATGCTGATAGAATCCAGCCACTCGGATTTGCGATAACCTGTCCCAACGAATTGGTCCACCCGGCTTCACCACTCAATGTCAGATTGGGATAAAATGCCGATCGTGCCTGATTGGTATTGTAATAAGCACTGGCTAAAACCATTTCAGCCTGTACTACATCAGGACGTTTCGAAAGCAGCCGCAAGGGAATACCTATATTATAATGTTGCGGAAACTCTTGGGCTGACAAACTTGAACGCTTGATGGTTTGGGATGTCTTTCCCAAAAGCGTACATAGGCTGTTTTCTGCCTCTCGCTGCTGACGCAACAAATCATTATGGGTAGCTTCCAATTCATATAAACTGGCACGAGCTTGTGTTACGGCATTTTCCGTTTCCTCACCTATTTTCCATTTCGCTTCCATCAGTCTCACTTGTTCTTTCCAAACTTCTAAAGTCTTCTGACTTAAAGTTATTTGCTCATCCAATAGCAATAAAGTGTAATACCCATTGGCTATGTTAGCTATCAACTCAGAACGAACTGCCTGCTGGTAAACTTGCTGTTGCAGCAAAGAGGTATGGCTGCCCTTCTTGGCATTTCTCAGATTTCCAAACAAATCAATTTCCCAACTTGCCTGAACTGGCAATTCATACGATTTTACAGTTTTTCCTCCATCAGTGCTGGTCAGTGTCCCTTGAGGAGATAAGGACAATGACGGAAGAAATGCAAGACGAGCCGACATAAGCTGTGCTTTGGCCTGTTCCGTGCGAAGCATAGCTATTTGTATGTCTGTATTGTGTTGTAAACCATATTCTATCCACAACTGCAACTGCTCATCCTGAAATAAATCTTGCCAGGATATATCACCCAACGTAACTGAATCATTGGATGTTATTTCTATTGAGTCACGATAAAGGCTGTCAACAGGCAATCCTTCCGGACGTTTATAATTCTGATAAATGTGACAACTGCTCAATAAAGTCACACATGCCAAACAATATCCTATTCTTTTCATAAAATTCTATCTTCTTTTCGTTTACCCATTACCCGCTCTTCTAAATACTGAAATGTGATGAAAAATACAGGCGTAACAAATAATAAAGCGATGGTGCCTATCAGCATTCCACCAACTGTTCCTACACCTAATGACGTGTTTCCATTGGCACCAACTCCAGATGCAAACATCAGTGGAAGCAGACCGAATATCATGGTAAGCGCTGTCATCAGAATGGGTCGGAGGCGCACTCCTGCAGCTGATACCGCAGCTTGTGTAAGTGACATGCCTTCTTTTCTTCGTTCGGATGCATATTCTGTCAGAAGAATGGCTGTTTTAGAAAGCAATCCAATCAGCATAATCAAACCGGTTTGTAGGTAGATATTATTTTCGACACCCCATAATCGGGCAAATAGGAAACTTCCCATCAAGCCAAATGGTACTGAAAGAATTACAGCCATCGGGATAAAAAGACTCTCATAAAGAGCACAAAGAATCAAATAAATGAACAATATACAGACTCCATAGATAATAACGGTGTCATGCGAATCACTCATCTGTTTTTCTTCGCGTGTCATACCCGAAAACTCATAGCCGTAGCCTGTAGGCAAGGTTTGAGCCGCCACTTCATTAACAGCCCGGATTACATCACCCGAACTGTAACCGGTTGCAGGCATTCCTTGTATATTGATGGAAGAAAACATGTTGAAACGTGTCAGTGATTCAGAACCGTAAGTTTTTGTCAATGTAACAAATTGGCTGACCGGTGCCATGCCCCCTGAAGTCTTGACATAAATATTATCCAAAGACTGGATACTATTCCGGCTGTCTGAAGGAGCCTGCAAGATAACTCTATACAATTTGGTAAAACGGTTGAAGTTGGAGGCATACACGCTTCCCATATAGCCAGACAATACAGACAGTACTTCTTCGGTAGTTGTACCGGCACGTTGACACTGCGCCTCGTCTACATCCACTCGGTACTGGGGGAAATCAGCACTGAAGGAAGTGTAGGCCATTTGCACTTCAGGACGCTGGTTCAAGACTTCTAAAAATCGATTGGCCACTTCACTTAAAGCCTCAATACCTTTTCCGGAACGGTCTTGCAGATATAATTCAAAACTGTTTCCTGTACCATATCCGGAAATCATAGGCGGAGAAAATATAAAAATCTTCGCATTCTTTACGTGAGCTGTACGGCGATAGATTTCGGCAGAAATGGCATCCACACTCCCTGCTTCCGTCTTCCGCTCATCCCAATGTTTTAATTTTATAATGAACATGCCATGAGAGGCTCCACTGCCTGAACCCATACCAAAACCTGCCACTTTATTGAAGCTGTCGATGTGAGGTATTTCTTTCAATTCTTCTTCTATTTCATTCATAATGCTCAGTGTTTCCGAAAGTGAACTGCCAGCCGGAGCATCCATGCTAATGAAAATAGAACCTGTATCTTCAGATGGAACCAGACCGGTTTTAGTGGTTCCCATCAAATAAACCAGCAAAAGTACTGAAGCAACCAAAACTCCCCATGCCTGCCATTTACGTTTAATGAAATATTTAGCTCCAATTTTATATTTTAATACGATGCGACGGAAGGCACTGTCAAAAGCCAGCCGGAAACGAGTGGAAAACTCTGGTTTACGTCCTTCTATAAGCATTTCATTGGGTCGTAGGATTAAGGCGCAAAGGGCAGGGGAAAGGGTCAGGGCATTGACGGCGGAAATACCCACTGCAACAGCCATCGTGATACCAAATTGGGTATAAAATATCCCCGAAGTACCGCCCATAAATGAGACAGGGACAAACACAGCCATAAATACCAGGGTGGAGGTAACAATAGCCGATGAAATACCTCCCATAGCATTGACAGTAGCCTGATAAGGTGAACGGTATCCTTCGTCAAAGCGAACCTGAACCGCTTCCACTACAATGATAGCATCATCCACAATGGTACCAATAGCCAACACCAAGGCAAAGAGAGACAGCAAGTTAATACTGAAACCAGCCACATACAATACAGCAAATGTACCAATCAATGATACAAAAATGCTGATGGTAGGAATCAGGGTGGAACGAGGGTTCTGCAAGAATATATACACCACCAACACTACCAAAATAATGGCCTCAATCAGCGTTTTGATAACTTCATGAATAGAAGCATCCAAAAAGTTTTTAGTACTCATGAGTTCCACAACTTCCACATCTTCAGGCAGTGATTCTTTCAACTCCTCCAAGTAACGGTCAATTTCTGTAATGATCTCATTGGCGTTGGTTCCTGCCATCTGATTAATCATACAGGTACTTCCCGGACACCCATTGACTGTTCCCGAATAGGAGTAACTTTGCGCACCCAGTTCTACAGTAGCTATATCCTTCAATTTCAGTACCCGCCCGTCTGCATAAGCTTTTATGACAATTTCTTCAAACTCCTTTTCCGTTTCCAGGCGTCCCCGGTATTTTAATGTATATTGGTAGACATTTTGGGAATCTTCACCAATAGCTCCTGCGGCAACCTCTATGTTTTGACTGGCTAAAGCCGATTCAACATCACTGGGAACCAACTCATATCTGGCCATTATATCGGGTTTTAACCAAATACGCATGGCATAAGCTCCTCCCATTACATTTACTTCACCTACACCCGAAATGCGTTGAATCTGTGGCTTTACGTTTATGTTCAGATAGTTTGTCAGAAAATTTTCATCATACGTCCCTTTCGGACTGTATAAGCCAAATATTTTCAACATACTACTTTGCCGCTTCATGGTGGTTACTCCTACTTTGGTAACTTCAGCCGGTAGTAGTGAAGTAGCTGATGATACTTTATTTTGTACGTTGACAGCAGCCATGTCAGGGTCAGTTCCCTGCTTAAAATAAACTGTTATTTCCGCACTGCCCGTATTGCTGGCTGTAGAAGTCATGTAGGTCATATTTTCGACTCCATTTATAGCTTCTTCCAAGGGTACAATTACGCTTTTCTGTACCGCTTCGGCATTGGCACCACTATAGGTGGTAGAAACCCGGATGGTAGGCGGTGCAATATCTGGATACTGTTCAACAGACAAAGCATATAGACCGATTAATCCCGCCACAAAAATGACTACAGAAATCACCATGGACAAAATGGGACGGTCAATAAAATGTTGCAGTTTCATAAGCTTTCCTCCTTCTTTTCCGACTCATCAGCCACTGGTGATTGTACCAATGTGCCTTCTTTTAACAAACCTGCTCCTTCTGCTACAATCACGTCTCCTATCTTTAAACCTTCTTCCACGATATATTCGGATCCGTTATTTAATTCATATACTTGAATAGGAGTGGAAACAGCTTTGCCATCCACAACTTTATAAGCAAAAATACGATTTTGAATATCGTAAGTACCTTCTTGAGGTACAACCACGCATTGCTTACGCTCATAGGGTATGACCACATTGGCAGATCCTCCACTTAAAATACGCCTGTCCGGATTATCAAACACAGCCCGTAAGCTGACTGTTCCTGTGACCTTGTCAATGATACCACTCACGACATCCACTTTCCCCTGTAACGGATAAATAGAATGGTCGTTCAATTCCAGTGACACCGGAGGGAATGTAGCTAACAGACTATCCAATGTGCTGTATTGAGACATCATAGACAACACTTGCTTTTCAGATAATGAAAAATAAGCATACATCTGAGAATTATCAGAGACTCGAATAAGCGGTTCTGTCATAGAAGCACTGACCAAAGCCCCTATACGGAAAGAAGTCATCCCGGCATATCCGTCCACCGGGCTTTTTACTTCGGTATAGGAAAGATTATTGGCAGCATCCTTCAACTCAGCCTGAGCCTGCATCAGAGTAGCTTTTGCACTTTTATAATTGTTCCGGGCCGTGCGAAGCTCATATTCGGAAATCACGCGGTCACGGTACAAAAGTTCTTTGCCTTCCAGCGTCTGTTTGGCTGTAGCTTCATTGGCTTCAGCCGTAGCCACAGCTGCTTCTGCTTTTAACAAAGCTGCTTGATAAGGGACTTGATCTATTACAAAAAGTACTTGTCCTTTTCGAACCTTAGCCCCTTCTTCCACGCAAACTTGTGTAATCGTACCCGACACCTGGGGACGAACTTCAACATCTTGTTTGCCTTCTACAACAGCTGAATACTTTACCGAGAAAGTTCTGGTTTCCGGTTTCAAGGTCAGCAAGGGATAATTCACCTGATTCCCACGTACCTGCTCCTTTTGATGGCAACTTTGCAACCAGCAGGCACACAATCCTAATACTAAAAATCTACTTACCTTCATATAATACTATTATTAAATTTTGCGTCAAAATTAGGAATGATTAAAAACAGAGCTGTTATTCAAATAACGCCAGCATTTGTCCATTTGAGACATAATCAACTAAAATTAGCAATTGAATGATTTTATAACATTATCCAGCTTTTAAAACGATTGAAAAACACTAAATTTGCATTTATAAAGTTCCCGATGTATGAATCTACAAGAATTATTTCCCAGATTTTCTCCTAGTCGGATGTTATCCAACCAGGTACTATTAATTGTTGGTCAAGAATTAAAACAATTGATAAGCCAAAGCATTGAAGGCTGTCGAGTATTTATATTGGTATGTAGTGGCAAAATAAACCTCTCTATTGATAGTCGTTCTTATAATATGGAGGAAAATGATTTTATGGATGTGCTCGAAGGTGTTCCCATCCACTTTAAATCTTGCAGTGACGATCTGCATGCTTATTGTCTTTTTCCCAATTATAAGTTTGCGCGTAACTCTCTAAAACTCTTTCGACCAGGACCGGAAAATTATTTTCTAGAACGAACAAAGTTTCCTATCTTACATCTTACTGAGGAAGAAGCACATCGTATTCAACAGCAAATGGTCTTGTTAAAAGAAAGTTTGGAATCATTACAGCATTACTATCGAAATGATTTAGTACAGACTTACTTCCGTAGTTTCATGTTGGAAGAAGGAAATCTCATGTTTTCACGTGCTAATGCAATGACTGCCGGAAACACGCTGATTATTAACAAAAAAGACATCTTGTTAATGAATTTCATGAAATTGATTTGGGAAAATGCCATTACAGAACATGGTGTCGCATTCTATGCTGATAACTTGTGTGTTTCAACCAAGCACCTGACTCGATTGACGAAAGAAGCGTTTAAACAGACACCCCACGAAATGATATGCAAAGAAATCATTCATCATGCTTTGGACATGCTGGATAATCATGAGATAAGTATCCAGCAAATATCCGAAGAACTAAATTTTGCAGATATGGCATCTTTCAGCAAATTCTTTAAAAAGCATATGCAGGTATCACCTGTCGCTTATCGTCAACTTCATTTGTCTTAGATAAAATAGCAACGATATTGATTGTGTTTTCTTTCTGAAAATATCTTATGTTACAATAGTAACTTCATTCTTTTTGTTGAAGTTTTTACAATCCATATACTCATTTCATATAATACCCAAACTGGTAGTGCAACAAGCAAGATTAAAAACACATCTGATATGGGTACATATTAATGATGGGAGATTGGAGAAGAGGTATACATTTTCATGGGGACAGAGTTAGAATCAGCCTCGTCTATTTTTACAATTGCGTTTTCTTTTAATTGGTTATTGTCGGCTATAACGTTTTTTATCCCGTACCCCATTCGGTGGGTGATGGGATATTTATTTGACCGACTCCAGCCGGTATTATTACATTTTTATTTTTGGTTTATTTCAGTGCATTTTTGAAGAACTCCTCTATTTTGCCGAATGGAATCCGGTCTGTACGGTCATACAAGTCAATGTGTTCGGCATCTTTTACCACATAAAGTTCTTTTGGCTCCAATGCGGCATCGCAGGCATCTTCGCTGAAGAAACGGGAATGCGCACGGTCACCCACTATGAAGAGGATTGGGCGTGGCGAGATCTCATCAATGTAATCTAACAGGTTGAAATTGATGAATGAAAGGTTGCTCGTGGTTGTAAAACCGCCACGTGCCTCCGGATGATGTCCGCGCTTGAGAGCATAAAAGCGGAACCATTCCGCAGTTGGTTCTGTCAATTCAGCAGGCACTTCATCCAATGGTGCTTCAGGAAAATACGGAATATATTCCGGATAACCGTTTGCCGCATCTGTCCAGCGTTGGCGTGACAGACGGTCTTTCTCTGTCTCAATCTGCTCAGGGGAGAGTCCATAGCGTGCAGCAACACTCATATCATACATACTTGCTGTACAAATCGCCTTGATGCGTGTGTCACTCTGTGCCGCAGACAAAGCGAAACCGCCAGAACCACAAATGCCAATAACACCTATACGCTCACGGTCAATATAATCCATTAAACCGAGAAGGTCCACACACGCGCTAAAGCTTTCTGTAAAAAGTTCCGGACTCGACACGCGACGCGGTTTTCCGTTGCTCCCACCCATATAAGGCTGGTCAAATGTCAACACGACGAAACCTCTTTGCGCCAGTTCATTGGCATAGACACATGGACCTTGTTCTTTCACGCCACCATAGGGTGCACCAACAATCAATGCCGGGTGTTTCTTCTCTTTGTCTAACATCTTTGCCGTATACAAGTCCCCGCAAAGTGTCATGCCGAAACGATTTTTGAACGAGACAGCAGTTCTTTCCACATTTGTGTTCAGCGAAGTAATATAACCTCCGTTTTCATCTTTTATTATCTGTTCCATAATCCTTTTTGATTCTTGTTTCTATACATTACTTTTTATTGATTCTTGTTTTACTCGGCTGCTACTTACAATGTAAGCTCCTGCCAATACAAGTAACGCAGCCAATGGCTTGTCCCACGAAAACACATCCTGCCCTACGAAAATTGCAACCAATGAAGCCACAATAGGTTGTAAATTCATATATACACTGACGGTTGTGGCCCGCAGATATTTCATGCCGAAAGGCATTAGAAAATAGCCGAGCGATGTGGAGAAGAGAATGACAAACCCCAATTCAAATACGCCGTTCCAATCATATTCCGAACTGTAAATGGCTTGTTGTGGAAATTCATACGCGCCGAACGGTACCAGTATGGCTGCTGTGAAAAGAAACATCCATTTCATCTGAGTCACTGCACTGTATTTTTGTGCTACCGAACGCATGATAACCAAATAAATAGAATAGGTAAAAATACTTACACATGCTAATCCTATTCCTAATAAATTATCACTGCCGGTGGCCGTGTCGTTGTCAGCATAGGCAATCAGCAGTACTGCTCCCGCAATCCCAAGCACCACGCCGGTCACCTTTCGTTTGGTTACAGGCTCTTTTAGCAATAGTGCAGCGAGCAGCATGACACACAGGGGACTTAGAGCTATAATCAATGAAAAATAGACAGGACTGGTGTATTGCAGACTGAGAGCCGTAAGAAACTGTGAAACAATAAACCCCATGAAGCCGCCTATGGCAATAATCAGCAGGTCACGGTGTGTCACCCGCTCTTTTGGCATAAAACATTGTATTATCCAAAAAATCAGCAATGCGGCCAACGTGCGTGTTGCCATATATCCCAATGGTGTCATCCATCTGTCAAGCAGAGCTTTTGTTACCGGTATGTTCAGGCCGTATATGACATTGGCAAGCAGAATGGTGGCATGCCCTTTCAGTTTGTTAGGTCCCATTTCTGCCAGATTATTTCAAACTGTCAATCCATTCGGTCAGTTCTTCCTCAGGTGTTTCCATTTGGTCATATTGCTTTTCATTGGAATTAAACCTGAATTCATGCCCGTTTTCCACTTTCGCACCATGCTTTTCTGCCAAAGCTGTCATATCCTTGAGAACGGAACCCGGCCAACCGGCATTGGTCATAAACGGAATTACGGTTTTACCGATAAAATCATTATTTGACAGAAAAGACAATACCGCAGGAGACATACGATACCACCACGTTGGTGTCCCTATAATAATCCGGTCGTAATTACTTAATTCCACACCTAATGGTTTTAGTTCAGGCTTATATCCACGTTTTGCCTCATCTTCACCTTGGCTGACTGCTTGAGCGTAATTTTTAGGATATGGTTTAACTGTTTCCAGCCTGATCAAATCGCCCCCTACAACAGCATGCACTTTTTCAGCAATGCGTTTTGTATTGCCTGCCGTAAAAGAAAAATAGACTATCAATGTTTTCATATTTTCACTTGTTTTCTGATTTGAGTTCTGCGCTACAACTGGAAATGTTATAAAAGCGCATAATAAGATTGCCAATATTTTCATAAGCAATTCAAATAAATAAATTACCACTGCTATCACTATGGCAGTTGCCCATATTGTTCCTCGGATACGGGTTCCAACCATTCGTTAGAGACATTTTCGCCTGGAATCTCAAATGCTAGATGTGCAAACCAGCTATCCTTGGCTGCCCCGTGCCAGTGCTTCACACCGGAAGGAATGTTGACAACCGTGCCAGGTAGTATCTCCACCGCAGGTTTTCCTTCTTCCTGATACCAGCCACGTCCGGCAACACCAACCAACATCTGACCTCCACCTTTTGCAGCACGGTGCACATGCCAGTTATTTCGGCATCCGGGCTCAAAAGTAACATTGCTGAATGGGATTTGCTCAGTGGAGATGGAAGCCAACCAACTTCTGCCGGAAAAATAACGGGCATATGCCGTATTCGGCTCTCCGATGGGAAATATCATTCCCCGCTGGAACTCGTTCAATTCGTTATGGCTTACAATATCTTCTGCCCAAACTTCTTTAGCGAGACGAAAAGCCCCCCACGCATTGGGCCAACCGGCATAGAAAGCTATATGGGTAAGCATCTCCGAAATTTCATGTCGGGTGATGCCGTTAGACTTGGCAAATTGCAAGTGATGCGTAAGCGAGGAGTCGATGATACCCTTGCCAATAAGGGTGGCGATGGTAATCATACTACGGTCACGGGGCGAAAGACCGGTACGGTTCCACACTTCCCCGAAGAGAATGTCATCATTCAGTTCGGCAAACTTGGGAGCAAAATCACCCAATGTAGTGCGACCTGCTGTTTGAGTTATTTTTTCTTGTGCCATAATAATATGCGTATTAGTGATTGAAAGCAAAAATGTAAATAGTATTAATATACGTTTCATTGTCATGCAATATATGGTTTACACCTTGAATGATAACAGAAAATTAACGGTATCTGGCTCGTAATGGGAGAAGAAAAGACTTTCCCCTTTGTCAAGAGTGGCAATTGCGGTCATATCTTCGTCAGAGAGCGTGAAATCGAAGATGTCGAAGTTTTGGCGCATACGCTCAATGCGGGTGGATTTTGGAATCAACACAACTTCACGTTGTAGAAGATAGCGCAAAGCGACTTGAGCTACGCTCTTGCCATATTTCATCCCGATTTCTGTAAGCACCGGGTTGGAGAAGTAGTTGTTACGCCCCTCGGCAAATGGACCCCATGACATGATTTGCGTACCATATTTTTTCATGATTTCTTGTGCCTTTACCTGCTGGTTGAACACGTGTGTTTCCACTTGATTGACCATCGGTTTTATGTCCGTATGCTCGGCAAGATCGATGAAGCGATCCGGATAAAAGTTACTCACACCTATGGCACGTACCTTACCCGCTTTGTATGCCGCCTCCATGGAACGCCAAGTGCCGTAGTAGTCTCCAAACGGTTGATGGATAAGCAGCAAGTCAATATAGTCGGTTTGGAGTTTGCGCAGCGACTCTTCGATAGAGCGGGCCGCCTTTTCTTCGCCGGCATTGCTGATCCACACTTTGGTTGTGAGAAAGATTTCTTCACGCGGAATACCGCTTTTGCGAACGGCATTGCCCACGTTCAGCTCGTTGAAATAGGCTTGTGCCGTATCAATGGAGCGATAACCTACGCTCAAGGCATCGCTAACACATCTTTCGCACTCTTCGGGTGTCACTTGATACACCCCATAGCCTAAGACAGGCATTTCCACTCCATTGTATAATTTCACATTTTCCATAATCAGTTCTTTTTATCTATTCGATTGATAATTTCGTTGATTGAATAGTCCGCGGATCGTACCGCACTACCTTTGACCGCCTCACAAGGGAGGCATTCGGCTGAAGGGCACAGGCGTTGTATATCCTTTTCGCTGTGCCCTGCACCGCTACCTTCATGTGTACAGAAAGGAATGATACGTTTTCCTGAAAAATCATATTGGTCAAGAAAGGTATGTACCGCCATCGGCATAGTCCCCCACCAATTCGGATAGCCGAGGATGACTGTATCGAACTCCTCCATGTTCTCTATCATGTCTGTCAGTTCCGGACGTAAATCAGTCTGGAGTTCCGTCATCGCTTGTTTGGTGGTCTCATGATAATCAACCGGATAGGATTTCACAGTATCTATATGAAACAGCATACCACCTGTTTTCTCGGCAAGCCTGCGGGCAAGAAACTCCGTATTACCTATTTTAAGGTCACGTATAACACCGTCCACATAGTTCTGTCCTCGCCGTGAATAATAGGCTATCAGAATTTTACTCATGCCTCCGAGATTTATTTGTTGACACTGTACTTCAGCCATACGGTATTGCCTATCCGCTCCACTTCATTAAGCGTTAGCATCGTGGGAGGATAACTCATTTGCGTGATACCGTCGAACACAGCAGCCATTCCTGCTCGGCCGTCAATGCCACCGCCAATCATGAGACTGACTTCATCGAGCAACCCGGCTTGGAGAAACGCTCCGTTGATATGCCCGCCGCCAACGATGCCGAGACGCTTCACTCCGAACTTCTCGCCAAGTATTTCCACCACCCGACACAAGTCTATACCTTTCTTTCCGCATGCAATCCATGAAATTCCGTTTGCCGTAAGATATTTATGATATTCTTGCGGACATTGCTCGTCTGTGATTACCAACAAGTTGTTGTTCGATGCGTTTTCCGGCCACTTTAACGATCCGTGAGTATCTATAGCAATATCATAATGACCAGCCGAGTGAGCCATATGATATTTTTCCTCTCCAATGGGAGTCATGTCATCTGCTTTGAACGGTTCCGGTAATGCATAGTGCATTTGTCGGCTTACCCGTCCTTCAAGTACTGCATCAAACTGTAGCTGGTCAAGGGCTCGGTAGTAAGCATCTGTTTTGTCAATTTCGGCGGTCATCGTACAGTCGATACGACCGTCCACTGATGACATCATGTGACATATAATATAAGGTTTCATCTGATAAAAAATTGGTTGTTTGAATTTATATTGCAAAATTAGTGAGGATTCGCCATGTATATATTACCTGTATTGCGCATAGAATTGTCAATATTGCGTCATTCTGAAAAAATATCTGTAACTTTGCAATATGAATACAAAAGCAGAAACAAAAATCGTCTATTCCACACTCTATCATTTGATAAGGTCTGTGGATTTCAGTGATTGGGTAATACATCTGTTATGTTTGGATGGGGAAGCATGGTTTGTATATGACGGACGGAAATTCTCAATCAGTCGCAATGATGTGGTTATCATCACTAAACCGCAGATTATAAGCGATACTGGCCAGTCAGATGATTTAAGAGTTGAAATCATCGCCGCACCGAGTAATTTCCTGCACAATCAGTTGCCTGCCAATAACTTTGGAATAGGCGGTACGATAAGCCTGTTTGACAACCCGATAATTCATTTGAGTGATGAAAACACGCAAATATTGCTGGATGATATGCATGCTATCAGAAAACGACTTGACAATACGGAACATCCGTTTTACCGTGAATTGGTTGGCAGTCTTGCACTGACGATGATGTACGACCTTTTCGCATTCCATACACAGGACAGAACTTCAATATATGCTTCCGATCGTAGCATGTATGTAGTAAAGGAGCTGATGGTAATGCTTGAGGTTGGTACATCTAAATATTACAGGGAAGTGAACTATTATGCAGCTCAACTGAATGTAACCCCCAAATACCTGTCAGATACAGTAAGACGACAGACAGGACATAATGTCACTTATTTCATTGCCCGCTATACGCTTCCGATTATAAAGGAATATCTGAACAATCCGAATTTGTCTATCGCACAAATATCAGACGAAATGAAGTTCGGGAATCCGGCCAGCTTTACCCGATATGCTTCCCGATACCTCGGAATGTCACCGAAACGTTACCGGGCATCCTTGATGCCTAAGTGAGAATAGAATACTTAATATTATTCGATTAGATTGTGTATCCACATTTCTGTAGTCAATAATTAGAAAGAAATAAAAAATCGACAATTTAAAGTTTATAGAAGTTTGGTCACTAAAATTATGGCAAGAAAAAGTTGTAGATAAAATAAAAAATCTATCTTTGTAGAAGAATAAAGAGTTCTTTTGATTTAATGCAAAATATGGCGAATATATGTAGTTCGCTCGTTTCTAAATCATTACCCATTTAGGATAATAAAAGCCTTAATTGGTTGTATTTCAGTTAGAAAAAAGAATTTGAATGTCTTGCGGTGTGCGGAGTGACCTCGGTCCGGCAGTTGCATTTCCTGCCTATGATTCCAAGACTGAGCCGCATGGCATTGTATTCGCCTACCGGAAAGACACATT
>ENA-OQIH01000486-OQIH01000486.1-human-gut-metagenome-genome-assembly--contig:-NODE-486-length-28634-cov-10.632910_pt1 | contig 28634 bp, 22 predicted proteins | sample MGYA00242575_ERZ504740 | MGnify/ENA primary metagenome ERZ504740 (study PRJEB26092, sample SAMD00036192) | human gut metagenome | host: Homo sapiens | study: EMG produced TPA metagenomics assembly of...
AAGAAATGTTTTTGTTTTAGAATAGTAGGGATTATAATAAAAATTAGGTTTGTCGTAACTTTAGTTTTTGTGGCAACTTAAATATAAACTAGGAGGAAAGCATTATGGGAATGACAATGACACAGAAGATTCTCGCAAAACATGCAGGTCTTGATGAAGTTAAAGCCGGTCAGTTAATTGAAGCTAACTTAGATTTAGTACTTGGAAATGACGTTACAGCTCCGGTTGCTATTGGTGAAATGAAAAAAATGAATGTGGATTGTGTTTTTTGCAAAGATAAGATTGCATTAGTACCCGATCACTTTACACCAAATAAAGACATCAAGTCAGCAGAACTTTACAAGTGTGTTAAAGATTTTGCAGAAGAAAATCAGATTACTAATTATTTTGAAACAGGAAGGGTAGGTATTGAACATGCTTTACTACCTGAGAAAGGTCTGGTTGTTGCTGGTGACGTTGTTATTGGTGCAGATTCACATACATGTACATATGGTGCACTTGGTGCATTTTCAACAGGTGTAGGTAGTACAGACATGGCTGCCGGTATGGCAACAGGAAAGGCTTGGTTTAAAGTACCATCAGCTATTAAGTTTAATTTAACAGGAAAGCCTGCTAAGTGGGTTAGCGGAAAAGACGTTATCCTTCACATTATCGGTTTAATCGGTGTGGACGGAGCTTTACACCGTTCAATGGAATTTGTTGGAGACGGTATTAAGTACCTTTCAATGGATGACAGATTTGCCATGACTAACATGGCTATTGAAGCAGGTGGAAAGAATGGTATTTTCCCTGTTGATGATCAAACAATTGCTTACATTGAAAAACATTCTAAAAAAACTTATGAAGTTTTTGAAGCAGATGATGATGCTGTTTATGAACAAGTGATTGGTATTAACTTAAGTGAAGTTAGACCAACAGTAGCATTTCCTCATTTACCAGGAAATGGTCATACAATTGATGAAATTGAAGAAATGGATAAAATCTATATTGATCAAGTTGTTATTGGATCATGTACAAATGGACGTTTATCTGATTTAGAAAAGGCAGCTGCTATCTTAAAAGGTAAAAAAGTAGCAAATAATGTACGTGTAATGGTTGTACCAGCAACACAAAAAATCTTCTTACAATGTATCCAAAAAGGCTTAGCTGAAATCTTTGTAGAAGCTGGATGTGCTTTTAATACACCAAGTTGTGGACCATGTATGGGTGGTCATATGGGTGTTATGGCTAAAGGTGAAAAATGTGTTTCTACAACAAACCGTAACTTCGTAGGACGTATGGGAGATACAGAAGCACTTATTTATTTAGCTTCTCCACAAGTTGCTGCAGCGAGTGCGATTGCTGGATATATCGCAAATCCTGAAAAGGTAGGTAAAGAATAATGAAAATTTATAAATATAAAGATAATGTAGATACTGATGTAATTATTCCTGCACGTTATTTAAATTCATTTGATGCTAAAGAACTTGCAAGTCATGCAATGGCAGATATTGATCCTACTTTTGCTTCAACTGTAGAAAAGGGAGATATCATTGTAGCAGGTCAAAACTTTGGTTGTGGTTCTTCAAGAGAACATGCACCTCTTTGTTTAAAAACTGCTGGAATTAAATGTGTTATTGCGAAAAGCTTTGCACGTATTTTCTATCGTAATTCTATTAATATTGGATTCCCAATTATGGAATGTGAAGAAGCAGCTGATAAAATTGAAAAAGGTGACGAAGTAGAAGTTGATTTTTCAACAGGTGTGATTACAAATAAAACAAAAAATGAAACTTACCAAAGTCAACCATTCCCAGAATTCTTACAAAAAATGATTGATGCTGATGGTTTAGTAAATTATGTAAATTCTAAAAAATAGGGGATAAAAAATGGAAAAGAATATAGCGGTTATTAAAGGTGATGGAATCGGACCTGAAATCGTTACAGAAGCGATGAAAGTTTTAGATGCTGTTGCTAAAAAATATAATCATAAATTTAATTATACAGAAATCTTAATGGGTGGTTGTTCAATTGATGCTTATGGTGTACCATTAAGTGATGAAGGTTTAAAAATTGCTAAAAAAAGTGATAGTGTTTTATTAGGGGCTATTGGTGGAAATACGACAACTTCGCCATGGTATAAATTAGAACCATCATTAAGACCAGAAGCAGGTTTATTAAAAATTAGAAAAGAATTAGGATTATTCGCAAATTTACGTCCTGCTTACTTATATGATGAATTAAAAGGGGCTTGTCCACTTAAAGAAGAATTAACTGAAGGTGGATTTGATATGATGATCATGCGTGAACTTACAGGTGGTCTTTATTTCGGTGAACGTTCTACTGAAAAAGAAGGAGATCAAATGGTTGCTCATGATTCAATGAGTTATAGTGAAGTTGAAATTCGTCGTATTGCTAAACGTGGATTTGACATTGCGATGAAAAGAAATAAAAAAGTAACAAGCGTGGATAAAGCAAATGTTTTAGATACATCTCGTTTATGGCGTAAAGTTGTAGAAGAAGTTGCTAAAGAATACCCTGAAGTTACTTTAGAACATATGTTAGTGGATAACTGTGCAATGCAACTTGTGAGAGATCCAAAACAATTTGATGTTATTTTAACTGAAAATATGTTTGGTGATATTTTATCTGATGAAGCAAGTATGGTTACTGGTTCTATTGGAATGTTATCAAGTGCTTCTTTAAGAGAAGATAGTTTTGGTATGTATGAACCAAGTCATGGTAGTGCACCAGATATTGCTGGGCAAAATATTGCTAATCCAATTGCCACAATCTTATCAGCAGCAATGATGCTTCGTTATTCTTTTGATTTAGATGAAGAAGCTAAAGCAGTAGAAGAAGCAATTGAAAAAGTATTAAAAGAAGGATATCGTACAACAGATATCATGTCAGAAGGTAAAACATTAGTAGGGACTCGTGAAATGGGAGACCTTATTGTAAGTCATTTATAGGAGGATATAGGGATGAAAAGTGATTTTGTAAAAAAAGGAACTGAAAGAGCGCCTCATCGATCATTATTTAATGCCGCTGGATATACAGATGAAGAATTAGAAAGACCATTAATTGGGGTTGTCAATTCTTTCAATGAAATCGTTCCAGGACATATGAACTTAGATAAAATTTGTGAAGCTGTTAAAAAAGGAATTTATTTAGCTGGTGGGGTACCTGTAGAAATTCCAGCAATCGCTGTTTGTGATGGTATTGCCATGAACCATACAGGAATGAAATATTCACTTGTTACACGTGAATTAATTGCTGATAGTACAGAAGCAATGGCTGAAGCACATCAATTTGATGGTTTAGTTATGATTCCTAACTGTGATAAAAACGTGCCAGGATTATTAATGGCAGCTGCCAGAGTCAATGTTCCAACAATCTTTGTTTCTGGTGGACCGATGTTAGCTGGTCGTAAAATGGATGGTAAAAGAACTTGTTTATCTTCATTATTTGAAGCTGTAGGACAATTCAATGCGGGAAATATGACAGAAGATAAACTTCATGAATTTGAACAAAAAGCTTGTCCAACTTGCGGTTCATGTTCAGGTATGTATACAGCAAACTCTATGAACTGTTTAACTGAAGTTTTAGGTATGGCACTTCGTGGAAACGGAACTATTCCAGCTGTTTATTCAGAAAGAATTAGACTTGCTAAACATGCAGGTATGCAAATTGTTGAATTAATTAAAAAAGATATTCGTCCTCGTGATATTATGACTGAAAAAGCATTTACCAATGCTTTAACAATGGATATGGCACTAGGATGTTCAACAAACTCAATGCTTCATTTACCAGCTATTGCTCATGAAGCAGGAGTTGAATTAAATCTTGAAATTGCGAATGAAATTTCTAAGAAAACACCTAACTTATGTCACTTAGCTCCTGCTGGTGATACATTTATGGAAGATTTAAATGAAGCTGGTGGTATTTATGCAGTTATGAATGAAATTAATAAATTAGGTTTATTATCAACTGATCTATTAACTGTTACTGGAAAAACTGTTGCTGAAAATATTGAAGGATGTGTTAACTTAGATCCTGAAATTATTCGTCCAGTGGAAAATCCATATTCACCTTATGGTGGTATCGCTGTTTTAAAAGGTAATATTTGTCCAAATGGTGCGGTTGTAAAGCAATCAGCGGTTGCTAAAGAAATGATGGTACATACAGGACCAGCGCGTGTCTTTGACTGTGAAGATGATGCCATTGTTGCTATTCGTGAAGGTAAAATTGTTAAAGGTGATGTTGTTGTTATTCGTTATGAAGGACCTAAAGGTGGACCTGGAATGCGTGAAATGTTATCACCAACTTCAGAAATCGCAGGTATGGGATTAGATAAAGATGTTGCTTTAATTACTGATGGTCGTTTCTCTGGAGCTACTCGTGGAGCTTCTATTGGACATGTGGCACCTGAAGCTGCTTTAGGTGGACCAATTGCTTTCATTGAAGAAGGAGATATTATTGATATTGATATCACAAATCATTCAATGAATGTACGTGTAAGTGATGAAGAAATGGCTGTAAGAAAAGCTAAATGGCAACCAAGAGAACCTCGTATTAAAAAAGGTTACTTAGTAAGATATGCTTCTTTAGTAACATCTGCAGATAAAGGTGCGGTATTACAAGCACCAGAAGAAAAAAAATAAAAGGAGGAAAAACAAAATGATGTTAACTGGTTCAGAAATTATATGTGAATGTTTAATTGAACAAGGTGTCGATACAGTGTTTGGTTATCCGGGAGGAACTATTCTTAACGTCTATGATGCACTTTATCGTTATCAAGATAAAATCAATCACGTTTTGACTTCTCATGAACAAGGTGCTTCTCATGCCGCTGATGGTTATGCAAGAGCAACAGGAAAAGTTGGTGTTTGTATGGCTACTTCAGGACCAGGGGCAACAAACCTTGTTACTGGAATTGCGACGGCTTATATGGATTCAACACCACTTGTTGCTATTACTGCAAATGTTGGTGTTGAAATCTTAGGACGTGACAGTTTCCAAGAAATTGATATTACTGGTGTGACAATGCCGATTACAAAACATAATTTTATCGTTAAAGATATTAAAGATTTAGTGCCTGCAATTCGTAAAGCATTCTATATTGCAAAAGAAGGTAGACCAGGACCTGTCTTAGTAGACGTTACTAAAAACGTTACTGCAGAAAAGATGAAATTTGAATCACTTCAACCAAAAGCTATTGAACCTAAAATTGAAACATATACTGTTGAAGATTTAGATCAAGCAATTGAAATGATCAAAGAAAGTGAAAAACCATTTATTTTTGCTGGTGGTGGTGTTATTTCATCTGGTGCAAGTCAAGAATTAAAAGAATTTGCTGAAAAAATTGATGCACCTGTTTGTGAAACATTAATGGGTAAAGGGGCTTTTGATAATACAAGACCTCGTTATACAGGAATGCTTGGAATGCATGGAACAAAAGCAAGTAACTTTGGGGTGAGTCAATGTGATTTATTAATTACAATTGGGGCACGTTTCTCTGATCGTGTAACTGGTAATACAAAAACATTTGCTTCAAATGCTAAAATTATTCATATTGATGTAGATGCTGCTGAAATCAATAAAAATATTCAAGTTGATTTAGGTATTATTGGTGATGCTAAATGTATTTTAAGTGAATTAAATAATAAACTTGAAAGACAAAATCATCCTCAATGGTTAAAACAAATTCGTGATTTAAAAGATCGTTATCCATTAACTTATGATGAATCAACTCTTACAGGACCTTATGTGATTGAACAAATTGATTACTTAACAGATAGTAATGCAATCATTTGTACGGACGTAGGACAACATCAAATGTGGGCTGCACAATATTACCATTATCGCCGTCCTCGTCAATTAATTACATCTGGTGGAGCTGGAACAATGGGATTTGGTTTAGGCGCTGCAATTGGTGCTAAGTATGGAAATCCTGATTTCCCAGTATTTAATATTGCTGGTGATGGATGTTTTAGAATGAACATGAATGAACTTGCGACAGCAAGTCGTTACAATGTACCTATTATTCAAGTGGTTATCAACAATAAGGTATTAGGAATGGTAAGACAATGGCAAACATTATTCTATGGTAAACGTTATAGTAATACGATTTTAGATGATAAAGTTGATTTCTGTAAGGTTGCTGAAGGATTAGGATGTAAAGCAATTCGTGTTTCTACTAAAGAAGAAGTTGCTCCGGCTATTAAAGAAGCTTTAGATACAAATGGACCTGTTTTAATTGAAGTAATGATTGGTAAAGATGATAAAGTTTTCCCAATGGTTGCTCCAGGTGGTGCTATTTCTAAAGCATTTGATGAATCTGATTTAAAAAATAAATAATTTATGAAAGATCAAATAGAAATATTTGGTCTTTTTTTATGAAATACTTGACCTTCTAGCTACTCTAAAGTGTATGTTTCAAGTAGAAAGAAGGGAAATAAGATGAAAAAGTTAGTGAAATTAATCATGGTTCTTGTTTTAGTGATGGTGAGTGGATGTACAACACAAAAGAAAGAAGAAAATGCAAGAGTAATAGATACAAGTATATTTCTTTACAAAGTATCTAATCAAAAAGGAGAATATTCATATTTATTTGGAACTTGTCATCCAGGCAGATATCCTATTAAAAGTTTGGATAAGGTAACAGAAAAGGCATTAGATGAAAGTGATTCGATTTATTTAGAATGTGATATGAATCCATCACCACAAAAAACAGAAGAATATGCTAAATATAACACGTACAATTCAATTCGTGACTTAGGCCTCGAAGATAAATATGAAAATCTTATGAAACAATACAAAAGTTTGAAAGGAAAACCCGGTTATGCACTCTATAATGTATTTGTAATAAACTCACTTATAAATAGTGATCCTGAAGTATTGAATAAGGCAAATATAAGTAAATTTAATGCAATTGATAATTATATTTATGATTATGCTCAAAAGAAAAAGAATTTTAAAGAAGTTGAAGGTATTGAATTTCAAATGAAGCTAATAACTGAATTATCATGGTATTACTCGGAGACTATATTAGATAATTTGGCTAATAAAAAAATGGTAATAAGTAGTGCTAAAAAAGATTTAGATGCTTACTATAGTGGTAATACACAATATTATGAAGATGAACAAAATTTGTTGTTAGAGCAGTTAGAACAATTAAATGATAAAGATAAAGAAAAGTATGAAAAGTATTGGAATGTACTTGCATATAATAGAAATATTCACATGAAAGATACGCTAGTTAATAGTATTAATAATGGTAAACATGATTTTATAGGTGTGGGATGCAAACATCTTTATGGTAAAAAAGGAATTATTCAATTGTTAAAGGATGATGGCTATTTAGTTGAATGTATGAAATAATGAAGGTAGGTGAAAATTATGCAGATAAAAGAAGTTCAGGAAAAATTAAAAATCAGTTCTTATACTTTGAGATATTATGAAAAGATGGGTTTAATACAACCCTATCGAGATGAAAATGGTTATCGAAATTATAATGAAGAAGATATTCACAAGATAGAAAGAATCATGTTTTTAAGAGATATCAATGTACCAATAGAAGATATTAAAGATATTTTAAATAATAAAGTCACATTTCAAGATGTTTTAGAAAACCATATTGAAAAAGTGAATACCCAAATAGAATCATTACAATATATAAAAAATATGTGTGAAGATTTAAAAGAAAAGAATATTCCCTTATTAGATCAAGTAATTGAAGATAATCAAATAGGAGATAAAAAAGTTAATAAGAGAGACTTAAAGAAAGTATTTGATTATTTTAAGAAAGATCAAACAGTGATCATTGGAACAAGATTTGATTTGAATATGTATTTTAGAACATTTATTTATGCATTGATTACTGCCCCAATGCTAACATTTGTAGCTATTAATTATTTACAAAGATTTCATATTTTGGAAAAGGGAATAATAGACCATATTTTCATTTATTTAATACTAATAATTTTAGTTATATTGCTTTCAATAGTAAGTATCTCTTATATGTGCTCTCGTCAAAATTATATAGAACTTACAGATAATAAGATTTCTATTTTAGATGCTAAGAAAGTATCACATTTAAAATTAAGCTACTTAGTTTTAAAAAGAGATTTAACAACTATTATGGAGAATTATAGTTGGGAGGATTTAGAATATGTAGAAGTTAAATTAGTGATTAAATATGGTGGAATAGGAATGGGAACAAGTAAAACAATGTATTATTATTTGCCAAACTATATATTTCATTTTAAAAATTCTTCAAGCAAAAGTTTTTTAGAATGGAATAATCCTAAAGCTGCTTATCAAATATTAAGAAATAAAAATATAGAAATTGTGACTAGTGATGAAATGCTTGATTGTTTTGAACAAAAGAAATTGAGTGTATATGATTTTTTTGAAAATATCTATCATAAAAATGGTAAAAACAGATAGTTAAAAAAGTAGGTGAAAATTATGCAAATAAAAGAAGTACAAGAAAAACTAAAAATCAGTTCTTATACTTTGAGATATTATGAAAAGATGGGTTTAATACAACCCTATCGAGATGAAAATGGTTATCGAAATTATAATGAAGAAGATATTCACAAGATAGAAAGAATCATGTTTTTAAGAGATATCAATGTACCAATAGAAGATATTAAAGATATTTTAAATAATAAAGTCACATTTCAAGATGTTTTAGAAAACCATATTGAAAAAGTGAATACCCAAATAGAATCATTACAATATATAAAAAATATGTGTGAAGATTTAAAAGAAAAGAATATTCCCTTATTAGATCAAGTAATTGAAGATAATCAAATAGGAGATAAAAAAGTTAATAAGAGAGATTTAAAGAAAGTATTTGATTATTTTAAGAAAGATCAAACGGTAGTTATTGGTTATAAGTCGATACCAAGGAGTCTATTAGGTATTTGTGCTTTATCTTTATTTATATCTGGAATTTTTGGAATTTTAATTGGTTTAGCATTTCCTAATATGATTTCTTATGTTAACGAACAAACACAAAATTCAGTACAACATTTTCAAATATCTTTTTATGAAGCATCAGGGAGACTCATCATTCTTTCTATGTGTATTTCATTTATTATTCTTTTGATTATATTTATTATTTGTGAAACTAAATTAGAATATGTTGAATTAACAGATAATAAGATTTCAATTTGTAGTTATCGCTATCAAAGTAGAAAATCTATTTTAAAAAGTTTGATAACTAAAAAAGAAAATAATGAAAATAAGGAATATAGTTGGCAGGATTTAAGAAGAGTAAAAATAGAACTTTATTTTACAAAAGGTGGTGGAGGACATCAGGGATTATATACATTTTATGTAATACAATTTAGTTTTATTTTTCAAGATGGATTTGAATTTGTCATTGATATGGGAAAATCAGTTGAGGAAAATCCTAACATGGTTTATCAAATATTAAGAAATAAGAATATTGATATCCAAGCAAGTGATGAAGTGATTGATTTCTTTGAACAAGATGAATTAAAATTGTACGATTTTTTTGAAAATATTTATCATAAAAATGGAAAGAATAGATAAGAGGATTAGATGTAAGTTTAATCCTTTTTCTTTGTTAATAAATTAACTTTATTTTTTTGGTAAATGACTGTTGTAAATTGTTCTTAAAAGAGTACAATGTAGTGGGATTTAGGGAGAAAGATTATGAAAAAGATAAAAAAAAGAGATTTAATTAGTTTTGGGTGTGTCTTTTGTTCTTCGCTGATTATGGCTGCTACAACTAAAACATTTGTTAGACCAGCACACTTATTGTCAGGTGGGTTTATGGGTATTGCCTTACTTGTAGATATGATTGCTGATTTATTTGGAAAATCAATTCCAACAGCATTCACTTTAGTTGCTTTAAATGTACCTGTTGCGCTTATTTGTGCCAAGAAAATATCAAAACGATTTGTATTCTTTTCATTATTACAAGTCTTTTTAACATCATTTTTATTACAAATCATTCCAAATTATCCATTATTTGATGAACAAGTTTTAAATGTTGTATTTGGTGGATATATTTGGGGAATGAGTATTGTACTTGCTTTAAAAGCAGGTGCTTCTTCAGGTGGTACAGATTTTATTGCTTTATATTTTGCTAATAAAAATGGGCGAGAAATCTGGATGCAAGTATTTGTATTTAATGCTATGATTTTATGTATCTTTGGGTGTATTTTTGGTTTTGATAAAGCAGGGTATTCTATCTTATTCCAATTTATCTCAACAAAAACAATTTCTACATTCCATACACGATATAAACGTGTTATGTTACATATTTATACATCTAAAAAAGATGAAGTGGTGAATACATATTTAGAAAAGTTTCATCATGGGATTACTGCTTTAGATGGTTATGGAGGATATTCACATCATCCTGTAAGCTATTTAACAGCAGTTGTATCAAGTTATGAAGTTGGAGATGTTTTAGAAGCTTTAAAAGAAACAGATCCTAAAATTATTGTTTCTGTAACTAAAGTTGAAAACTTTATTGGACGTTTTTATAATAAACCATTGGATTAACGAGTATATACTCGTTAATTTTTTATGTCTTTTGATGCAAAATAGAATAGAATCCACCTTCAATACTGTAAGCATCATAACCTTGTTGACATAAATCATCTGCTAGTTTTTTTGATTTAGCTCCGCTATAACAAATAAATATAAGTGGTTCTTTTTTAGAAAAATAATATTGATTGAGATTGAACTTTTCATAGGGAATATTTGTGAATTTTGTCAGATGAACTTTCTTATACTCATAGGGATCTCTTAAATCGACAAATTGATAATCATTCTCTAACATAGATGGGATTTTTTGGATAGGGATTACATTTGTGTTTTTCATGTTTTTCACCTCATAATATAATATGAAATTAATTGAAAACAATGATTATAGATGATATAATTCAGCCATGGAGGAATTATAAAAATGGACAAAAAAACAATTAGAGATATTGAAGTCGCTGGAAAAACTGTTTTAGTTCGTGTTGACTTCAACGTACCAAGAAGTAAAGAAACAGGAGAAATCACTAATGATAATCGTATTGTTGCTGCATTACCAACAATCAAATATTTATTAGAACAATCTCCAAAAGCTATCGTTTTATTCTCACACTTAGGTAAAGTTAAAACTGAAGAAGACAAAGCTAAAAATAACTTAGCTGTTGTTGCTCCTAGATTAGCTGAATTATTAGGTAGAGATGTAAAATTCGTAGATTGCACTCGTGGTGCTGAATTAGAAGAAGCTGTTAAAAATGCTGAAAATGGACAAGTTATCTTAGTTCAAAATACTCGTTATGAAGCTGGAGAAAGTAAAAATGATCCTGAATTAGGAAAATACTGGGCTTCATTAGGTGATGTATTTGTTGAAGATGCATTCGGTTCAGTTCATAGAGCTCATGCTTCTACAGCTGGAATCCCTGCTCATTTACCATCAGCTGCTGGTTTCTTAGTAGAAAAAGAAATCAACTACATTGGAAAAGCTGTAAGTAATCCAGAAAGACCAATGGTTGCTATCTTAGGTGGAGCTAAAGTTTCTGATAAAATCTTAGTTATCGAAAACTTATTAAAAATCGCTGATAAAGTTATCGTTGGTGGAGGTATGTGCTATACTTTCGCTAAAGCTCAAGGTCATTCAATTGGTAACTCTTTAGTTGAAGATGATAGAATTGATGTAGCTAAAGATATCTTAGCTAAAGCTGGAGATAAATTAATTTTACCTGTTGACTCTGTAATCAACACTGCATTTGCTGCAGAAGGTGATATTAAAGTTTGTGGTGAAGATGTACCTGATGGATACATGGGATTAGACATCGGACCTAAATCTGTAGAAAACATCAAAGCTGCTTTAGCTGGTGCTAAAACAGTTGTATGGAATGGACCTATGGGTGTATTCGAAATGGAACCATTCGCTAAAGGAACAATCGCTGTATGTGAAGCTTTAGCTGGTTTAGAAGGTGCTAACACTATCATTGGTGGTGGAGATAGCGCTGCTGCAGTAATGCAACTTGGATATGCTGATAAAGTTTCTCACATCTCAACTGGTGGTGGAGCTTCATTAGAATATATGGAAGGTAAAGTTCTTCCAGGTATCGCTGCAATTGATGATAAATAATAAGGAAGGTATTTGTAATCATGAGAAAACCAATTATCGTAGGAAACTGGAAAATGAATAAAACAATCGCTGCTACAAAAGCATTCGTAGAAGCTGTTGATCCAGAAGTAACTGATAAAGCTGACTGGGGAATTGCTACTCCATACTTAGCTTTACAAACTGCAAAAGCAGGAGCTAAAAACTTAATCGTAGCTGCTGAAAACGTACACTTCAAAGATAGCGGAGCTTATACTGGTGAAGTATCTGTTGAAATGTTAAAAGAAATCGGAGTTGAATGGGTTATCTTAGGTCACTCTGAAAGAAGACAATATTTTGGGGAAACTGATGAAACAGTTAACGCTAAAATGCTTCAAGTTCTTAAAAATGATATGACTCCAATCGTATGTGTTGGTGAAACATTAGAACAATATGAAGCTGGAACTACTAAAGATGTTGTTAAAACTCAAGTAGTTGCTGCTTATAAAGATGTATGTCCTAAATGTGCTTCAAGAAGCGTTATCGCTTATGAACCAGTATGGGCTATCGGAACTGGAAAAACTGCTACAAACGAAATCGCTCAAGATGTTTGTGGATATATTCGTTCAGTAGTTGCTGAATTATATGGACAAGAAGTTGCTGATCAAGTAAGAATTCAATATGGTGGATCTGTTAAACCTGAAGGTTTAAAAGCATTATTAGAACAACCTGATATTGATGGTGCTTTAGTTGGTGGAGCTTCATTAGTTGAAGATTCATACAAAGCAATGATTGCTGCTTTAGACTAATTGTTGTTTAAACTCTAGGAAAATTCCTAGAGTTTTTCTTTTTTTTAAATTTATTTGATAAAATGCAAAAAAAATATAAAAAAGTATTGCATTTATCAAGAGATAATGGTAAATTAGTTGTCGACGCAATAGGCTAATTGCGCATTCATTGTTGTGTGGAAGGGTAACACCCATTTGACCACAACACGGACAAATTTTTACAAGGAGGAAATGTCGCGTGAGTAAGAAAGTTGTTAGAGTTATGAAAATTCAATTCAAAGCAGGGCAAGCTAAACCTGGTCCAGCATTAGCAGGTGCAGGTATCCAAATGCCTAAATTCTGTACTGCTTTCAATGATCAAACTAAAGATCGTATGGGAGAAACAGTACCAGTTGTCTTAACAGTATATGAAGACAAAGATTTCAGCTTTGTATTAAAAACTGCTCCAGCTTCAGAAATGATTAAAAAAGCTTTAGGAGTACAAAAAGGTTCTAGTAATGCAGGAACAACTACTGTAGGAACATTATCAGCTGATAAATTAAAAGAAATCGCTGAATACAAAATGCCTGACTTAAATGCTTATGATTTAGATGCTGCAATGAAAATCGTTGCTGGTACAGCTAAAAACATGGGTGTAAAAGTTGAAGGAATCGATGCGTAAGCATCACGTGGAAGGATAATCCGTTATAACCACTAAGGAGGAAATTAAATGGCAAAGAAAAGTAAAAGATATACAGAAGCAGCTGCATTAATTGAAAATGGAAAACTTTATTCAGCTGAAGAAGCTATTGAATTAGTTAAAAAAACAAGTAATGTAAAATTCGATGCAAGTGTCGATGTTGCTTTCAATTTAGGATTAGATGTTAGACAAGCAGACCAACAATTACGTGGAGCTGTTGTATTACCACACGGAACTGGTAAAACTAAAAAAGTTTTAGTTGTAGCTGAAGGAGAAAAAGCTCAAGAAGCTAAAGATGCTGGTGCAGATATCGTTGCTGGTAAAGAAATTTTAGAAGACATCAAAAAAGGATGGTTAGATTTCGAAGTTATGATCGCTACTCCTAACATGATGGCTGAATTAGGTAAATTAGGTCGTATCTTAGGACCTAAAGGTTTAATGCCTAACCCAAAAACTGGAACAGTAACTATGGATGTTGCTAAAGCAGTTCAAGAAACAAAAGCTGGTAAAGTAACTTACCGTACTGATAAAGAAGGTAATGTTCATTTACCAATCGGTAGAGTATCATTTGATGATGCTAAATTAGTTGAAAACTTCAACACAATTTATGATTTAATCGTAAGATTAAAACCAACATCAGCTAAAGGTACTTATATTAAAAACATTGCAGTTTCATCAACTATGGGACCTGCAATCAAAGTTCAAACTACTAAATAGTTTGTAAAAAATGTCGCAATCAATATACCGTAGACAGTAACTGGGAAACCTTAATTTGTTACCGAGGTGTTGAGTTTATGAAGAACTTGAACTCCTATCTACGTATGGGAGTTTTAAATATAGCGCGTATATTGTTGCATATATAAAAATTTATAGGAGGTGTAGCAATGTCAGTAGAAGCAATCAATGCGAAAAAAGTCGTTGTTGAAGAAATCGCTGGTAAATTTAATGATTCACAATCTGCTGTAGTAGTAGAATATCGTGGATTATCAGTAGCAGAAGTCACTGAATTACGTAAATCATTACGTGAAGAAGATGTTGAATTCAAAGTTTACAAAAACAAATTAGTTCAAAGAGCTACTGAAAGCGCTGGATATGCTGAAATCAATGATAAATTAGTAGGTCCAAACGCTATTGCATTCGGTCATAGTGATGCCGTTGCACCTGCAAGAATTTTAGCTAACTTTGCTAAAGATCATGAAGCTTTAGTAATCAAAGCTGGAATTGTTGAAGGAAAAGTATTAGAAGTAGAAGAAATTAATGAAATTGCTAAATTACCTGGACGTGAAGGAATGTACTCAATGTTACTTGGTATGTTACAAGCACCAGTTAGCAAATTCGCTAGAGTTGTAAAAGCTGTAGCAGATGCAAGAGAAGAAAATGGTGGAGAAGCACCAGTTGAAGCACCTGCTGAAGAAAAAGTAGAAGAAGCTGCTGAATAAGCAGAATTAATGAAAAGGAGAATATAAACATGGCAAAATTAACACATGAAGATATCTTAGCTTACTTAGAAGAAGCTACTATTTTAGAATTAAATGATTTAGTAAAAGCAATCGAAGAAAAATTTGATGTAACTGCTGCTGCACCAGTTGCTGTAGCTGCTGCTGCTGATGCTGGAGCTGCTGCTGAACCTACAGAAGTTAACGTAACATTAACTGAAGTTGGTGGAACTAAAGTTGCTGTAATCAAAGCTGTAAGAGAAATCACTGGATTAGGATTAGTTGATGCTAAAGGATTAGTTGACAAAGCACCTTCAGTAATCAAAGAAAAAGTATCTGCTGATGAAGCTAAAGAAATCAAAGAAAAATTAGAAGCTGCTGGAGCTACAGTAGAAGTTAAATAATTATAACTTTGATTTAAAAGAAGGATCTTACGATTCTTCTTTTTTTTATTGGTTAACATTCTATTTATTTGTATAATAAAGAAAAAGGAAATAGAGGAAATACAAATGAAACATTATTTTACAGATAATACTGATTTAAAAAGTGAACAATCACAATTTATTTTTAGATTTCATAAATATGATCTTTTATTTACAAGTGATAATGGTGTTTTTTCTAAAAACATGATAGATTATGGATCACGTGTTTTATTAGACAATATCGAAATTACAAATGAAAAAACACTTCTTGATGTAGGATGTGGTTATGGAACTTTCGGAATATGTCTTAATAAAGTTTATTCACATTTAAATGTGGATATGGTCGATGTCAATGATCGTGCACTTGAACTTGCCAAATTAAATGCTAAAAATAATAATATTCATGCAAATATTTATAAAAGCTTTATTTATGAAAATGTTCAAGGAAGTTATGATGTGATCGTAACAAATCCACCAGTAAGAGCGGGTAAAGAAGTTGTAACTACAATTTTACAAGAATCAATTGAACATCTTAATGAGAATGGAAGTTTATGGGTTATTTTACAAAAGAAACAAGGCGCTCCTTCGGCTAAAAAGAAAATGGAAGAAGTTTTTGGAAATTGTGAAATTGTTAAAAGAGATAAGGGATATTACTTGTTACATAGTGTAAAAAGATAATATTTCTTTTTTTATTTTTTATAAAAAAAGGTATTGACTTTTTTGAAACCTTTATCTAAAATACAATAATGACTATTAATATTTAAAATCAAGCGTTTTTGTGCGCTCAAAAACAGTTTAATAGAGATAAAGAAGGGTGGAGTTAATTCGTGGAAAAGCATACAACTACAGCAAAAAGCAAGATTACTCGTCGTAATTACTCTAGGATTTCAGGATCTTTAGAGTTACCAAATTTAGTAGAAATTCAAACAAATTCCTATAAATGGTTTAAAGAAGTAGGAATTAAAGAAGTATTTGATGATATCTACCCAATTACAAACTTTAATGAAACTTTATCATTAGAATTTGTTGATTGTGCCTTTGATGAACCAAAATATTCCGTAAACGAAAGTAAAGATCGTGATGCAAACTATGCAGCACCAATTCGTGCTACTTTACGTTTAATCAATTCAGGAACTGGTGAAATTAAAGAACAAGAAGTATTTATGGGTGATTTCCCATTAATGACTGATTCAGGAACTTTCATTATTAATGGGGCAGAACGTGTTATTGTATCTCAATTAGTACGTTCACCAGGGGCATACTTTGCTGATGCCATTGATAAAAGTGGTAAAACTGTCTTTGAAGGTAGTATTATCCCATCAAGAGGGACTTGGTTAGAGTTCGAAAATGATGCAAAAGATGTTTTAAATGTTCGTATTGACCGTAATAGAAAAATCCCAGGAACAGTTTTATTACGTGCTTTAGGACTTTCTAGTAATGAAGATATTATTGATGTTTTTGGTGATCATGAATTTATTTTGAACACTTTAGCAAAAGATAATACAACAAACACAGAAGAAGCTTTAATTGAAATTTATAATAAATTAAGACCAGGAGAACCTGCTACATTAGAAGGTGCTACAAGCCTTTTATATACTAGATTCTTTGATCCTAAACGTTATGATTTAGCTAAAGCTGGTCGTTTCAAATTTAAGAAAAAATTAAGTTTATTAGATCGTATTGCAGGACGTGTTCTTGCTGAAGATGTTAAAGATGTTGATGGTAACGTTGTTTGTACAAAAGGAACAGTTATTACAAATGAAGTTATTGATACATTAAGACCTGTTTTTGAAGCAGGTGCACACACTGTTGAAATGAAAACTAATCCTCGATTAGAAAGTAATGGTGTATTGCAAGTAGTTCATGTTTATGTTGATGAATCACGTACTAAAGTTATGAAAGTAATTGGTACAGATTTATCATTAAATTGTAAATATGTTACAATCTCTGACATGATTGCAGCATATTCATATATGTTGAACTTAGTTGATATTTTCAATTCTTATGATTTAGCACCTGAAGATAGAGTATCTCATATGGCTCGTATAGGTTTATTAGATGATATCGATCATTTAGGAAATAGACGTGTACGTTCTGTAGGTGAATTAATTCAAAACCAATTCAGAATTGGATTATCAAGAATGGAAAGAGTTGTTAAAGAAAGAATGTCATTATCTGAAGTGGATTCAGTAACACCACAATCTTTAACAAATATTCGTCCATTAACTGCCGCAATGAAAGAATTCTTTGCGTCATCACAATTATCACAATTCATGGATCAAATTAACCCATTAGCCGAATTAACAAATAAACGTCGTTTATCTGCATTAGGGCCAGGTGGTTTATCAAGAGATCGTGCAGGATATGAAGTCCGTGACGTACATGCTTCCCATTATGGAAGAATTTGTCCAATCGAAACTCCTGAAGGTCCAAACATCGGGTTAATTTCAACTTTAGCATCTTATGCTAAAATCAATGAATATGGATTTATTGAAACTCCATATCGTAAAGTTAATAAATGTGTTATCGATGAAGACGATGTACGTTATTTAACTGCTGATGAAGAAAAAAATTACATTATTGCACAAGCGAATGTACAAACATCTGATGAAGGTGAAATCTTAGATGAACAAGTTATCGCCCGTCATTTAGGTGAAAATATTATGGCTAAAAGAGAAGAAGTTGATTTTATCGATATTTCTCCAAAACAAATCGTTTCTGTTGCCACTTCATGTATTCCATTCTTGGAAAACGATGATGCAACTCGTGCTTTAATGGGTGCCAACATGCAACGTCAAGCTGTACCTTTATTAAATCCACATACACCATTTGTTGGAACAGGTATGGAATATCAAGCTGCAAGAGATTCTGGAGCAGCTTTAGTAAGTAAACATAACGGTACTGTAAGTTACGTAGATGCTAAACGTATTGAAATCGTGGATGATGAAGCAGTTGTTCACAAATATCGTTTAACAAAATTTGCTATTTCGAATGCAGGAACTTGTATCAACCATAAACCAATTGTTAAAGCTGGTGAAAAAGTTGTTGTTGGTCAAGTATTAGCTGATGGTCCAGCAATGGAACAAGGTGAATTAGCATTAGGTCAAAACGTGTTAGTTGGTTTCATGACATGGAATGGTTATAACTACGAAGATGCCGTTATTATGTCTGAAAGATTAGTAAAAGAAGATGTTTATACATCTATTCATATTGATGAATATTCAATTGAATGTCGTGATACAAAATTAGGACCTGAAGAAATTACAAGAGATATCCCTAACGTCGGGGATGAAGCACGTAAAAACTTAAATAGTGATGGTATCATCATGATTGGTGCTGAAGTTAAAGAAGGGGATATCTTAGTTGGTAAAGTCACTCCAAAAGGTCAAGCTGAATTATCAGCAGAAGAAAAATTATTACTTGCAATCTTTGGTGAAAAGTCAAGAGAAGTTAAAGATAATTCATTAAGAGTTCCTCATGGTGGGGCTGGTATCGTTCATGATATTAAAATCTTTGATCGTAAAAATGGTGATGAATTACAACCAGGTGTTAACCGTGTTGTTAAAGTTTATATCGTTCAAAAACGTAAAATCTCTGAAGGAGATAAAATGGCTGGACGTCATGGTAATAAAGGGGTTATTTCAAAAATCTTACCAATCGAAGATATGCCACACTTAGAAGATGGTACACCATTAGATATCATGTTAAATCCATTAGGGGTTCCATCTCGTATGAATATCGGACAAGTATTAGAGTTACATTTAGGTTATGCAGCTAGACAATTAGGTTTATATATTGCTACTCCTGCTTTCGATGGTTTACATCGTGAAGACTTAGAAGCATTAATGAAAGAAGCAGGAATGAATGAAGATGGAAAACAACCTGTTATTTCTGGACGTACGGGTGAATATTTTGATTCTCCTGTATCTGTAGGTATTATGTACTTCGTTAAATTATCACACATGGTTGATGATAAATTACATGCACGTTCAGTAGGACCTTATTCATTAGTTACTCAACAACCACTTGGAGGTAAAGCTCAAAACGGTGGACAAAGATTTGGGGAAATGGAAGTTTGGGCACTTGAAGCTTATGGTGCTGCTTATACACTTCGTGAAATCTTAACTGTTAAATCTGATGATGTTGTTGGACGTGTTAAAACATATGAAGCTATTGTTAAAGGACAACCAATGCCAGAACCAGGATTACCTGAATCGTTTAGAGTATTAAAGAAAGAATTACAAGCATTAGCATTAGATATTCGTTTATTAGATGAAAATGATCAAGAAATTGATGAAAGAAATATCGAAGATGAAGAAAGACGTTTCCCAAGATCAATTGAAAAAGAAGATGTAAACGAAGAAAAAGAAGTTGTTACTGATGCTATGAAATCTGAAGAATTAGTTGAAACTGAAGAAAGTGAATCATTATAAGGAGGGAATAGAAAATGGCAAATACTAATAAATTTTCATCAATCCAAATTGGATTAGCATCTCCTGAAAAAATTCGTGAATGGTCTTATGGTGAAGTAAAAAAACCTGAAACGATTAACTATCGTTCTCAAAAGCCTGAAAAAGATGGTCTATTCTGTGAAAGAATCTTTGGACCATCTAAGGATTGGGAATGTAGTTGTGGAAAATATAAGAAAATTAGATATAAAGGTGTTGTATGTGATCGATGTGGTGTAGAAGTTACTAAATCTGCAGTACGTCGTGAACGTATGGGACATATCGAATTAGCTACACCAGTAGCACATATTTGGTATTTAAAAGGTATTCCATCAAGAATGGGATTAATCTTAGATATGTCACCAAAACAACTAGAAGAAATTATTTATTTTGTTTCTTATGTTGTTATTGATAAAGGAACTACACCTTTAGAATACAAACAAGTATTATCTGAAAGAGATTATCGTAAATGTTATGAACAATTTGGTCATACATTTGAAGCTCAAATTGGGGCTGAAGCGATTCAAACTTTATTAAAACAAGTTGATTTAGATGCAGAATTTGAACTTGTATCTAAAGAATTAAAAGAAGCTCAAGGACAAAAACGTACTAAATTATTGAAGAGATTAGAAGCTATTGAAGCATTTAGATCTTCTGATAATCAACCTGAATGGATGATTCTTGAAGCATTACCAGTTATACCACCTGATTTAAGACCTATGTTACAATTAGATGGTGGACGTTTTGCGACAAGTGATTTAAATGATTTATATAGACGTGTTATTACTCGTAATAATCGTTTGAAAAAATTATTAGAACTTGGAACACCTTCTATTATCGTTCAAAATGAAAAACGTATGTTACAAGAAGCTGTTGATGCCTTAATTGATAATGGTCGTCGTTCTAAACCAATTACTGGTGCTGGTGGACGTGCGTTAAAATCATTAAGCCATACATTAAAAGGTAAACAAGGACGTTTCCGTCAAAACTTATTAGGTAAACGTGTTGACTATTCAGGACGTTCAGTTATCGCTGTAGGACCAGACTTAAAAATGTATCAATGTGGTATTCCACGTGAAATGGCATTAAGCTTATTTAAACCATTTGTTATCCATGGTTTAGTTGATCAAGAAATTGCTACAAATATTAAAGCAGCTGAAAGATTAATTGATAAAATGGATGATAAAATTTGGCCAATCGTTGAAGAAGTTATCAAAGCACATCCAGTATTATTAAACCGTGCGCCAACTCTTCATAGATTAGGTATCCAAGCATTCGAACCTAAATTAGTAGAAGGGCGTGCTATTCGTCTTCACCCATTAGTAACTCCAGCGTTCAATGCCGATTTCGATGGGGACCAAATGGCTGTCCATGTACCATTAGGTGAAGAAGCAATTCAAGAAGCAAGACAATTAATGCTAGGATCAACAAATATCTTAGGTCCTAAAGATGGTAAACCTATCGTTACTCCATCCCAAGACATGGTGTTAGGTAACTACTACTTAACATTAGAAGATGTTGGAGCAATTGGTGAAGGTACTGTCTTTGCTGATAGAAATGAAGTTGATCATGCATATTTTGCTAAAACTGTAAATCTTCATACAAGAGTTGCTATTAAAGCATCTGCATTACACAATGCAACATTTACAGAAGCTCAAAATAACAGTTATTTAATTACTACTGTAGGTAAAATTTTCTTTAATGATATCTTTGATGGACAATTCCCATTTATCAATGAACCAGGTAAAGAAAACTTATCTGGAACACCTGATAGATACTTTGTTCCAATGGGAACTGATATTAAATCACATATTGCTGCTCAACAACCAGTTAAACCATTAGGTAAAAAAGCATTAGGAAGCATCATTGATGAAGTGTTCAAACAATCTGCATTAACTGATACAAGTTTAATGCTTGATAAGTTAAAAGACCAAGGATTTAAATATTCAACAATTGCTGGTATTACAGTATCTGCTTATGATATCCAAGTGCCACAAGCTAAATTTGAAATCTTTGATAAAGCAGATCAAAAACTTGAACAAATTAAAACTTTCTATAATAAAGGTAAATTAACTGAAGCAGAAAGATACCAAAGCGTAATCAAATTATGGACTGGTGTTAAAGATGAAGTCCAAGAAGTCGTTCGTCAAGAGTTCGAAGCTGATGATCGTAACCCAATCTTCATCATGTCTGATTCAGGTGCCCGTGGATCACTTTCTAACTTTACTCAGTTAGTAGGTATGCGTGGATTGATGTCAAATCCAAAAGGGGAAACAATCGAGTTACCAATCAAGTCTGCCTTCCGTGAAGGTTTAACAGCATCAGAATTCTTTATTTCAACACACGGTGCCCGTAAAGGTTCTACAGATACTGCCTTAAAGACTGCCGATTCAGGTTACTTAACAAGACGTTTAGTAGACGTTGCTCAAGAAGTTATTATTTCTGAAGAAGATTGTGGAACAGATAGAGGATTCGTTGTTACTGAATTATACAATACAGATGACAATACTGTAATTGTTCCATTATATGACCGTTTAGTTGGTCGTTATTCACAAAAAGATGTTTACCATCCAGAAACTAAAGAATTATTAGTTGCTGCAGGTGAAATCTTTACTGAACAAAACGCTAAAGTTGTTTGTGATGCAGGTATTAAAGAAGTTGAAATTCGTTCAGTTCTTGGCTGCGTTGCTAAAGGCGGGGTTTGTAAAAAATGTTATGGTCGTAACTTAGCAACAGGTAATGTTGTTGAATTAGGTGAAGCTGTTGGGGTTATGGCTGCACAATCAATCGGTGAACCAGGTACTCAGTTAACAATGCGTACTTTCCATGATGGTGGGGTTGCCGGTGGTGCCGATATCACTCAAGGGTTACCTCGTATTCAAGAATTATTTGAAGCACGTAATCCAAAAGCTAAATCAATTATTTCTGAAATTGATGGTGAAGTATCAAATATTATTGATAATGCAGGAAGAATGGAAGTTGTTGTTTCTAACGATTTAGAAACAAGAAGTTACTTAACTCCATATGGTGCAAAATTAAGAGTTAATGTTGGTGATGAAGTACGTATTGGTGATAAAATCACTAAAGGTTCTATTGATCCAAAAGAATTATTAAATGTAGCTGATACAGAAGCTGTTGAAAATTATATTATTAAAGAAGTTCAAAAAGTATATCGTATTCAAGGTATCGAAATTTCTGATAAACATATCGAAATTATCGTAAGACAAATGTTGAAGAAAATTAGAATTGTTGAAGGTGGAGATACTGGAACACTTCCTGGAACACATGTTAATGTAACTCAATTTACTGAATTAAATAGAGAAGCATTAAAAGAAGGAAAACATCCAGCTGTTGGTAGACCAATCTTATTAGGTATTACTAAAGCATCTCTTGAAACTGATTCATTCTTATCTGCAGCATCATTCCAAGAAACTACTAAGATCTTAACTGATGCATCAATTAAAGGTAAGAAAGATATGTTAAAAGGATTAAAAGAAAATGTATTAATTGGTAAATTATTACCAGCTGGTACAGGATTTAGAGGTCCTTTAAAATCACCTGAAACATTAGCAAAAGAAGCTGAAGAAGCAAAAGCAGCTGAACTTGCTAAATATGATTTATTAGATGATAATCATGAAAATCTTGGAGATCAAATATAAAAAAATAGGCTTAGGCCTATTTTTTTTATATTTTTTAATTTTTTTGTTGACATTATCATTTTAATACTATAATATATTGTCAGTGCCCTGATTGGGTGCAATATTTATTGATTAAATATGAAACACCCGGTATTGTGTGTTATCAAGAAAGGAGAAAGAAATGCCTACAATTAACCAATTAGTAAGACAAGGTCGTACTGATAAAACAACAAAATCAAATTCACCTGCTTTAAATAGAGGTTATAACTCATTAGCTAAAAAAGCTACATCAACTAAATCACCTCAAAAGCGTGGTGTGTGTACTCGTGTTGCTACTATGACACCTAAAAAACCTAACTCGGCTTTACGTAAATATGCCCGTGTTAGATTATCAAATGGTATGGAAGTAACTGCATATATTCCAGGAATTGGACATAACTTACAAGAACATAGTGTTGTTTTAATTCGTGGTGGTCGTGTTAAAGACTTACCAGGGGTTCGTTACCATATTATCCGTGGTACAATGGACTGTGCTGGAGTTAACGATCGTAAACAAGCACGTTCTAAATACGGTGCTAAAAAACCAAAAGCTTAATTAATACTTATAGGAGGAAATATATATGTCAAGAAAAGGACGAGTTGCTAAAAGAGACGTTCTACCTGATCCAGTGTATAACTCTAAAACTATTTCTAAACTTATCAACAACATTATGTTAGATGGTAAAAAAGGTGTTGCACAAAACATCTTATATGATGCGTTTAAAAAAGTAGAAGAAAAAACTGGAAACCCAGCTATGGAAGTCTTTGATCAAGCAATTAACAATATTATGCCAGTTCTTGAACTTAAAGTAAGACGTATTGGTGGGGCTAACTACCAAGTACCAGTTGAAGTTTCTTCAGAAAGAAGAATGACTTTAGGTTTAAGATGGTTAGTAAACTATTCTCGTTTAAGAAACGAAAAAACTATGGTTGATCGTTTAGCAAACGAAATTATTGATGCTTCAAACGGAACAGGTGCTTCTGTTAAGAAGAAAGAAGATACTCATAAAATGGCTGAAGCTAATAAAGCATTCGCTCATTTCCGTTGGTAATATAACGGCTAAAATTTTGAAGGGAGAAAACAAATGGCTCGTGAATTTTCGTTAGAAAATACTCGTAATATCGGAATCATGGCTCATATTGATGCTGGTAAAACAACAACAACTGAACGTGTCCTTTATTACACTGGTAAAATCCACAAAATTGGTGAAACTCACGAAGGTGCTTCACAAATGGACTGGATGGAACAAGAACAAGAACGTGGAATCACAATCACTTCAGCAGCTACAACTGCGCAATGGAACGGATATCGTGTAAATATTATCGATACACCGGGCCATGTAGACTTTACGGTCGAAGTAGAACGTTCTTTACGTGTATTAGATGGTGCTGTAACTGTATTAGATGCAAAAGCTGGTGTAGAACCACAAACTGAAACAGTTTGGCGTCAAGCTACTACTTATGGTGTACCTCGTATTGTATTCGCTAATAAAATGGATGCAACAGGTGCAGATTTCATTATGTCATTAGAATCTTTAGAAAAGAGATTAGGAGTACAAGGTGTTGCAATTCAATTACCTATCGGTGCTGAAGATACTTTCGAAGGAATCATTGACTTAATTAAAATGAAAGCTATCTATTTTGAAGGGGCTAAAGGTGAAAATGTAGTTTACAAAGAAATTCCTGAAGAATATATGGCTCAAGCTGAAGAATACCGTGCTAAAATGTTAGATCAAGCAGCTACTTATGATGATGATCTATTAATGAAAGTTTTAGAAGGTGAAGAAATTTCTGAAGAAGAAATTAAAGCAGCAATCCGTAAAGGAACATTAGCTGTAGAATTATTCCCTGTATTATGCGGTTCAGCTTACAAAGATAAAGGTGTTCAACCAATGTTAGATGCAGTAATTGATTTCTTACCTGCACCAACTGACATTCCTTCAATTAAAGGTACTGATGAAGATGGTAATGAAGTAGAAAGACATGCATCAGATGATGAACCTTTCTCAGCATTAGCATTCAAAATCATGGCTGACCCATTCGTAGGAAAATTAACTTTCTTCCGTGTATATTCAGGTACATGTCAATCAGGAAGTTATGTATTAAACTCTACAAAAGATAAAAAAGAACGTTTAGGTCGTATTCTTCAAATGCATGCGAACAAACGTAATGAAATTGATGAAGTTTACGCTGGAGATATCGCTGCAGCTGTAGGTTTCAAAAACACAACAACTGGGGATACTATCTGTGACGAAAAGAATTTCGTTATCCTTGAAAAAATGGAATTCCCTGAACCAGTTATCCAATTAGCTATCGAACCAAAAACTAAACAAGATCAAGATAAGTTAAGTAATGGTTTAATTAAATTAGCTGAAGAAGATCCAACATTCAAAACATTTACTAACCCTGAAACTGGAGATACAGTTATCGCTGGTATGGGTGAATTACACTTAGACGTAATCGTTGACCGTTTAAAAAGAGAATTCAAAGTAGAAGCTAACGTTGGTGCTCCACAAGTTGCTTACCGTGAAACAATCACTCAAGCAGCTGAATGTGAAGGTAAATATGTAAAACAATCTGGTGGTCGTGGACAATACGGTCACGTATGGATCAAATTTGAACCTAATGAAGGTAAAGGATTTGAATTCGTTGATGCTATCGTTGGTGGGGCTGTCCCAAGAGAATATATCAACTCAGTAAAAGTAGGTCTTGAAGATGCACTTGAAACTGGTATGATTGCTGGATACCCTGTATTAGACGTAAAAGCTACATTATTTGATGGTTCTTACCATGATGTCGATTCATCAGAAATGGCATATAAAGTAGCTGCAAGTTTAGCACTTAAAAATGCTGCTAAAAAATGTGGTCCTGTATTATTAGAACCAATTATGGCAGTAGAAGTAACTGCTCCTTCTGAATATTTAGGTAGCGTTATGGGTGATATTTCATCTAGACGTGGTATGATTGAAGGGCAAGAAGAAAGAGGAAATGCTGTTTCAGTTCAAGCATCTGTACCATTATCAGAAATGTTCGGATACGCAACTGATTTAAGATCATTTACTCAAGGTCGTGGAAACTATACAATGCAATTTGATAGATACGAAGCTGCACCTAAATCAATTAGAGAAGAAATCATCAAGAAAAATGGTGGAAATGTATAATCTACATTAAAATCAAATAAATATTGATTTTTTCGAACAAATAAACTAGAATGTTTATTGTAAAAAATTAAAAAAATAGGAGGAACCTTAACAATGGCTAAGGAAAAATTTGACCGCTCTAAAGCGCACGTAAATATCGGAACTATTGGTCACGTTGACCATGGTAAAACAACTTTAACAGCTGCAATCACTACTTGTCTTGCTAAAAAAGGACAAGCTGCTGCAATGGATTATGCTTCAATCGATGCTGCTCCAGAAGAAAAAGAACGTGGTATCACAATCAACACTGCACACGTAGAATATCAAACTGAAACTCGTCACTATGCACACGTTGACTGTCCAGGTCATGCTGACTACATTAAAAACATGATCACTGGTGCTGCACAAATGGATGGTGCTATCTTAGTAGTTGCTGCTACTGATGGACCAATGCCACAAACAAGAGAACACATCTTATTATCTCGTCAAGTAGGTGTTCCATACATCATCGTATTCTTAAATAAATGCGATATGGTTGATGACGAAGAATTAATCGACTTAGTAGAAATGGAAGTTCGTGAATTATTAAATGAATATGACTTCCCAGGTGATGATACTCCAGTAATCAGAGGATCAGCATTAAAAGCATTAGAAGGAGATCCTCAATGGACTCCAGCTATCGACGAATTAATGGAAGCTGTAGATACTTATATCCCAACTCCAACTAGAGACGTTGATAAACCATTCTTAATGCCAGTAGAAGACGTTTTCACAATCACTGGACGTGGAACTGTTGCTACAGGTAGAGTAGAACGTGGACAATTAAACTTAAATGACGAATTAGAAATCGTTGGTATCAAAGAAACTCAAAAAACAGTTGCTACTGGTATCGAAATGTTCAGAAAATTATTAGACTATGCTGAATCTGGAGATAACATCGGTGTATTATTACGTGGTATCAACCGTGATCAAATTCAACGTGGACAAGTATTAGCTAAACCTGGTTCAGTACATCCACATACTAAATTCAAAGGTCAAGTTTATGTATTAAGTAAAGATGAAGGTGGACGTCATACACCATTCTTCGCTAACTATAGACCACAATTCTATTTCAGAACTACTGATATTACTGGTGTAATCGAATTACCAGAAGGTACTGAAATGGTAATGCCTGGAGATACTGTAGAATTAACAGTTGAATTAATTCACCCAATCGCAATTGAACAAGGAACTAAATTCTCAATTCGTGAAGGTGGTAGAACTGTAGGTTCTGGAAACATCTCTGAAATTATTGAATAATAATTTTAACGAAAGGTCCTTCGGGACCTTTTTATATTTAAGATTTTTTTATTACCGAATATTTCTTATTTGTAGTAAATGACTTTTTGTTCAAAATAGTGCTTTATCTAACGAAAGCGCTTGAATAATAGATATGACTTTGATAAAATAATAGTGCAGATGTAAGTAGTCTGAATATTTGTTTATAGAAGGAGATAATAAAAATGGATCAACAAGAACAAATCGTAATTAACTTAATTGTTAATGCTGGTAGCGCACGTAGTTCAGCTATCGAAGCAATTCAATATGCAAAAGCTGGAGATATCGAAAAAGCTGAAGAATCTTTAGGAAACGCTAAAGAAGCAGTTAATGAAGCTCATCATTCACAAACTGAAATGATTCAAGCTGAAATTAGAGGAGAAAAAGCACCATTAAGCTTATTAATGGTACATGCTCAAGACCACTTAATGACATCATTATTATGCATTGACTTAGCTCAAGAATTCGTTGATGTTTACAAAAAAATTGGTTAATTATAAAAAGAAGCTCTAATATGATATTTAAAAGTCTAACTTAATGTTAGGCTTCTTTTTTTATAAAAATAAGTATATCTTTAGAGCGATGATGAAAGTCTCGCTGATCAATGATGGACCAACAACGATCATCCTGGACAGTAAAGAAATCATATAGTCA
>ENA-OQIH01000505-OQIH01000505.1-human-gut-metagenome-genome-assembly--contig:-NODE-505-length-27864-cov-6.213265_pt1 | contig 27864 bp, 23 predicted proteins | sample MGYA00242575_ERZ504740 | MGnify/ENA primary metagenome ERZ504740 (study PRJEB26092, sample SAMD00036192) | human gut metagenome | host: Homo sapiens | study: EMG produced TPA metagenomics assembly of...
AAGGTTATCTCTTTCTCAGAGCAAAAATCCCTATGACTTTTAAAGGTTGATTTATCCCTATCCAATTTTATATATTCACAAGATCCAGTCTTAGAAAATGATGATTATCTTTTAACAAGAGAATCAGGGGAAGATATTGGTGATTATAAACTTACTGTACAAAGTAAGTCAAAGAATTATAAATATGAAATCATTGAGAATGATGTGTTTAAAATCTTAGGGAAGGATGCAATTCATAGAAATGAAACTAAGGGACCTTCTTTTAAGATTGATAAAGCAGTTGAAAAAACAACTCATAAAGAAACTCCTGTTTTGAATAAAAGTCAATCAAAAATAACTACTGGTATTCAGACTAAAACATTTCCATATTCGATAACTTTAATGTTTAGCTTGTTAGTTATATTCATTTTCATCTTTAAATTCATTTAGATTAGAAATGAATAAGCTTCAGATACCGCTTACAATATGCATGAATTATATTATTGAATGGTTATAAAATTTAAGTATCAATTCAATTTTAATTTGTAAATATTTTTGCTTAACATGTATTTAACAATTCATTACATTTTAAATATATTTATTTACATTTACTATATTATTAAAATCTCCTTAAAGTATCGTATATAAAGGAATATGATTAACATTTTGTCGATTCAGGTGTACTTGACAATGATTCTTATGAGGGTTAATATTTAACAGAAACTTTTGGGTAAAAAGTGTTAGTTATAACTTAAATATAACTTTTATAGGTTATAGAAAGATACATTTAGGGAAGATTATTAGTAGCTGGTATTCCCGCACTTAGATTGACCTGATCATTTATCTATTATGAATGGGTAGGGGAGACTGTATCTAAGCTATAACGTTTGGGCTGAATATATAGACCGTATATTGCGAGTCTTTTTTAATGAAATGGGGATCTACATGAGTAAAAATTTAAAAAAGAGTAATACACGCTGGCCTTTAGTTGTTTATGATGTCATTGTTTATATTATTGCCTCTATATTATTACTATGGATATATGGAGGAAATGGTAATTTAACAAATGCAGGATCTTTACAACTATCTATACTAGGATTTGTATGTATATTCATTTGTAGATTAATTGGCAAAATTTATGGACAGATTTGGCGTTATGGTGGTATTCAAGGCTATATTCGCTTGATTTTTTCAGATGCAATAGCATTTATTCTATTAATCATTCTACAAACTACATTACAAGTTGAAAGAATCACCTTTGATCGAGCATTAAGCTTAGTTTGTATTAATTTATTAGGTGCAATTAGTATTCGTATGATTTACCGTTATGCATATTTATATAGTAATAATGAAACATCAAAGGGTAAATTTTTAAGTAAGTTATTATATAGATTTTCTGGATTAACTACAGGGACAGATAAGGAAGTTCAGAAAATTAAGATTGCGATTATAGGTGCTGGACGAGTAGGTGCTAGTTTTGCTGAAGAATTAGTAAATGATGAAAAAGCCGTATATGTACCTCGCTGTTTTATTGATATCGATAAAACAAAAGTAGGAAGAGAAGTAAATGGCATTCCTGTTTGGTATGCAGATGAAACTACATTGGATAAGTTAAAGGCTTATGAAGTACAAGAAATTGTATTCGCAATTCCTAACATGGATGTCAATAAAAAGAAATGTTTATATGATCATTATAAAAATGCAGGATATAAAGTAAAAGTATATGACTATCCAACATTATACACAGCAGGAAGTAAACGTAATTTAAGAGAATTTGATATTGAAGAATTATTGTTCAGAAAACCACTAGCTGTCACAAATGAACAAACATATGCATATTATAAAGACAAAGTCATCTTAATTACCGGTGGTGGAGGATCTATTGGATCTGAATTATGTAGACAACTAGCTAAGATGAGTCCTAAACAAATCATCATCTTAGATATCTATGAAAATGGTGCTTATGATGTACAACAAGAATTGAAGATTGCCTATGGAAATAATATAAATTTTCAAATTGAAATTTGTTCAATCACACATAAAAAAGCATTGGAAAAAGTATTTAAGAAATATCATCCTCAAATTGTGATTAATGCAGCTGCACATAAACACGTTCCTTTAATGGAACACAATTGTGTGGAAGCAATTTATAACAATGTATTTGGAACAAAGAACTTAATTGAACTTTGTGAAAAATATGAAGCACAACGCTTTATGATGGTATCTACTGATAAAGCAGTAAATCCAACCAATGTAATGGGAGCCACAAAGCGTATGTGTGAAATGATGGTTCAATCTGCCAGTACTTATGGAAAAGTAAAATATAGTGCAACAAGATTTGGAAATGTTTTAGGAAGTGCAGGAAGTGTAATTCCATTATTTAAAAAACAAATTGCCAAAGGTGGACCTGTAACACTAACAGATAAACGAATTATTCGTTATTTCATGACTATTCCAGAAGCAAGTCAATTAGTTCTACAATCAGGAGCTATGGCAAATAATGGAGAACTATTTGTATTAGACATGGGACAACCAGTAAAGATTTTAGATTTAGCAGAAAACATGATCAAATTATCAGGTGCTCATGATATTGAAATTGTAGAAACAGGATTGCGTCCTGGAGAAAAATTATTTGAGGAACTCTTAATTAAGAGTGATACACTAACAAAAACAGATAACGACTTGATCTTCATTGAAAAGGATACACCACTATCTAAAGAAGAAATAAATAAAAAACTTCAAGTACTTCAAAAAGCCATTGAAAATGAAGATGACAATGATGCTAGAGAAGCATTGAGAAGTGTTGTACCAACATTTAGAAGACCAGAAGAAATTAATAAGCAAGTAGTATAGAAGGGAAGAAAAAAAATGAATTATTTGATAGTAGTAGCACATCCTGATGATGAAGTACTAGGAGCAGGTGCTACAATTCATAAGTTAATTAAAGAAGGTCACAATGTAGCAGTTGCAATAATGGTATCGCAGGCTGCAGCTAGAAAAGATTTATCTTCTACATTGACTTCTGATGAAGAGGAGGCATTGAATTTATTGGGTGTTAATAAAGTGTATCATGCAAACTTTCCGAACATTAAGATGAATACAGTTGCGCACTTGGATTTAGTGCAATTTGTAGAGAAATGTATTGAAGATTTTTCAGCTGATGCGATTATTACACATCATCCTTCAGATACAAATAATGATCATGTTCAAACTTCTTATGCCGTACAAGCAGCAAGTCGATTGTTTCAAAGAAGAGAAAATCTTCCTCAATTAAAACAACTTCTTTATATGGAAGTACTATCTAGTACAGAATGGTCATTTGATTCTTCAGCAAATCGTTTTATGCCAAATTACTTTGTGGAAGTTGGTAAAGAAGGAATTGATTTAAAAATTAAAGCATTATCAATGTATAAGGGGGTAATGCGTCCTTATCCACATCCACGTTCAAATGAAGCGTTAGAAGGATTAGCTGCATATAGAGGCGCTCAATCTGGATGTAATTATGCAGAAGCTTTTGAATGCGTGTATATGAGGGGATAATACATGTATAAATTATTTATTAAAAGATTATTGGATATTGTACTTTCTGGAATTGCGATTATTGCTTTATCACCATTATATATAATAATTGCAATAATTGTACGAATTCAGATGGGAAGTCCAGTTTTGTTCTCACAGGATAGAATTGGTAAAGATGAAAAGATTTTTAAACTTTATAAATTTAGATCAATGACAAATGAAAAGGATGCGAATGGAGAATTACTTTCTGAAAAGGAAAGATTGACTAAGTTTGGGATTGCTCTTAGATCAACATCATTAGATGAGCTTCCTGAATTATTTATGATTCTTAAAGGGGATATGTCAATTATTGGTCCACGTCCGCAGCCTAAATTTTATTTACCTTATTATGATGACTGTGAACGTATTGGGCATAATGTTAGAGGGGGACTTTTACCACCTGATAGTTTATGTGGGGAATGTCAATGTGATTGGGAAACACAATTAAAGTATGAAGTTTATTATGCTGAAAATGTTTCTTTTTTATTAGATATAAAAGTTATTTTGTATACGTTTATCATTCTATATAAAAGGTTGAAAAACAATTATGGAGCTGATGATAGACCAATGTTAAATCAATATCGTTCAAATAAAGAATTCACTTTAGAAGAAAAAAGCAAATGGTTGTCGTTAGGTATTGAAATTAAGGAATAATTGGAGAATAGTATGAATTTAGATAAAATTAAAACACCTTATTATATTTTTTATGCAGATGATTTTATTAATAATTATCATGAATTAGAAGCATCGATGAAATCAGTATATGAAAATTATAAAATAGCTTATTCATTTAAAACAAATTATACACCTGCCGTTTGTAATCTTATTAAAAATCTTGGAGGTTATGCAGAAGTAGTTTCAGATATGGAATATGAATTGGCTTTAAAAGTTGGTTTCAATCCAGAATGTATTGTGTATAATGGTCCAGGAAAAGGTGATATGCTAGAACATTGTCTTTTAAATAAAGGTATGCTTAATATTGATAATCTAAGAGAACTTGAAAGGGTTTGTGATTTTGCAAAACTAAATATAGATAAAAATTTTAAAGTTGGTATTAGAGTTAATTTTGATATTGGTAATGGTCTACATTCTAGATTTGGTTTGGATGTTGAAAACGGCGATTTTGATTATGCATTAACAAAAATTGGTGCAATCGATAATTTGACTGTTCAAGGGCTACACTTTCATATCAGTCGTGCAAGAGGTCTAGATTCTTGGAAGAACAGAATTGTGGGGTTGTTAGAGTTAGTAAAAAAATATAATTTAGACAACTTAAAATATATAGATTTAGGTAGTGGAATGTATGGAAAGTTAGATCCTGAGTTACAAGAACAATTTGGATTAACTCCAACATATGTAGATTATGCAAATATTGTAGCGGGTGAAATGAATAGCTTTTATGAAAATAGCATAAATAAACCTATGCTCATTACAGAGCCTGGAACTACACTTGTATCAAAGTATTTTCATGTATTTATGAGTGTTTTGGATATAAAAGAGATAAGAAACAAGTATTTTGCATTGCTTGATGGAAGTTTTCATAATGTAGGTGAGATTTGTGGACTAAAAAAGGTACCTATGAGAATTACAACAAGTAAAAATTCTACATCATATAATAATGTTGATTTTGTTGGATATACATGTTTAGAGCAAGATGTGATTTATTCAGGATATAATGGAAAGTTAGCCATTGGTGATACAGTTGAAATTTGTAACGTTGGAGGATATTCTATTGTAGATAAACCTCCGTTTATTCATCCTGATATTCCAATTTATATGATAAAAAATAATGAGATTACATGTATCAAAAAAGAACAAACATTAAATGATATCTTTGCACCTTATGTATTTGAGTAGAGGAGGAATCAATAATGAAACCTATTACTATTATGATGAGTGCTAGTGGATCACAATTTGCACCAGGAATAATTAAATGTTTTAAAAACAATGGAGAAAGAGAAATCACAGTTATTGGTGGTGATATGAGCTCTGATCCTACCAATAAATATTTAGTTGATAAATTTTATCAAGTTCCTGCTGCTAAAGATCCTAATTATGTTAATGCTATAATCGATATTTGTAAAAAAGAGAATGTAGATATTTTTATTCCGCAGATGTCTGCTGAATTACCAGTACTTTTAGAAAATATTGAAAGTTTTGTAGAAGAAAACATAAAAGTATCTATGACATTAAATGAGAATTTGTATATAGCAAATAATAAGTTAAAGTTGTTTGATTTTATGAGTAAAAATGAAATTCCTGTATCAAAATATACTGTAATAAAATCTATAGATGATTTTGATAGAGCTATTCAAGAAGTTGGTTATCCACAGAAGCCAGTATGTATAAAATTAACTGAAAGCAGTGGAGCAAGAGGAGTAAGAATTATAGATTCAACCAAATCTAGATTTGATATTTTTGCTAATGAGAAACCGGATTCTTTTTTTATTTCTTATGAAGATATGAAAAAAACATTACTGGAAGCAGACGTCTTCCCTGAAATTATGGTTATGGAATATTTATCAGGAGATGAATATGATGTAGATTTAATTGCTGATAACGGAAAAGTTTTATATATGGCGGGAAGAAGAAATCCGGTTATGGTAATGAGCATTACACAGGAATCTATTCTAGAAAGAAATGATGAAGCATATAAAATTGCAAAAGAAGTAGTTGAAAAATTAAAACTTGATGGAAATATTGGCTTAGATTTTAAATTTGCAGAAGATGGAAGTTGTAGACTTTTAGAGATTAATCCTAGAATTGATGCAACAGTTTCAATATTTGCTGCAGGTGGTTTGAATTTGCCGTATCTACAAATTAAACATTTACTTGGTGAAACACTTCCAGATATTAATGTTCAATATGGTACAAGATTGAAAAGAAGATATTCGGAAATGTTTACTGATATTAATGGAAATTTATTAATTGAATTTTAAAAAAATTTATTTTATACAATTAAGAGGAGCTTTTATTTTATGAATATATTAGTGGTAAGTCAGTATTATTATCCTGAGCCTTTTAGGATTAATGAAATATGTGAAGAATTAGCAAGAAGAAATCATAAAGTTACTGTACTTACTTGTAATCCAAATTATCCAGATGGTGAAATTTATGAGGGATATCAAAATAAAAATTTAAAAGAAATCATTAATAATGTCATTGTTCATAGATGTAAATGTAGACCAAGGCATAAAGGAACTTTCAATTTAGGATTGAATTATATTGATTTTGTACGACAAGCTAATAAGTTTATTTTAAGTATAGATGAGTATTTTGATTGTATATATGTATATCAACTTTCACCTATTACAAGTTGTTTACCAGCTATTAAATTCAAAAAGAAAAATAAAATTCCAATTTTATTATATTGTTTAGATTTATGGCCGGAATCTCTAAAGGGTACAGCATTGGGCAATGCAATGGGAATGCTTATGTTTGGCGCTTTATCAAAATATATTTATAAATCAGTTGATAAAATAGCAGTCACTTCACCCTCTTTTAAAAAGTATATTAGTAAACTTTGTAATATAGATGAACAATCGATTGAATGTTTAACTCAACATTCCGCTGAAATTGATACAAAGGAGATTAATATATGCTCAAATAACGGTAATAAAGTAATCAATTTTGTTTTTATGGGCAACATTGGTGAAGCTCAAAATATAGAATGTTTATTATATGCAATTGCTAGAATAAAAGATAGAAGTAAATTTAGATTTCATATCGTTGGTAGTGGATCTCACTATGATAAGTGTGTTAGTTTATCTAAAAAATTAGAATTAAGTAACTCAGTTGTATTTCATGGTAGACATCCCAAAAGTGATATGCCTAAGTTTTATTCTATTGCAGATGTTTGTTATGTTTCATTAAGAGATGAAGGTATAGTTGGTTGTACTATACCTGGCAAAGTACAGGAATATATGTCAGCAGGTAAACCTATTCTTGCATGTATGAATGGCGATACTCCACAATTAATACAAGATGCTTTGTGTGGTATTTGTGTTTCAGCAGGCGATGATTTTGCGTTATCAGAGGCAATTATAAAAATGATTAATTTAGAAAATAAATTTGATGAAATGGGAAAAAATTCAAAAAAATATTTTGAACAATATTTTACATTATCTTCTCATGTAGATAAAATAGAAAAAATGTTAGGCGAATTGATAAAATGAAAGTTTTAATGATAAATGTAACTTGTGGTACTGGTAGTACAGGTAGAATATGTACGGATTTAGCCGATGCTCTAGAAAAAAAGGGGCATCAAGTTAAAATTGCATATGGAAGAGACAATGTACCTGAAAAATATAAAAAATATGCTATTAGAATAGGTAATGATTTTAATGTTTATTCACATGTAGTAAAGACTAGATTATTTGATGGAATGGGCTTTGGAAGCAAATTAGCAACAATAAAATTTATAGAATGGATTAAAAAATATGATCCAGATATTATTCATTTACATAATATACACGGATATTACATAAATGTTGAAATTCTTTTTGAATACCTTAGAATTAGTGGAAAAAAAATTATCTGGACATTACATGATTGTTGGGCTTTTACTGGACATTGTTCTTATTTTGATTATATAAATTGTTCAAAATGGAAAAATGAGTGCAGTAAATGTCCACAAAAAAATTCATATCCTATGCGTATAGGTTTAGATAAATCTCGAAGAAATTATAAGAAAAAAAAAGAATTGTTTTCTTTTATACCTAATTTAACAATCATAACTCCGTCAAATTGGTTAAAAAAAATTATTCAGAAGTCGTTTTTAAAAAATTATCCTGTTTATGTAATAAACAATGGAATTAATGTAGATATATTTCGTCCAGTTGATACCGATATAAAAAAAAGATATGGTATTGAGACAGGGTATAAAATAGTGTTAGGGGTTGCTTCTGTGTGGGATGATAGGAAAGGGTTAAAAGATTTTGTAAAATTAAGTTCATTGATATCGAATTGTTATAAAATAGTACTAATTGGAGTAACTAATAAGCAAATAAAATCTTTACCTTCATCGATAATTGGTATAGAGAGAACAGAAGATATTTCAGAGTTAGTTGCTTGGTATTCAGCTGCAGAAGTTTTTGTAAATCCCACATATGAGGATAATTATCCAACTACAAATATTGAAGCGATTGCTTGTGGTACGCCAGTAGTTACATATGATACAGGTGGAAGCCCAGAAATTATAAAAAAATATGGTGGAGTTGTTATAGAAAAGAATAACATCGAAGCACTGAAAGATGCAATTCAACATATTGATAACATAAAAATGGATTTTAAACCAAAGGAAAATGATATAAATTATATGATCAAACAGTATTTAAACATATACGAAACATATCATTAATTAGAAGAGGAGAGTTGATAGTGAAAATTTTATTTATTACAAATTTACCTTCACCATATCGAGTAGATTTTTTTAATGAACTTGGTAAAAAAGTTGATCTAACTGTTTGTTTTGAGAGAAGAAGTTCAAGTGAAAGACATGAAAAATGGGTAAACAATTCTCATAGAAGCTATAAAGAAAAATATGTCGCTTCAAAATGTATTGGAGTTGATCGAAGTATTGGATTAGGCATCATAAAGGAATTAAAAAATAAATATGACCATGTCATTATCTCAGGGTGGTCATCTCCATCAGTTGTTTTAGCAATTGTATATTGTCAACTTCGTGGGATTCCTTATATTATGGAAGACGATGGTGGTTTAATTAATAAAAATGGTGAAAAATATACATATCTTAAAAGATTCTTGCTTAGAAAAGTGGTTGCATATTTAACAACTACAAGTGAAAATATTATCATTCTTAATGAGCTTGGTGTAAAAAATGAAAAAATATATAAATATCCTTTTTCATCAGTAATGAATCAGGATATAGAAGACAGTCTACTCATTAAAAAAAGAAGCAAAAGTATTCGTCAATCTTTAGGGATTATGGAGAAAAATGTGATTTTAGCAGTCGGACAATTTATTGACAGAAAAGGATTTGATATATTATTGAAAGCATTTACTAAAATATCAAATAATAGTGGTCTGTATTTCGTTGGAGGAGAACCAACAATACAATACTTAGATATTATAAAAAAATATAACATAAAGAATGTTCATTTTATTGGTTTTATAGGAAAAGAAGAATTGAAATTATATTATTCAGCTGCTGATATTTTTGTTCATCCTACAAGGGAAGATATATGGGGATTAGTAATTAATGAAGCTTTGGCTGCTGGACTACCGGTAGTTACTACTAATAGGTGTGGAGCAGGACTTGAGTTAATTAAAAATAACGAAAATGGTTTTTTAGTTGATGTTGATGATGTAGATAAATTAAGTGAAAAAATTCAAATAATTCTTAATAATGAAGAACTAAAAAAAAGAATGGAAAATAATGCTATTAAAATTATAAAAAAATATACAATTGAGACTATGGTAGAATATCATATAAAGGTATTAAAAAAAATTAATTGATTTATGAAGCAATATATGTATTTATAGAAAGATGATAGGTGTATTAAGATGAAAAAGAAACAGTTATTATTTGTTTCTAGCTATATTCCAGAGAAAATATATAATAGTACAGTTAATGATTTCAGGGATCAGCAAGCGCAAAAATTTGATAGATTAATGATAAAAGGTTTTTTAAATAATGGGTATTCTGTACAGTGTATATCTTATTTATCTGAAATAAATGGACTTGATGATTATTTTGAAATTAATGAAGAGAACTGTCATTTTAGTATCATAAATAATAATTCTAAAACGAATTATTTAAGTATAATAAAAAAAAGTTATAAAAAAACAAGATTATTATTACAAGAAAATCAAGATTCTATTGTTTTATGTAATATATTGAATATATCGGTTTCGCTTGGAGCGGTTTTGGCAGCAAAAAATTGTGGAAATCGTGTAGTTGGTTGTATAACAGATATGCCAATACATATGTTTGGGAAATTCTCAGTATATAAAATGTTTGCAGATTTTATTATCTATCAATGTACAGATTTAATTTTTCTAACACAGCAGATGTCAGTTAAATACAGAAAAAATTGTAAGCATTATTCAATTGTTGAAGGATTATCAGATTTTTCTGATCAAAAAAATATAGTAATTAAAAATGATTCATATAATCCTAAAAACATCAAAAAAAGAAGAATATTGATGTACGCCGGTTCATTACATAAACGTTATGGTATTGAGATGTTAGTTCAAGCATTTTGCAAAATTAGTAAGGAAAATGTGGAATTACACATTTATGGTAAAGGTGATTTTGAAATAGAATTACAAAAATTTCTTGGTATAAATAAAAATATCCGGTATTTTGGAGTTGTTCCAAATAATAAGATTGTATTAGCTGAAAAAGAGGTAGATTTGTTAATAAACCCAAGAACTAGTGAGGGAGAATATACAAAATACTCATTCCCATCAAAAATAATTGAGTATATGGCATCTGGAACGCCTGTTTTGATGAATATGTTACCTGGAATACCTGATGAATATAGAGAATATTGTTATTGCTTTGAAAGTGAAACAATAGAAGGATATACGGATACTTTAGAACATATTTTGTCAATGGATATAAAATCACTTCAAATTAAGGGAAAAAAGGCGCAATCCTTTGTTTATGAGAAAAAAAATTATACGTCACAAATAAAAAAAGTAATACATGAACTAGAGTTAGAAGAATAGATTTTAAAAATATTTATCAATGTATACTATGTTTATACCATATTAATAAATTGATATGTGAAATACACATAAAAAGTTTAACAATATAGATGTATTTAAAAAAGGAGAATAAAGTGGGATATTTAGTAGCAATAATAATAATTTTTACAGGTTTATTAATGAAAAAACGATGTAATTCAATGGTTGCTCCTGAAGTGTTATTTTGTTTTTTTTGGGGATTCATTGCATTAGCTGCATCTTTAAAATTATTTGGTTTGATAGAAATCAGTATGAAAGCGTGGTTAATAATACTAATTGGAACTTTTTCATACGTAATAGGTTGTCAATTTAAAGTAACATTTAATTCAAAAAGACAATATGTTCCACGTAGTAATGAACAATTTGGATTTATTTCTGAAAGTGAATTTTGGATTCTAACTATAATTCTAATAGTTTTACTAGCAAGACAATTATCAATAACTTTATCACTATTAAGTGAAGGATATACCATGGTTGATATTCGTGCTGGTATAGATACTGAAATTATGTCAAAAATGAATTCGTATAATGAGGTTTTCTTAAATATCAAAAGTGCTTTTGAAATAGTTTTAATGGCATCTGGAATTGAATTATATTTTAATAAAGCGAAAAACAATTGGTTATATTTATTTGTTTCAATATTTTTTGTATTACTTAATTCTTTTTCGGATGGTGGTCGTTGGATAATTATATATTTTTTAGTTGATTTTGTCGTTTGCTACTTTATATATAGGCAAGAAAATATAATTGAAAACAAAAATAAAAATAACAATAGAATAATACCGCTGATCATAGTTATCATAACTATGATAACTATGATTTCATCAGTTACAAAATCTCGAATGGTTGGTAATACACTAGTACATTTCTATTCATATTTATGTTGTTGTGTACCATTATTAGATATTAAAACCTCAATTATTATGAAGCAAGGAATAATATCAGGTGGAATGGCTAGTCAATGGGGAATTTGGAGTTTGTTTGTTCCGGTTTTAAAAAGAATATTTGGTGTAAAAACTGCATTTTATGATAATGTTGCTCAATTTGCAATCATTGGACAAAATAATGAATTTATCGGAACAGGTTATTACAATGCTTTTGTATCTGCATTCTATTATTTATATGTGGATTTTAGATGGTTAGGTGTTATTTTTGGAATGATTATATTTGGAATCATATCAAGGAAAACATATGATTATGCTTTAAAAGTTTCTAAAGGAGGTAGTTGCGTACCATATTTAGTGATTTGTCAATTGATAATTAAATCAAATCAAAATTACTTACTAACTTCTAGTGCGTTTATTATAGCGTTTGTTATTTTAATTTATTTTTGGAAAAGAAGATCTAAAATACAATATAAATAATGTTTTTATTTTAGAATAAAATTAACATGTTATGTATATCACGAAAGGATGAAAAAAATGAAAGTTTTATGGTTATGTAATTTGATTATTCCAATGGTATCTGATGCTTTAGGAATTGAAGGCCCTTCTGTAGGTGGATGGATGCAAGGGGCAGCAGAGAAATTGATAAATAATAAAAACTGTCAATTAATATTTGTTTTTCCACAAAACAAGAAAAAAGAAACTATTATAGGAAGAACAAATTTGTTTGATTATGTAGGATTTTATCAGAACAGTTTAAACTTTGAAAAATATGATAGTAAATTAGAACAAGTTTTTAGAAAAATAGATAATGATTTTAAGCCTGATTTAATTCATATTTGGGGTACTGAATTCCCGCATTCTTTAGCTATGGTGAATGCAGTAACTGATAGAAATAAAATTATTATTAGTATACAAGGATTATGTCATGTAATAGCTGAACATTATGTTACAGGTATTCCACTAAAAGTATTTCATCGTACTTTTAGAGATATCATACGAAAAGATAGTTTGTTAGAGCAGAAAGAAAAATTTAGAATTAGAGGATTTAATGAAATTGAGTCATTATTAAAAGTAAATAATGTAATTGGCAGAACAAATTGGGATAAAATTTGTACATATCAGATAAATTCATCTTTAAATTATTATAAATGTAATGAATTATTAAGAGATGTTTTTTACGATAAAGCTGGACAGTGGATGTCAGATAATTGTGAAAAGCATAGTATTTTTGTTAGTCAAGCAGATTATCCAATTAAAGGATTTCATATATTTCTAAAAGCTATGTCAATTTTGAAAAAAGAATACCCTGACTTAAGAGTTTATGTAACTGGAAATGATCCAAGAAAGATTCCTAGGTATAGAATAAGTTCATATCATAAGTGGATTGTTGATTTAATAAAAGAATATGATTTAGATAGCAACATTTGTTATTTAGGAAAACTCTCTGCAGAAGAAATGTGCGAAAGATATTTAAAATCTGAAATCTTTGTCTCACCTTCAACAATTGAAAACTCATCAAATTCGATTGGAGAAGCTATGATGTTGGGAATGCCTATTATAGCTTCATATGTTGGTGGAACAATGGATATTTTAAAAGATAAAGTTGATGGTTATTTATATCCAGTAGATGCATTTTATATGCTAGCTGGGTATATAAGTGATTTCTTTACTAATAAGGAAAGAGAAAAAAAATTTGGAAAGAATGCGTTTATCCATGCAATAAAAACACACGACAGGGATAAAAACAATGAGAAATTGATTGAAATTTATAAAACAATATTAGAAAGAGGAAATTATGAAAATAGTACATATTGCTCCGAGCGCAATATATAATGATTATTGGGGTTACCAAGAAAACTTATTACCAAAATATCAAAAAAAACTTGGTCATGATGTTGTTGTCATAACAACAACTAAAAAACACGAAAATGGTAAAATAGTTGATATTGAATCAACGAAATATGTATTAGATGATGGAATACAAGTGATAAGATGTAAAAGCAAAAAATATCCCTCAGAATTAATCACTAGATTAACTGATAGAATTAAAATTTATGACATACTCTTGAATATTGAACCTGATTATATTTTTTTTCATGGATTGGTTAGTAGTACAATATTTGATGTTATAAAATATAAGAGATGTCATAGAAATTGTGTTATAGTACAAGATAATCATTTGGATTATAATATTGGTAGAGGATTAAATACATTAAATGATAGAATTATATGTTCTTATTATCGATTATTAAATAAATTATCTATCAAATATGTAGATAAAGTTTATGGAGTAACTCCATGGAGAAAAAAATACGCAGAAGATTATTTTGGAATTCCTTCATCAAAGACAGATGTTTTGATTATGGGAGCAGATGATGAAAAAGTGAATTTGAAAGATAAGAGATTGATTAGAAAAAATATAAGAAACAAATATAAAATAAAGGATAGTGATTTTTTAATTGTAACTGGCGGAAAAATCGATAAAAAAAAGAATATTGACTTATTAATGGAAGCATGTGCGAAAAATTTAAATATTAAACTTTTAATTTTTGGAAATGTTGCTGAAGAAATTGAAGATAAGTTTTATTCTTTATTAAAAGAAAATAAAAATTTGATTTATATTGGCTGGATTGATTCTGATGATGTGTATAATTATTTCTTCGCATCAGATTTGGTCTTTTTTCCTGGGCAACACTCAGTGTTATGGGAGCAAGCATGTGCATCAAAAGTACCGTGCGTTTTTAAAAGATGGGAAGGTATGGACCACGTGAATAATGGAGGAAATAGTGATTTTATTTCGGAAGTAACAGTTGAATCAATTAATGATGAAATCAATAAACTATATTTTACTGATTCATATTACAAAATGAAGAAAGTTGCTGAATCTGAAGCTACTGATATATATATGTATAGTAAAATTGCAAAAAAATCGTTAGAATGTGTGAAATAATGTTGGAAAATTTAATAAAAATAATTAGAACTAATAAAGAAGTTAAGAATGCTAGTTGGTTAATCATGGGAAAGATTTTTCAAATGATTTTATCCTTTCTTGTTAGTATTCTAACTGCCAGGTACTTAGGACCCAGTAATTTTGGACTAATTAATTATGCGACTGCATATGTAGCTTTTTTTACTTCATTGTGTACGTTAGGAATAAATTCAATAATTGTAAAAGATTTTGTGGAAAATCCGAAAGAACAGGGAATTACAATAGGTACAACCTTAATTTTAAGAATTATTTCAAGTATATTATCGGCCTTGATGATAGTATTAATTGTTACTTTAATTGATAGTGGAGAATCTTTAACCATAATTGTTACCATATTATGTAGCCTTTCACTTGTGTTTCAATCATTCGATACTATAAATTATTGGTTTCAAGCAAGGTATGAATCGAAAGTAATCGCATTAGCAACATTAGTGGCATATATTGTCACTTCCATATATAAAATTATATTATTAATGTTGGGAAAGAATGTTGTATGGTTTGCACTTGCAACTTCTGTTGATTATATATGTCAAGCTATTTTATTATATATAGCATATAAAAAACACAATGGTCCAAGGTTTTGTTTTTCATTTGAAAAGAGTAAATATCTTCTATCGCATAGCTATCATTATATTTTATCTGGAATGATGGTGGCTATTTATAGTCAGACAGATAAATTGATGATAAAAAAGATGTTGAATTCTGCTAGTGTAGGGTATTATTCATTAGCGTCGTCTGTTAATGGAATGTGGGTTTTTGTGTTATCTGCAATTATTGATTCAATGTTTCCTACAATAATGACATTATATAAGGAAAACAATATAGAGCAATTTGAGAAAAAAAATAGACAGCTCTATGCTATAGTTATCTATGTTTCCATATTTGTTGCTATTTGTATGATGATATTTGGCCGATCAGCAATCATTTTAATTTATGGAGGCCAATATGAATCATCTGCACAGATATTGAAAGTAATTGCTTGGTACACTATTTTTTCGTATTTAGGTGTAGCAAGAAATGCATGGATTGTTTGTAAAAATAAACAAAAATATCTTAAATATATGTATTTCAGTGCTGCGATAATAAATATTATTTTAAATTATTTATTAATTCCTATATGGGGAGCAAATGGAGCAGCAATTGCATCATTAATTACTCAAGTATGCACAAGTATCATATTACCTGCATTAATTAAAGATATGTTTCCAAATACAAAATTAATGATAGATGCATTCTTGCTAAGAAATATAAAATAATGTAAAAGAAATGGAGATTATATTTATGAGTTTATTTAAAGACAAAACATTAATGATTACAGGAGGTACTGGTTCATTTGGTAACGCAGTACTAAACCGCTTTTTAAGAACGGATATTGGAGAAATCCGTATTTTTTCGCGTGATGAAAAGAAACAGGATGATATGCGTCATGAATTTCAGGCTAAGATGCCTGAAGTTGCTGATAAGATTAAATTTTATATTGGGGATGTTCGTGATTTACAATCTGTTCGTGGAGCTATGAGTGGAGTGGATTATATTTTCCATGCGGCTGCATTGAAACAGGTTCCTAGTTGTGAATTCTTTCCAATGGAAGCTGTTCGTACAAATGTTATGGGTACTGATAATGTATTAACGGCTGCAATTGAATTTGGTGTAGAATCTGTAATTTGTTTAAGTACAGATAAGGCTGCTTATCCAATTAATGCGATGGGTATTACTAAGGCGATTGAAGAAAAGGTTGCGGTAGCTAAATCTAGAATGTCTGGTAAGACTAAGATTTGTTGTACTCGTTATGGTAATGTAATGTGTTCTCGTGGATCAGTAATTCCTTTGTGGATAGATCAGATTAAGAATGGTAATCCAATTACTTTAACAGAACCTAAAATGACTCGTTTTATTATGAGTTTAGAGGAAGCTGTAGATTTAGTATTATTCGCATTTGAACATGGTGAAAATGGAGATTTATTAATTCAAAAAGCACCTGCTTGTACAATTCAAACTCAGGCTGAGGCTGTATGTGAATTGTTTGGTGGTAAAAAAGAAGATATTAAGGTTATTGGTATTCGTCATGGTGAAAAGATGTATGAAACATTATTAACGAATGAAGAATGTGCCAAGGCTGTTGATATGGGTAACTTCTATAGAGTTCCTGCAGACAATCGTGGTTTGAATTACGATAAGTATTTCAAAGATGGCGATGAGAAGAGAAATACTTTAACTGAGTTTAATAGTAATAACACTCGTTTATTGAATATTGAAGAAACTAAGGAAAAGATTGCTTCTTTATCTTATATTCAAGAAGAATTAAAGAAGATGGAAGATTAATTTATGAAGATTTTAGTTACTGGTGCAAAGGGAATGGTTGGGACTGCTCTTTGTAACAACTTAAAGAATATTAGGGATGGTAAGAATCGAACACGTCCTAATTTAGTGATTGATGAGATTTATGAGTATGATATTGATTCAAAGAAAGAAGAGTTAGACTCATATTGTTCATCATGTGATTTTGTATTTAACTTAGCTGGAGTGAATCGTCCTGAAAATCAAGAAGATTTTATGAAAGGAAATTTTGGATTTGCGTCTGAGTTATTAAATTGTTTAAAGAAACATAACAATAAAGCTGGTATTATGTTGTCTAGTAGTATACAGGCTACCTTATCAGGTCGCTTTGGTGATAGTGAGTATGGTCGTAGTAAAAAGGCTGGAGAAGAATTATTCTTTGATTATGCGAATGAAACAGATGCTCCTGTTTTTGTGTATCGTTTTCCTAATTTAATGGGTCATTCTAGACCTAGATATAATAGTGCAGTGAGTACTTTCTGTTATTGTGTAGCTAATAATGAAGAATTTACAGTTAATGATAGAAGGACTGAACTTGAATTATTATATATTGATGATCTTGTAGAAGGTATGTTTGATTTACTTGAAGGTAAAGAAACTCATTGTGAATTTTCAGGTGTTGAAACAGTAGTAAAAGAAGAAGGAAGATATTGTTGTGTTCCAGTTACTCATAAAGTAACACTTGGTGAGATTGTTGATTTACTAGAAGAATTTAAGAATCAATCTGTATCTTTAATGATGCCTAAAATGCCTGAGGGTTCTTTTGCAAAGAAATTATTTAGTTTATATTTAAGTTATTTACCTACAAGTAAGTTTAAATATGCGATGAAAATGAATTGTGATGATCGTGGATCATTTACTGAATTGGTACATACATTAGATTGTGGACAAGTATCCATTAATATTAGTAAACCTGGTATTACTAAGGGTCAACATTGGCATAATAGTAAGTGGGAACAATTTATTGTTGTTGCTGGTCATGGATTGATTCAAGAAAGAAATATTAATACAGGTGAAACTGTTGAGTTTGAAGTAAGTGGAGATAAGATTGAAGCTATTTATATGATTCCAGGATGGACTCATAATATTATCAATTTATCTGAAACAGAAAACTTAGTAACTGTTATGACATGCAATGAAATATTTGATCCAAATCATCCAGATACTTTCTTTGAAAAGGTATAGTTATGAAGAATCTATATATTCTTGGAGCTGGTGGTTTTGGTCATGTTATTAAGGATATGGCTGAACAAAGTGGTAAGTATACAAAAATATATTTTTTAGATGACAATTCAAATGAAGCAATTGGAAAACTTAGTGACTTACCTAAATTTATTGATTCAGACTCTTGTTTTTTTGTGGGATTAGGAAATAATTCTGTTCGCTTAGAATTCATTAATAAGTTACTTTGTTTAAATTGTGAAGTTATTTCTTTGATTCATCCAACTGCCTATGTAAGTCCAACTGTTAAATTAGGTGTTGGATGTTGTGTACTTCCCATGGCAGTCATTAATACGGATAGTGTTATAAAAGATGGTTGTATTATTAATTGTGGAGCTATAGTGGATCATAATTGTATAGTTAATGAAGGTGTTCATATTTGCATGAATGCTGTTGTTAAGGCTAATAATGAAATTGCTTCATCAACTAAGATAGAAGCTTGTTGTGTTGTAGAAAGAGGATAGAAAATGGCAGATTATAGTAATGTAAGTTTTCAAAACAATGGTAAATTAAAACTTTTGATTATTGTGGGTACTCGTCCTGAAATTATTCGATTGGCTGCAGTAATCAACAAAACACGTAAATATTTTGATGTAATTTTGGCTCATACAGGTCAGAATTATGATTATAACTTAAATGGTGTTTTCTTCCATGATTTAGAATTGAAAGATCCAGAAGTGTATTTAAATGCCGTAGGAAATGATTTAGGGGAAACTATGGGAAACATTATTTCTGAATCTTATAAATTAATGGCTGAAATTAAACCAGATGCAGTATTAGTATTAGGGGATACAAATAGTTGTTTAAGTGTTATTGGAGCTAAACGTTTACACATTCCAATTTTCCATATGGAAGCAGGAAATCGTTGTAAAGATGAATGTTTGCCTGAAGAAACAAATCGTAGAATTGTAGATATTATTTCAGATGTAAACATGGCTTATTCTGAACATGCAAGAAGATATTTGGCAGATACTGGACTTCCAAAAGAAAGAACATATGTTACGGGTTCTCCAATGGCTGAAGTTTTACATAATAACTTAGCTAAAATTGAAGCGAGTGATATTCATACTAGACTAGGTCTTGAAAAAGGTAAATATATCTTATTAAGTGCGCATAGAGAAGAGAATATTGATACTGAAAAGAACTTCTTATCTTTATTTAACGCAATCAATCAAATGGCAGAAAAGTATGATATGCCAATTCTTTATTCTTGTCATCCAAGAAGTAAAAAGAGAATTGAAGCTACTGGATTTAAATTAGATCCTAGAGTGATTCAACATGAACCTCTTGGATTTCATGATTATAACTGTCTTCAAATGAATGCATTCTGTGTAGTATCTGATAGTGGAACACTTCCTGAAGAAAGTAGTTTCTTTACGAGTGTAGGACATCCATTCCCAGCTGTATGCATTCGTACAAGTACAGAAAGACCTGAAGCCTTAGATAAAGGTGACTTTATTTTAGCAGGAATTGACAAAGACCATCTATTACAAGCCGTTGATGTAGCTGTAGAAATGAATAAAAACAATGATTTAGGTATTCCAGTACCAGATTATGTCGATGAGAATGTGAGTGATAAGGTTGTTAAAATCATTCAATCATATACTGGTGTAATAGATAAAATGGTATGGAGAAAGTATTAAGCTTTCTTCATACTTTAATTTTAAATGTTATTCTAGAATGTAATAAGAATTGTATTTTATTGTAGAATAATATTTGGAATGGAGAAATAAGAATGGGAAGACAGAATTTTTTTGAAAAGTTAGAAAGTAAAATAAATCTTCAAAAAGAATATGAAAAAATCGATTCTTTAGTATTGCAACCACATTGGTATGGTAATACATCGATTGAAGATGATATAGAGCGTTATTTTAAAAACTGGAAGTATAGGGCTAATTATTTATCTTTTAATGAGATAAGAGAACAATTGGGATTTACGTATACATTCGATGGAATTGTTGCAAAATCATACGGTTGTATTAATAATATAAATGATTTTTTTGACTATTGTGAAATGATAGTAAACATGATTTATACAATACCTGAAGGGAAGCGTTTATCTCACGAAGAAAGAATTAATGAATTACAACGATTAATCAATTATGATTTGAATTATTTTAATCATGAAATTAGGAAAGTTGACGATAAGTATCTAATTATTCAAAAGGATGCAGCTGTATCAGAAATAGTTGATATAGTTGAAGATTCATTAGCTAAGATAATATTAGAGTACAATCATTATTTATTAAAAGGTGATTTGGAAAGAAAAAAGAATATACTTGTTAAGATTGCTAATGCATTAGAACCAAAGAGATCTGAAATTAAAGGTATTAATAATCAATTATATAAAGATTATTTCTATCTGATTAATAATATGGATATTCGACATAATAATTGTGATTCTTCAGATACAAGTAATTATAATGCATATTTTGATAAATTGACTCTAAAAGAAAAAGAAGAATGGTATGATGAAATTTATCAAATGGGATTGTTGATTTTTTTATTATTAGAAAACAAAGAAAGATCAACAAAAGTCGCAAATATTAAGAATCTACAAAGTGATGCTAAGAAATAGAAGTTTTAAGTTTTGAATATTACGGGGAGACGCATTGATGAGAATAATACATGATAAAACTACTTTTGCACCGGCAAATAATAAATCTTTAGAGGATAGACCTTATGAGAATTGTTTGGTATTGTATGATGATAATTGGAATGATTATGGTTATCGTACAACTTTTTATTTAGTATATTATGGAAATAATAAAGATTTTCATCCTATAGGCGATATTAAAATCTATTATTATGATATAGATTATAATAGAACTTCTGATTATTATTGTAGTGTTTCGGATAAGATTGATGATGAAATAAGTCAATTGGATGAAAAATTTTGCTCTCTGGGACAATCACTAACGTTTTATAAAAATTTAAAAACATATTGTCCAAAAGGTTATGTAGATATTCTAGATAGATTGAATGATATGGTCAAAAACAAAGATATCAGACAAAAATTTGAAGGTGAACATGGTGTTCAAATTTCATTGTTGAGAAGTGTAAGTGCAGTTAAAGCATTGAATGATGGATATAAATTTCTTAATTTAAATGAAACTGTTGAAAATAATATTTCTTTTTCATATAAGGCAAAGATACCATATGTGGAAGATCGAGTTGATTTTAATTTTAATTTTAAAAAGAAATCTCACAAGAATATACCTTATCGAATAAATGTGTTGGTAGGTAAGAATGGTGTTGGGAAAACGCAATTATTGACTGTTCTTGCAGATAATTTAAGTGGTCTTTCAAATGATCAATCTGAAATTAATTTGTCATTTCCACAGGGACGTCCTAATATAGATAAAGTAATTTCAATTTCATTTAGTGCGTTTGATGAGTTTAGACAAAGAGATTTAAGCAATGTTTTATTGTCTAAAGGATATGTATATTGTGGAATAAAAAAAGAAAATGGAGTTCTTTCAGAAGCAGAATTAGAGGAAATATATAATAGGTCATATGAAATAATTACTTCTAAAAAACGATTGAATGGGTGGAGAAAAATCCTAGGTATTTTATTAGAAGATGAACATTCAGATTTGCTTAATAATATTGAAAAAAATGGTCTTCTTTCACAACATATGAGTTCTGGACAATTAATCTTAATTTGTTCAATGACAGAGGTTATTGCAAATATTGAAAGGGAATCTCTTTTATTATTTGATGAACCAGAATTGCATTTGCATCCTAATGCTATTTCTAATTTATTGAGAACTTTAAATAAAATGTTAGAAGAATTTGATTCTTATGCAATTTTGGCAACTCATTCTCCCTTGATTATTCAAGAAATTTGTAAAGAAGAAATTCAAATATTAAATAGAATAGATGACGTTTTAACAGTTGTTCATCCAGATTTTGAGTGTTTTGGAAATAATTTAACAGAAATAACTAACTCTGTATTTGATGTTACTAGTAGAGAGAGTAATTATAAATCAGTTTTATCTAAATTAAGTAAAACAATGTCTTTTGAACAGGTGATGGCTGCTTTTGGTAATGATCTTTCTCTAAATGCTATGATATTTTTGAAGCAATGTTATAAGGGTGATGATTCGTTATGAAACAATTAAGTGTGCCTAATATTGACAGTGAAGTAATGTACAATGATATTGCAAAGAATAAAATCAAATGGGACCATGTTTGTTCGAAGTGCGATATAGATAATATTCACTGTGATTCATGTGACGAAGGTAATAGTGGACAAATGTTGTTTATGAAAAACGATATTTTTGATCGTTATAAATTTTATGAGGATCATAAGCATGACTTAAATAACATAAAAGAAGTCAATCTACTGTCAGATGAACAATCTGATGTATTAAGGACTTCCTATAAAAATAGTAAAGTATTTCAGAAAAGCAGAGAAGTAATTTTGCATAATTTACCAGATAAAAGCAAGATACGATGCCCATATTTTGGTTTATCCATGTCATATACACTAGATCATTATTTTCCAGAATCTACATATCCGGAATATATCCTTTATGTTCCAAATTTGATTCCGTGTTGTAGTCATTGTAATTCAGTAAAGAATAATAATTTATTCAAAAATAATGAGAGAATGTTTTTACATTTTTATTATGATCCAATACCTTCATATCAGTTTTTAAAAGCGAAATTTAGCGTGGAGAATAATATACCGACGATATCTTTTTATCTTGAATTTGATGAAGAAAATGAAATTAATAATGTGATTCAACGTCATTTTGATGAACTTTCATTGATTGAACAATATAAAGAAAGTTATAATGAAATATTAACTGAAATATGTAATCAAGCCATTGTGTATTTGAGACAGGGAAATACATTAAATGAATTTAAATGTATATTAAGTGAGTTAACTGAATTAAACAAGGAAAAGTTTGGCGTTAATTATTATAAGAATGTTATATATGATGCGGTATGTAACAACGCAGATGACTTGCTAAAATTGATTAAACAATCTTATAGAGATTAAAAAATAAAATTATAACAAATTGAACAGGAGAAGAAATTGAAGTACGAATTTAGTGATATAACAAAATTATATAGAAGCTTAGGACCAATAGATGATATACAAGAAGGTGAAGGGTTTGTTGAAGCATTGAATTGGGCTATACAACAAAAGAATATTTTCAATATTGCGTTAACGGGTAATTATGGTTCTGGTAAGAGTAGTATTATACAGACATTATTAAAAAAGAATAATGATATTAATGAACGTACTATTACAATTTCTCTAGCTAATTTTAACAATATAAAAAATAGTGGCGATAGTAGTTTGAATAATTTGGAGAAAGGTATTTTAAAACAGCTGTTTTATAAACTTGATTCATCTTCTATACCAAATAGTAAGTTTAAAAAAATTAGAAATATTAATTTTAAGAGCGATTATATACAAAGTTTATTTGTTATTATAATCACATTTACTGCGTTATATTTTATTTTTCCAAATTTAATTCATCCTATTCTAGATAATTTTACAAATGGAATAAAAAACTTTTGGTGTTCATGGATACTTGGTTTGATTGCGTTTGCTGTATCATTGGCATTATTTCTAGCATTTTTAGTATATATTTATGAGTTTTATCTCACAAAAATACATATAAATGCTTTAAATATAGGAAATAATCATTTTCAGGTAAATACAAGTCACAATGAAACTGTTTTTGATAAATATTTGGATGAAATAATTTACTTTTTTGAAGAGAATAAAATATATGACACAATTATATTTGAAGATTTGGATCGATTTAATAATTTAGAAATATTTATCAAACTAAGAGAATTAAATCGTATTCTAAATAACGATGATTGTATAAAAAAACGTAAAATTACATTTGTATATGCGATACGTGATGATTTATTTAAAGGTGTCGAGCGTACAAAGTTCTTTGATTTCATCATTCCAGTAATTCCAATTATAAATAAGAATAACGCCTCTGAAGAATTATTGAAAATCATGCATGGATTAGATATGTATGCAGTAAGTGATGAGTGTATAAAAACAGTTAGTCTGTATATTACAGAAATGCGTACTTTATATAATATATGCAACGAATATTTTATGTATATCGCAAACAAAGCAAAATTTATGGAATTATCACTGAGTTATGATAATTTATTTTCAATGATAGTCTTTAAAAACTTAGATCCAAACATTTTTTCACGTATACAGGATGGCAGAGGATTATTTAAAAAGATATTTGAGCGTAAATATAAATTTGTTGAAGATAAAATTGCATCAATTGAATCAATTAGAATCAAAGAAAATGAAGAGTTACAAAAATATAATAATGATTATGCAAAAAGTATAAGGGAAATAAAGATTTTAATGTTTAATAATTTGGCTAATGGTGGACTCATTGAATATTTGGATACGTCCAGGGAAGGAGATATTGATTATAAGGATTTAATAAAAGATGACTTTGATTTAACAAAGTTATTGTATGATCAATCTGGTTATGTAAGAGTCTATTATACTAATACTAATAATTATAGAGATTCTAGAATGTTCCATAATGGTTTAGATGATGAAATTAAACCATATATAGACCGAATCAATTATTTGATTCAAAAGAACAAAGAGAATCAAGAATCTGTTTGTACAAAGTATAAAAATGAGTATACGAATATTCAACATCTTCGTCAAAAAAGTCTTAAATCGTTAATCGAAACATATTCATTTGAGGAAATATTTAAGAACTTTGAATGCAGTGATCTAGTAAGAACTTTATTGATACGAGGATATATCGACGAGCAGTATGAACAATATATAAATTATTTTAAAGAGGTTAGTATTACCGCAAATGATACAAAATTTGTTTTGGATGTTGTACAAGAAAAAGAAAATCATTGGAATTATCGTTTAGATAATCCAAAGAGTGTTGTAGAAGCTTTACAGGAAAGTGACTTTAAACGTAAATATGTTTATAACTATTATTTGATGGATTATTTGGTTGAATCTAATGATTTTGAAAAATGTTTAAAACATATCATTGAAACTATTTGTGAAGATATAGATTATAGCATTCCTTTTTTGAGTGAATTTTTAAAACAATCTTCTAATATAAATAGATTTTTACCAAAGTTATTTGCTAAATGGAAAGATGCTGCAGATTATATTTATTATTCGAACTTGTCAAATCATGAAAAATGTCAATTTTTTATTTATATGATTGATTATTGTGATCTGCGACAAATTATCAATTTAAACAGTAATAACAACATTTCTAAATTTATAGTAGAAACACCAGATTTATTAAGAATGGCATTTACTAATACTTTAAATAGTAAAAATGATGTTTCTATTTGGAAAATGGTTTTAGATTCACTTAAAATCAAATTTGTATCTTTGAATATTGATGGTGTTAATCATAAATTATTGGATTATATCTTTGATCAGGATTTATATGTTTTAAATAAAGACATGATTTCTGTTATTGTTGGTTACAAAGATAAAAATTTACAAAGTGTTTTAAATAAGCAAATATATACAACAATCAATAAATCAAATTACAAGCCTATGATTAACTATGTGAATTCAAATATTAAGCCATTTATTGATAATGTATTTCTTAGCGAAGATAATGATAGCGAGGATTTGGAATATATTATTGAAATAATAGAGAAGGCAATAAAGCTAGATGATTTAACTTATATATCTATATTTGAAAATAAAAAGTTTTATATTTATTTAAATGATTTTATACATATTGATTACAGCACACTGACAAATATAACCCAAAGAGATGTTAGGGATTGTATTTTAAAAAATAATCATATAATGCCATGTTGGAAATATGTTATTGAGTATTGGGATGAATATGGATATAGTGATACACTTTCACAATTTGTGGAAAACAATATTTCAAAAATTTCCCGTACTTATAATGGGAAATTATCGAATGAATTTTTATATGATTTTTATAATGCTTATAATATAGAATTTTATAAAATTCATAAAATTAAGTGTGGTTTTTATAAAGATGTTGATTTTAAAAAAATCAAATCGGACATTCTTTGTTATTTGATTGAGAATGATTTAATATCTCCTTTTATGGAAAGCTTTGAAAGGTTAAGTAAAACGGATGTTGATTTATTTCAACAATTTGCTTTGAAATATGAGTTGGATTTTACGCATTATATTGAAAATTATGAAATAGATGAAGAATTATATTCTCTTTTAATGCATAATGATAATTTTAAGCTTAAAACTCATTTTACTCTTTTAGAAAGCAAAGATGGATTGTATATGGATGAAGAACTAGCTAAATCATTTATGAATGATATAGAACCATTTAGGCCGTTAATCTATCAGTATGTAATTGAAGCATTAAAGAATAATGAAGAATTACAAATAAAAACAATGATGAAATATTTAAATCATTTAGATAAAGCATCATTGATTTATAGTTTTAAATGTATTGAAAGATATCGAAAAGTTTATGAATCTCTTGGGACATTAACTCGAATTAATAAATCTCAAAGAAATGAAAAATTAATTAAATGCATGAAAGAAAAAGGAATAATTAACAATTTTAGAATTACGTCTAAGGAATTGGAGTTTATCATAGAAGAATAATACTATCATTTGATGTCGTAATTTATTGAGGGCCATGTTAAAATATGGATAGGAATAAAAGACATAACTCCAGATTCACATATTCAATTTTACAAATTAACAAAGCCGTCTTCAACCACGGTTATTAAAGGTTGAAAGAAAGGAGAAGTATGTTGTAAATGACCAACTAGATAGGTAATTACAATATACTAGAATAGTGTCATGATAAAAAGGAATGAATTAAAACATAATTTTTTAAAAAGAATTTTTTTTCGTGTTGATTATATCGGTATATTAGACGACGATATACAAAAGATTGTTACTACATTAAGAAATAATATTTTTAAAAATGGTTTTACAGGTTTTCAACAAACTTATGAAAATCAAATGAACTTGGAATTTAATATTGATCTTTCTTCTCAAGATGTGGATGCAAAGCGTAATGATTTAGAACGTTTAAATTTTTATACGTTTTTTAACAAAGAAGGTGAAAGTATTTCTTTAACTAAAAGTCACATTTAATAAAATGGGATATAGACATCATTAATGTCAAATAGGCTTGTACAATTTACCTGTAAGTGAGG
>ENA-OQIH01000508-OQIH01000508.1-human-gut-metagenome-genome-assembly--contig:-NODE-508-length-27748-cov-25.978208_pt1 | contig 27748 bp, 26 predicted proteins | sample MGYA00242575_ERZ504740 | MGnify/ENA primary metagenome ERZ504740 (study PRJEB26092, sample SAMD00036192) | human gut metagenome | host: Homo sapiens | study: EMG produced TPA metagenomics assembly of...
AATCCGGCAACAGAAGGCATATTGTTAACTTTGCGTATATTTTTTGGACGTGGTGACATTGTATATTTATTGTTTCTATCTGCAAAGATAATGAACAAATGCTCAAAATAAAAAAAATAATAAACTTTTTTAGGGGTACAGATAAAAAATACACTTCTGCTTTCTCAAGCAAAAGTGTATTATCTCTTTTGATTTCAATGAAAAATGTTTAATCTAAATTTATCAAATAAATGAAAACAAAAATGTAGTGATTCGTCACGAATAACAACACTCAAGATTGTCAGTAGTAAATTCTTTTACTGATATGTTAAGCATATAACTTATTTTGTTTTGCAAAATTATATATAAATTTTGTTTTGCCAAAATTTGAAGCTGAAATGCGATATAAGAAAGGCAGGATTAGCGAATCCTACCCTTCCATACACAAACAGCTTTACAAGATGTCTTGCAACATCTAAAGTTCAATAAAAATGTATTATTAGTTGTCGTAACAAAGATATAACAAATATTAAAAAAAAATCATTATACGAAAAAACAAACAGAATAAACTACATATAGACCATATATATTTAAAACAATATTGCAATACAAAGGTCATTGGACAAAAAAACACTTCTGCTTTCACAAGTAGAAGTGTATATAATCTTGCTTAAAATTAGCAATGTTATAAAAAAACATCTTTCAGATGCTACAATCTATCACAAACAATAGCATCTTTTTAAAATGTTGAATCGCTATTCAACCTCATGATCTAACATTTCTGTATACAAATGTACATATTAGTAATAATATGAACATTTGGCTTAACGTTGTTTAATGTTTCAATAAAAAACACTTTCACAACATGATCAAACTATATAATAAAAACAAAATATCAATGGCGTTGAAATGATTTTATTTGTATCTTTGTAGGCAAAGAAGGCTAAATCTCTTATAAATAAAGTTTGTTTATATAGCTTTGAGATTTTTTACCCTAGTTTATTGAACTTTTCTTAAAGTAGCCATCCGAGATGAATGGCTGCTTTTTATATTATAGATCTGATTTTTCAATACTATTTTATTGATATTTATTCCTTTCCAGTTTTGACTGTTTTATCTCACAGCAAAAATTAAATTATCTTTGTACCATTAAAAAACAAAGTTGAGAACATGAATAAAGCTGAACTAATAGAGGAAATTAAAAAGGTCTGTAAAGTGCGGAATGACATTGAAATAGATATGGTAGTAACAGGAGAAGACTGGTCCTTTGATGCGAAGTATGTTTTTCTTGGCGAGAGTGGGACGTATGTAACAGACACCTTATATCTACTAAACATAGATGAACTCGATACTGATTCATTGAGCAGGATATATGAAAAAATAACTTCAAAATGAGTTTTTTCTTATTATAACCTCAACGAAATAGAAAGTGGATATTACATACCGTCTAACAATATCTTGGATTACTAAAAGATAGTATATTTGCTATTTTTAATAAGAGAATATTTGCGCAAAAGTAGTAAATATACTATCTTTGTATCGCTAAACCAAAGAACATCGATCTATGAAAGTAGTGAAAGTTTCAAGAATCATCCAAGTCTTGGAGAAAAACGGATGGTATCTGGCTCATCATGATGGGACAAGCCACCGCCAATTCAGGCATCCCGACAAACCGGGTAAGGTGACAGTCAACGGGAAACTGTCTGAGGACCGATGGGGTGATTTGTTGAAGAGCATTGAAAAGCAATCGGGGCTGAAGTTTTGACTTCACCCTGAGAGCTTGCTCTTGTTGGTTTGCAAAAGCGGCTTTAATGCCGCTTTTTATAAAGAATATAAACATTATTATATATTGGGATGGAAAAAGTAATAATGAAAACAAGTTATGGTGACACCGGCTATTGCTGTATGTGTGAACTACTTCCGGGATGGACCGCTTCATCAGGAAAGGATTTTAAGAAGTTTGATTCTTACGTGAGGGAGAGTATAGATTTTTATTTGGACTGTGCCCGTAAGGATGGGGATGGATATCCTTCCGTATTTGACAGTGAGTATGAGATTGAATATGAGTTTGATATTCGGGCTTTGTTGAACTATTACCAGCATTTGTTACCCTTTTCCGGATTACAGGATATAACTGGAATCAATCAGAAGCAACTGGCTCATTATGCTGCCGGTCGGCAGCGTCCGAGACCTGAAAGAGCTAAATATATAGAAACATGTATCCATAATTTTGCAGACGAACTTAAAAAGGTCAATGTTTGGGTTTAGCAACTTATTGACTTGTTGATAAAGCCGTTCCTATTCAGTTGATGGAACGGCTTTTATTTTGACATAAAATAAGCCATAACCCCGATCTGGAAAAACTGATAGGTACGGCTACAGCTGATAAGAATGGATTAATGAGTAACTGATATAGCAAGAGGAAAAGGTCTGATTATTGACTATAAAGCTGATTCTAATGGTTTATATACTTCTTCTTCGTTGATAGAAATATATGTCTATTCAGGAGCTAACACTGCATTTTATAGAGTGATGTCAATACCTACTGGATCTAAAAACATAGAAATAAAATATATGGGGGTGCATTGGTGCGATTTTAAATATGCAGATAAATTGTATGTGTTACCTAAGTCGGATGATTCTTCCATCTCGTATAAGGTATCATTAGTTAGAAGTACAAGACCGATTTTCTCAACAATAGACTTTTCTGATTTTTCCAATATTACAGGTGAAATAATAACACCTACACCTGATTAATCCACTTCTAGGATGGGGGTCAGAACAGCGTAGTCTAAAAAAGCAGCTATCCATCACGGGCAACTGCTTAAAAATGGTTTAAAAATTCTATAAACACTATAAGCAAAGTCATTTATGAGAGAGTCTGTATTTCCTTACAAAGATAGTGATAATAAAATCAAATGCTACTAAGACATTGTTTTTTTTATTTAGATCTTATTGAAAACAATCACATTTATAAATAATTGCAAAAATCTCATGTTATTATAGGTTTTCTATCTATAATAGCCTTGTTTTTATTGGTCAAAATCTCTATTTTTGTATTAGATTGTTTTAAAAGATAGCACTTAGCGAAGTGCTGACATAAATAGTTTGTTAGATTTGTAAAAAAAGACGGTTGTTCGCGAGGATAACCGTCTTTCTTTGTACTCCCAGCATGGACATATTAAAATTCCCGGTAATCTTCTCAGACAACCGGGAAAATCAAATCATACTGACAAATAAATAACAGGACAGTAAGATTGAACTATTTGGTAAATATAGATCGCATTTTCTTTATAGGACTTTTAATATGGCGGAGGGATCATAAATAAATCCGTTGACAGTCCCAAAAAGTGATGAACAAAAATAGTAAAAAAAAACATATTGGCAATGCGTTTTGATCTTTAACTTTCTCAGAAAAGACAGTAACAGTAAAAAAATAAAGAAATAGGATGAATAATTTATTCTATAACAATTAAACAATAGTATTAGCGAACGTAAAGAAAAGAAGACTAAAGAGAAAAAAGAATCCATGCTGCCTAAACAAATTGGTTTTGTCTGTGTTTGTATTACCGTTTTGCTTTTTATCATGTTGGTGGTACAAAAACATTGGTACAACAGCAATTTCCACATCATAAGACTTCAAATTTATAAATTGGACTGTCCCGGTTCGTGATGAGTCGGGATAGTTATTTAAATACAATATTCCAATCAAATTATATATTCGACTGCATAAATTGAAACATCTTCTGTCCCAAGTAGCAAAATTTTTAGCCAATAAAAAAATACACTTCCACTTTCGCAAGTAAAGGTGTATAAATCACAAATATATATGTATGTTTTAATGAAAAAGATGCCATTATTCATCACGAACGATAGCATCTAGACAATTTTTATCAGTAAACGCTTTTACTGATTTAGAATAAAGTTTAATTCAATATAGTACTACAAAGGTATATATAAATTTTGTTTTGACAAAACAATTTAGAAATATGGTATTAAAAAAGGCAGGATTCACCAACCCTGCCTCTCACACAAACATTTCTACCAATTAGATACCTCACGGCATTCAAACTTTAATAAATGAAAAAACACATTATTAATTGTCATAACAAAGTTATAATAAATATTTAAAAAAGAATCATTATACGAAAAAAAGAACAGAATAAACTATATATAGACCAACAAACATTTAAAATAATATTGTAATACAAAAGTCATTGGTACAAATCCTTATGAGAGAACAAAATTTAGTTTTACAAAGAAATGTTTTTACTTTTATCGTTTGTTTTAACCAAATACAAAATACACCTCCACTTTCGCAAGTAAAGGTGTATAATATCTATAAAAAAATGGTCTGTGAAAAAAAACATTTGTAAAAAAGATGCCATTATTCATCACGAACGATAGCATCTAGACATTTTTATCAGTAAACTCTTTTAGTGATTTAGAATAATGTTTAATTCAATATAGATGCTACAAAGTTATATATAATTTTGTTTTGCCCAAATTATTATGTAGTTGAAGTACGGTATCAAAAAGGCAGGATTCGCCAATCCTGCCCAATTCCATACACAAATCTTTTTATTAATTAAAATATCTCACGGCATTCAAAAATTAATAAATGAAAAAAACATTATTAATTGTCATAGCAAAGCTATAACAAATATTTAAAAAAGAATCATTATATGAAAAAAAGAACAGAATAAACGATATATAGACCAACAAACATTTAAAATAATATTGTAATACAAAAGTCATTGATACAAATCCTTCTGGGAGAACTGTTGGGAAATCCGAAGGGAACAAAATCGTTTTCTTCATGGAGTGAATTTACGGATTTTGTAAATGAAATGCCTATAAAAACAATTCAACCTTTCGTTTCCAATTTCAATGCTTTTGCTGGAGAAGGATTCTACGGTAATGTCGTTCAAGGATTGGTTATAAAACAATTAGAAGATGCTGTTTTCATCTTCGGAATAGCAATAGACGGAACATTAATATTTAGAAAAAGGAATTATCCAGACGTTTCAACTTGGGAAGATCCTAAGATAATAATTCACAGTAATAATTGACATAAAATTTACTTCGTAACCGACCTGGGAGGACTGATACCGCTTGCAACGAATGAAGCAAACGGATTGATGAGTAAAAATAATTATATTAAAATTGCTCAATCCATCACGTCTACCAAATTAATAAAAATAGAATCTTGGGATGGATATTCTACACTTGTATTTATTAGGACAAGTGGAGCAACCGGATTATATTCCATTGATGGTAACTGGGCGAACAATGCAAAATTCACAAGATTGTCTGGTCCTTTAGGAAAGGATCACTTTAATGCATATAGAGAAGGAAATGGTAATATTTATGTAAAGACGACTACACAGTCAGAACCATTGACTGTTACGTCTGTAGGATCTAATCATGTTTTCAAATTTGAGGAATCAGATAAAGATGTTGATTCTTTAATAGTATTACAATGATCGGGAGGATCGGGTGGCACCGGCTTGTACCGGACCACCCGTTTTTTAATCCTCCCAGCTCTGATTTACAGCTGAATTTGTGTTAAATTTGTACACCTGTAAATTTATACCAAGGACTTCTAAAACTTCCACCCTTTGTTCTAATATAAAAATCTACAAGGTTAAACGTTTTATATATTTGTAAACCATGATATCCTGAATTAAAGACTAATAATGTTCCATTAGCATCTGCCCCACTTGGTTTTTCTCCTTCATCTGTAATATTATTGGCCGTAGAATAAAAGCCTGACGACCAATTATCGAATGTAGATGTATCTCCTTTATACATGAATGGAAATAGATTCAGACTGTTCATCAGTCCTCCCAGTTTTGATGCAAGCGACTGCATCGTCATTTGTGCGGCATCTCCGCTACTTTGTAAAACTCTTACATTTGCGGCATCCGTCACTGTCGGAAGTTCATTCTCATACACGTCATTTCCTGTTGCGGCAGCGGCGGCAAATGTTGAAGTTTCAGACAAAGCCATAACCATTCTTGTGGAAACCATATCCACCATTTCATCTACTGTTACATTCTGTTCGTTACCGTCTTTATCCACAGCCTTAAAGCCAACTATATTTTCTAAATTCAAATTACTCATAATATTCAATTTTATAAAGTTCTAATATAAGTTTTCCACGCTTTAGAAGTGCCGCCAACCGATTTGTACAGCTTCTTCCTGCCACTTTTTATCTTGTACCGGGAAAGGTTGCTTCCGTCATAGTTCACGGGATAATCCAAATTGCCCTCGTTGGCATACGCTTCCATTTCGTATGAGATGGTATAATATGCCGAACTCGCAGGATGGCAGATAGGGTTTCCCTTGATCCACTCGACAAAATACCGCCAGTAGTATTTTACCCATGAGCCGGTAACCTGTGCCTGACGCAGGTGTATGGTTTCGTGCGTCATACTCTCCTTACCCGCATAGGTCTGCATGTACCTATCTATGTTCTCCTTGTTCTCGGCACGGTATATCATCCGTCCGCACCACATCATGAAACGGTATCCCTTGAAAGGATAATGCTTCATGGAAAGTAACTCAGGAGTATCAAAATCACCCGGCTTGCTTGAGAACAGCATCTTGATTAATTGCCATAATTCTTTCATCATAGCGTTTCTATTTCGTATTCTAGTTTTGTAATATGGTTGTCAATACACATGTTTACCTCGTCATTGAAGTTCGCTATATCCAGTTCCACACATCCGGCACTTGACCGGGCGCTGCTGTAGATACGGACAAAGCCTCCGTTATTCAACGTTTCCTTAGCCAGCTTCAGTTTCGCCAGTTCGTCATTGATTCGGCTGGCGCGTTCCAAATTCTCAATCTTCATGTTGTTCCTCCTTCTTTTTATCCAGATAATCATTCAACGAATCGGCCAGCAAGCCGGACAACATAGGGGTAGAACGTCTTATGATATCCACCTCCTCTTCGTCAAGTTCCACACCATCTACAGTCGACTTGAAGATTTTCTCCGCAAGGAGATGCGCCTTCAAGCCCGCTACGTTCTTATATATCCAGTCACCGAAGGCCTCAGTGATGTTGTTGGCTATCAGTTTTTCTTTCTTAATCCCGTCGTAAATAGGAAATTGTGCAAAATTTATTCTCATACTTTAATATTTTAAATGTTATAAATCCACCCAGGTACTTCCTCCATTCATTGACTTGCGAATTCCGTTTCGCCCAACGGAAAAAATATAATTCCCACATCTTACATACAGAGTATCATCCGCTGTTGAAACATCCCCAGTTGATGATACAGTTATACTTCCACTTCTAATTACTGTATCCAAAATGCCTTGATATAAATGTCCGTCTATTGACTGAAACCGTTCATATTTCATTTCAAATTTGTCGTATTGCAGCAACAAATTATCAACATTCACAGCCGACATATTAGTGCTGCCGATAAAATTATTACCGATATTGAATCCACCAATTGTCCCCTTTGTCGCTATGATAGTTCCGGTGATATTCGCTTTCTGACAAAGAATCTCTCCGGTCTTTGTGTCCATCCTCAGATTAGGCTGGCCGTTAGTGCTGTCCTGTGACTGCATGATACCGTAAGGTGCCCCGTCCGATGTGTATCCGTTCAACTTGAACATAAAACCGGCTATGTTCGCCTTATCAGCAAGGAATATGTCGGTTACCAGACTTTTGTATTTCTGCATGGCTTCCCAGTTGGAATCTCCGTTAGCGGATGTAGGAGCCGCTGATACAGAACTTCCATAGTTGCGCACAAGAAAATTGTAATAAACTTCACCTATTTTGTGAATGATCTTGTCACGCTGTTTTGCATTCCATACGTATGTCTGTCCGGAAGCCCATACACCTCTGTCATAAGGGAACGCACCCGTAGCTCCTGTTGCTCCTATGGAACCATCATTTGCAACACCCACCCCTTTTTCTGCGACAAAATTATTATTCCATGCGTTTGCGTCCGACACGGATTTATAAGCACGGACGGCAAACTGGGTGTATCCGGCTGTCGCAGGTACGGATATCTGGCTGTTCAGTGTCGCACCTACATGAGCCAGCCAGCTTCCGTTATACTTACGGGCTACCAGATAAAGCGTGCTGCACGTGCTTACATTGCCTGCCACATTCTGTTTGCAAGTGACAAGGAATCCAGACGGGGATGGCGTGCCCGTACTGGTGAAGTTGATCACGCTGACAGGACTGTCCAGCCAGTAGGATGCCGACGGTCCGACGGGAGCAACCATCTCCTGCCAGTCCGCATGTACCGTCCGGTTCGCAGATCTGCCGGCGAGGATGTATCCGCCGTCTCTTTTCCTGCGGAGTCTGCCGTTTCTGAACTTGGCGATTTTAATAGGAGGGTTGGAGGTTTCAACCTTGCTTAAGTAAGATCCTCCGGCAAACGATACTGTACTGTTCTTGGCATACGGAGTATTGGCGGATTCCCAATGACCGGCTGCTGTGATGCTCTCACCATCCTTTCCGTCACTGCCGTCCACAACCATCGGGACAGTTTCGACATCAACCGCCTGACCGTTCACGTAGAACACGAACTTCAAGCTACTGGTAAAATTACCGGAAGCCACCCCGACACCATCACCGATGGGAACCTCGGCCGCACCGTCACGACTGTACTTTAACTCCCCGTCCGTTGTGGCCGTAGTGACCGCACCGACTGTCTTCATACGCCGACAGGATACCGAAGCTACACTGTAACCGCCGTTCTTGTTCTTGCTGACCATCGTGGCCGAAGTGACAAGGCTATAAATTACCGCATCGGAACCGTCCGCCCCGCCACGGACACCGGTTATCTTGAAAGTCAGTTCACGGGTATAGAGCTGCCCGTTCTTCATTGCAGCCAGTGTGATGGTGACCGTATTCTGTTCCGGAACCGACTTTCCGGCAGCGACGGATATCGCCACCGCTCCGGTGGCCTTGCTTGTGCTTGCCGTGAAACCGGCAGGCGTGCTGACTGTTAAAGTCTCAAGGGTGAGTTTCTCGGTACCGTACCACATGGATACATGGGTAGTCCATGACTGTGCGGAAGTAGTAACACCGGTACTGGTAAGAGCGACGCTCACCATCTCATTGTCAAGGTCGGCCATGATATTCGACTCCCCGTCCTTACTCCAACGGTGCACAGGGGCCGGAGTGCTCCATTCACTCCATACTCCATCACGCTTCACACGTTTGCACGCCCATTCCACCTGATGGTCGGCATCCACGCCAAGAAAATCATCTGTCCAGCCTTCCGGTATATAATCATCCTGCTGTTTCGATTCCGGCTTGTCAGGGGTAAGGCCGATGATGTTGGTACGGGTGTAGATCCACTCGTAACCTTTGCCGTCCTTACCGTCAGTTCCGTCTTTGACCATGACCATCCACAAACCATTCCGGTATATGTAAGTACAATGGTCAGCCGTATTTCGGTAGCTGTTACCCTCCTTGGGATTGGATGGATGGGATGCAAATTCACCAAGGAAGGTGATGCTTTCGCCTTTCAGCTCACGCCCGTCCAGAAGCATCTCCCAGTCTTCATGCACGGTCCAGTCGGCTGACTTCCCGGCAAGGATATAACCGCCATCCTTTTTGCGACGATAACTGCCGTTCCTGAACCTTGCGATCCTGATGGGAGGATTGGATGTTTTCACCTTGGAGATAAAAACACAGCCCGCCAAAGTGACCATGGTATTGACCTCGTATGGGGTCTTAGAGGATTCCCAATGACCGCCACCTATTACAGACAAGCCCGGATCACCCTTGTCACCTTTGGCGGCTGATACAAGCCAGTCCGGATTGTTTTCGGATGGCTCGGAAATAGTGCCCTTGTCATTGACGCACAACCATGTGGAACCGTTATGGGGCACACGGGAATAATATGCGTACTTCCTGCCCGGCTCCCAGCTAGGGAAGTCGATAGGAACGCGGACTGTGCTACCGGTAATTTCATCAATTTGAAAAATCAATCCCGTCATGATGATATCCTGCAATACCGCCGAGAACCTGTCGCAGTTGATCCCGTTGATGGTCATACCCTTCTTCTTGCCGAACCAGCTCTTCATCTGTGCCGGCTCCGGGTCCCAGGTGTTGGCATTGTCAACAAGGGTGATACAGCAGTTACCGTCACGCACGTCTATGATGATATAAGTCTGACGCTCCTTGTCGGTGAAGTTCCCCGTCTGTCCGAGACGCATCTCGTTATGGGGAACGAACTCATATCCGGGACGCGGAACCATCACGAATGTCTTCTCGTCGTAATCTGCGGAAGTGATACGGTACTGTATTTTCCGGAAACCAATAAAGTCACCGGTAGTGACGCTTTTGTCATGCCAGAAGCCTAGGAGGATATCGTCCGGCTTCTGTCCCAGCGGTACACCATCCTCCAGATCAGGGGTGACAGTATAGCTGCCGTCACTATTGGCGACAAAGCTTTTTATCTTCAGCCCTCCGCCGGGACTTATAGTATTATATCCTTCAAAATAGGTCTGACGGTTGAAACGAAGTTCTGGTACACTCAGAGAGCTGCGCAGGACCAGAGCCTCCAGCTCGGCACGGGCGTCCTCACCGATGTAACCTCCAGAAACGCCGGTAACGAAATCACCGAACTTGGCGTATTTCTTGATGACGGTTCCGCCCAACAGGGATAATAGGAAACCGGTGCGTTCCTCCGTATCCTTGCGCATGAACATGATCAGCGAGCGCAATGCGGAATACACGTTATGGTCTGTCGCAGGGGTGGAGTCGTGGCTTCCGATCACATACACACCGCTGCCACCACCGCCCGTATAGGTCTGTCCCTTCAGGGTAAGGCTCTCAACCTTTTCCTCCAGCTCCCCGATACGGGAATAGGCGGTGGTTTCCCCGACAGTATAAACAGGTGAGTCAAAGGAATAGTCAAGATTGAATTCAAATCCGATAACCCTTGACTGTCTTCCGTTCTCGAAATAAGCCTTGTTGATAAGGTTGACCTTTTGACCGATGCCATAGAAATTATGAACGCCATCCTCACGGTATGCGTCATTTGACATCATCGTGCAGCCATAGGTACTCGGGTCTATCTTGGATTTGGCAGCGTACTTTTCAGTCTTTTCCTTCAACTCCTGCTCGGCGGCACCCACAAGCCCCAGTTCGGTTATTTTCGTGCTGTCCCAGCCGGAAAGCACATATTCATCTCCATCCTGGGGAAAGAGCACATCACCGGGAAGCGGTCTGCCATAGTCCTCATTCCTGACTATCTCCCAAAGCTGTGCCTCAGGGTTCCATCCGCCATCCTCCAATTTCTCCGGCTTTCCCTCAGGATTGAACTTCACGGCGAACTCCAAACCGTTGAGAAGCCCGGACGCGAAACGTATCCTCAGCTCCTGACCGGGGAGGATATATTTCTCGGAAAAGTTAACACCCGTGTCCCTAAAGCGGTAGGCATTCCATTTTTCCTCGATGGTGGTGACATCCGACATGATGCCCGTTCTTCGGGGATAGACTTCATCGAAGATAACCACCTGCTCGACGGCTTCCTCGGTAGTCATATCAGGATAAGCGTCAATGTAAGGAGTGCCTTCGGGCAACATTAAGCGTTTTTGCACCACGCCGTTCACAACCACGGTCTCGTCAATGGGGCGGTAGTCTGCCGGTATGTTACGGGTGGAACCAAAAGCGTAGATACGGGTGGCATAGGTGGACTGGGATTCTGACTGTGACATTTCCTGCACGTTTTTCCCGATTTCGAAATCCACCGCATCGCCGGACTCACAACGTCCGAAATGGATGATGTTTTCAGTCACCCAACATTTGCAATCCCATTTCTTCGCCATCTCAAAACAAGCGTCAAGGATGTTGATGTTGTCGTAACTCATCAACTGGGACTTGTTCTCTACCGTACTGTCAATGGAGAAAACAAAATCCTGTCCTTTGTATGTGTAACCAAGAGCTTTCAGATTTCTAAGGACTATACCGGCTTGTACGTCAAGCGGAGCGGTCAGGTTCCAGGACGCCTCCTGTCCGGTCGTCTCCGGGGTATATTTGAAGATTTTGTTTTTCCATTTCCAGTAGTAGGCGTCAAGTCTTAATTCGTAATCGTAGCCGGCGGTATTGGTGTTGAATGCGGGCTTCTGCAAGTCGCACACCTCGAACAATCCGAAGTTACATTCCACGTATGAGCCAAGTTTGAAATATATGGGATTCTCTAAGGAGAACTTTAACATGATGTAGTCCTCCTTCATCAGAGTGAACTTACGCTTGCAGCCTTCATTGATCAAAGTTGTAAGCAGGATAGCACCGGATATGTCTTTGATGTCGATTTGTTCCATAATTAAGTTTTGTGTGCCTTTACACAATGCTGAACAAAAGTATATATTTTATTTGAAAATCAAATAGAATATCAAGGGGAATTTCTGTTATTGGGATTAGGCTCATTCAGCTTCAGCACGAATTTTCCTATGCCTTGCATGAATTGGCTGAACTGGTTACAGGAAATATAAATAGTCCTGTAAACTATATTGGGCTGATACTTTGTCTTTATTTCAAGTATTCCTTTATCCAACTCATTACAAAAGCTGTCATACCTTGCAAAGAATGTATCTTTATCAGGGGCTGTCAGGTTTATCTGTAATGTAAGATCGCGCTCGTCCTTTTTGGGATCAGCTGTTATCACACGCTTTCCATGCTCCATTCGGCTCTTGTTCTCAATGAACTCCTTATTGGGTGCTGGGGTCATGAGGGCGGACAGTGCAGTGTCATCCATGCTTATTCCCCATGTGGTATAAGCGTCCTTTCCATTAATAAACAGTTCTTCTTGTGGCATATTTATATACTTTTTGTATTTTTCGCTATTTCGTCAAGCTTGTCTCCAAACTTATAAATTAGTTTGGTGTATTTGTTAATACTTTCAAGGTGACCGTTGGATGAAATCATCAGATTTCTTATCTCAGTCAACATTGTATTGTTGTCTTTGGCAAATGAGGATATGGCTTGTGCCACCGCCAGCGTATTCAGCATGGCATTTTTTATTTCTTCTCCTGCAATCTGCAATGCTGTAAACCTACCGTTCAACTCTTCGCCAGTATCTTGACTCATTGCCTGAAAACCTTTGGATGAAGCTGACTGGGATGTTGATTCTTGCGAAATCTTGTCATATCCGGTTGCTGCGGCAAGCTCGTCACGGAGCTTCATGGCTTCGTCCACATAACCCATGTATTCATCCATCAGCTCCTTACGCTCATTATTGTCAAGCGTACCATCATCCTTCATGGCTTCACCGAATTTATCATACCATGTCCTCAGTTTGTCACTAAACTGTTCACCGATGGCATTTGACAGCATCGCCTGCATGAAATATTTGGATATGTCATCAGCAAAATCCTCCGCACTCTTCTCCATATCCATCAGACTGCTTATAAAACTGTCATACATGGAATCGAATGACATTCCGATCAGGCCCTCATAAAGACTGTCGGTCAGTTCTTCCAGTTTTCCTGCCTGCTCTATATAATCATCCAGCTTGTCGGTAACACGCTCACCGTAACCTCCCTTACCGGAAGATTCCATGATATCCCATAACCATACGTCCGACCGTAGAGCCTTCATCTGTTCGGGGGTCAGATCCCACAAGGAATCGGTGCCGGAGAAATCCTGCATGCCGGTAGCTTTTCTTGCGTGTTCCAGCATTTCATCCGTCCATTTCAGATAATGCTGCCAGCTGCCGTGGCTCTTATGATATCCGGCTTGCTCCTTTGCTATTTGCAGATAGTTTTTATTGACTTCCTCCTGATACTTTACAGCTTCCCTGTAAGATTCAACCGATTTCATTCCCTTGCTTGCCTTCATCTCGTCAGTCAGATCCTCGATGGCCGTTTGCAAAGTTCCATTCCTGTCCGTCAGCCTGTCTATCGTTTCCTGTACTTCCTTGGCGTTTCCACCTATTCCAAACAAGGAGTTGAAGCCTCCGAATGAGATTGCGTTCAGGATGTTTCCTATGCCGTTCCTCAATGACTTGCCGATTGTGACAAACAAATCCCCTGACAAGACATCACCGATAATTCCACTGACAGCGTTCAGAACAGCATCAAGCAGACCACCGACAAGATCACTTAATCCGTCTTTGAGTACGTCAATGATGGACAGAATCCATCCGACAATGGGGACCTCCTTAAGAGATTCTGACGTTTTTCCTATGACATCCTTGAATCCGTTCACGGTTTTGATAATTCCGCTATATGCGTTATACAATCCACCGGATGAAATCTGCTGCAAGCCTCCCAATAAATTTTCCATGCTTGCTTTCAGTATGGTGGCAGTATCAGTCACATTACGCTGGGCCTGATTGGCGATATCAGTCTGTGTCTTCACATTGGCGGATGCAATGTCAGCATTCTGCCGTGCTGTTTCAAGAGCGTTTGCTGCGGCTTGTTTCTCACTTTCCGTTCCGCCCTTCTGCGCTTTGGTGTAATCATCCTGTGATTTCTTTAGTCTTTCCAAAGCAGCTGTTTCAATCCCTATGGCACTGATACGATTCTGTTCTGCTATTTGATAGGCTTTTACATCCTCTCCAAGTTTCTTGAAGTTGACTCCACTTGTACCACCCAAAGACTTTTCCATCTGGCTGATGGCGTCAATCAATGATTTCTGGCTTGCCTGATCGGAGTTCTTGAACTTGTCAGTCCGTACATATTTTTTCGCTTCGTCCAAGGCGGGCTTTATCATGTCGGAAAACATGGAACCAAACTCACCGAACACAGTAACCCAATCTATATTGGCTTTTATGGCTTCTGTTTCCTTGTTCTGTATGGCAACATCACGTTGTTTCTCCAGTAACTTTACTTGTGCACTATTAACACCGTTTTCTTCCTGTGCTTTCCTTATTTTTTCCGCATACTCTTGGGCGATAGCCAATTTCTGCTGCTGGAACGTGCCATATTCTTTCAAGTAGTCGTTCAAAGCCTGTTGTTCGGCTTTCAGCTGTCCTTCAGTTACATCGGAAATATCTTTATCTCTCATACTTTCGGCATTGGTATAAGCTTCTGAAATTTTCTGTGCCTGCTTGTCGGTCAGCTTACCGTTACCGGCTTTGCTCCATTCTTCCTCCTGTTTTCTTATCGCATCAATCTGTTTCTGATAATCAAGGTCAATCTGTTTCAACTTCTTTTCCGTGCCTTCTCTCATCAGGTTGATTTCATCCTGTTGGTTCTGACGGTGAAGTGAAAGAAGTTGCCCGTCCAGCTTTTCCTGATTTTCTTTTTGCTTTTTTGCTAGATTTTCCTGTCTGGTCAGTGCGCTTCCGGTTACTCCGCCCAGCTCCTTGTATGTCTTTTCGGATGCCTCCATCTTATCTTTGGCTTCTTTCACCTGTTTCGATGTAGCCGTCTGATCTTTGATTAAGGCCTCGTACCCTTTTTTCGCTTTCTCCCATTCGACTTTAGCATTTGCCAAATCCTCTTGATATGTAGTTTCTTGTGTTTCCTGTCTGTTCTCAACTTCCAATTGGGTATTGATTTCTGACAAGACATCTTTTCTTGCGTTTGCCAATTCATTCTTCAGGTCTTCGATACGCTGTGCCTGAACCTTCATTTCGGAACGGTTGTTCTCTTTCCTTGCCAGATTATAAGCCCATTCTGCACTTTTTATTTGTTGTTCCAAAGATTCGACTATAGCCTGTTTTGACTGTGTTCTGGATTTTGAAACCTCTTCATTATATGCCTTCCAAAACCCAGTCAAGTCATGTATATGACCTTTCTCATCGACATACTTCTTAAAGAGTACAGGATATAGTTTCTCAATGTCTTTTAAGGCTTTAAGTTTAGTGGTCTCGGCTTCCACCTCGCTATTAATGGTGCTAACAAGACCTTCCAAAGTACGTTTCCGATCTTCTTCGTCCGTGTCGAGTTTTTCTATTTTCTTGTTGTACGAGTCCAAAGCACGTTCAGCAGATGTTGTGCTGTCGGATAATGCCCACATGGCAGCTCCAAGCCCTACAACTGCCGTTGCCAATAACACATACGGATTAGTAAGCATGACAGCGTTCAACGCTTTTTGTGCTGTTGTCTGCAAGACCGGCCATCCGTAGTGGGCACGTTCCGCTACAGTCAGGGCCGCTATGCCGGAGGTTTGAAGCGACTGAATGGCTGTTACGACCATGACTGCAACCCTGTATGAACCGTATGTAGCAACAAGTCCGGTCAATAACCGACCTACCTTCTCATAGTTCTCCACCAGATAAGACATGCCGGACAAGGTCTTGTTGATGACACCCTCGTTTTGTTTTCCGATTTTATTGAACATGGTGTCAATTGCATCTTCGATATTGCTTATTTGTCCGGTAATGGTTTTGGATTGTGCTTCCATCAGACCGCCGAATTTGCAGCCTTCATTGGTCATGGATTCAATGGCCTTCTGCACTTCGGGGAATCCTACTTTTCCTGCTGTCACAAGTTCGCTTACCTTGTCTTTGGTTACTCCGAATTGTTTGGCAAGTTCATCGGCCAATGGAATTCCACGTCCCATAAACTGACGTAGGTCCTGTGTGAAGAGCCTTCCTTGTGTCATGGTGGTACCATACAGCCAGACCAGATCGTTCAAAGGGATGGATAGTCCTGCCGCGATATCCCCAAGCCGGACAAGCGTATCATTCACATCTTTAGCCTCCGTACCATAGGCTAACAGTTGTTTCGCACCATTGGCTACATCCTGAAGGTTAAATGGAGTGATGGCGGCGGTACGTACCAGTTGGGACATTAGTGTGTCCGCCTGTCCCTTGTTTCCAAGCATTGTCTGGAATGCCACTTCAAGCTGCTGGAACTCGCCACGTACACGAGCTATGTCACTGATGAGCTGCTGCGCTCCAAGACTGATTCCGAAAGTGGCTGCGGCCGTGGTCAGTCTTCCGAATATCTTCTCAATACTCAGCCCGCTTTCTTCAATTTGTCTTGATGTGTTGCGTACTCCGTTGCGTGCTTCCTCTAGCTTGCGTAAAAAGTTGGAGTTATCCCCAGTTATATCAAAATGCAATCCAGCCATAGTCTTTTCGATTTGATGGGTATCATGTGCATTGACATGACATTTGTTCTATTTTTCTTGTTATAAAATTATAGACCCCGTAATTTTTTTGACCGATTATGAAAATATTGTTCTGTTTTTCCGATTCATTCCTCAAGCAGGGCTTTGATACGTTCCCTGTTCTTTGGATTCCCGGCATCGATTATTTCTTCTGAACCAGATATTCCGAGTTGTTTCATTTCGTCAGAGGACAGATATACAGTCGTGATGGCATCAGCCATTAACATCCTTAGATTGATATAGCTGATGCCCCATACCACATAATCAAAAGTCCATCCGTATCTTTGGCAGGCAAAGTCTATCATTGTTCCGTAGGTGCTGTTGCCTCCGAATGAGATACTGCTATTGTCCTTTTTTACTTTGGCTATCCGTTTTCTTTCCGTATTTTCTTTGTCTATTCCGAAATGCCGCAGGAAGGTATCCATATTATCACTTGTAAGAATGAGAACCAGTATGGTAGCAAGTTCCTCCTCAGAGAGTGTTCGGGAAAACAATTTTGTACGCTTATCCACCTTGCTATTGTCGAACAAATCGTTCTTCCGGTTGAACGTGGAGTAGGAGAGTATGCGGCAGACAATATCACGTTTCGTTTTGCAGATCCTTATGGCTTCCATATAAGGATTGGTGGAAACAACCTGTTTGCTTATTTCGAGGGAATCAAATAATCTGGCCAAAAGATACATTTTGCCGAGTGTGACGGGATGGATAAAGAAAGACCGCTTGCCAACGGTAAAGCCGGCAGGTCTTTCCATGATGGCGTCGGCCACATCCATCTCAATATTTCGCTCTTTGTCATTCATAAATCATAAATTTGATGCAGGTTTATCCTCCAACCTGTAAAGGACGTCTTTCCGTTTGCCTGTTCTCTGAATGGAAAATTATCATCCGGCAGAAGTGTACACCGCGTTTACTTCAACTGTTTCCCCATCTTTAACAGTAGCGGATGTCTGTGTAGGCAGTGTTTTTCCTTCGATATCTTTATATATGATTGTCACAAGACCGGCTTTTGTGGTAATTGAAGTACCGCTATGATGCCAGTCCGTTTCTGTAGATAATTTCCACATGCCGGCTCCGCCATCATCTGTGATGATCACTCGAAGGCTGCCGGCACCATTAAAATTTACGACTTCGAATTTTACCTGATTGCCGGTCTTAGGTTTCAATACGTCAGCGGTATATTTCCACTTGGTGCCATTATCTGTGTCGTATGTATCCTCCAAGGACAACACGCTTCTGTCGATTATGATACCTTCAACAGTTTTGTCTTCAGGCTGGAGCTTGACAGCGTATTCACCTGTAATCACACCATCTGTATCTTCCACCGGTTTTCTACGGCCTTTGCCAGCCCGGATTTCAAACTCAAACGTATAGGTGTTTGCCGCATACTTGACAGCCTCGTTTTCTCCACCTTCAATCTTGGCCTCTTTCTTCGCACCTTTTGTAGGTGTCAATTTTGTAGAGTTCTCGACAGGTGTCGGTATATCAATCCAAGATGAAGGAGCTTCTCCGCTGCTTTGCAGCTTTCCAATTTTGATAGTACATTTTCCCCAAGATAATTCCATGATCTTATTCGTTATTGAATGAATATAATAGTTTATTGTTAATGAAGTGCTCGTTCTTTCCGTTCACTTCAAGCACCCTTTGTTTATTCAGCGTGAAGCGGTAGCTTTCTCCATGCCCTGTTTCCAATACTTGGATAGCGACTTTGCAAAGTTCTCTACAGCGTGCATCATTCATTTCCGCCTCGCCATTACGGATATTGTCCTTTACATAAATGTTCACATTCACGAAAGCTTCCTGTATCTGTCCGCTTCCATTTTCAAGGATTGATATGACTATATCCTCCCTGTCAGAGTTGGATGGTCTTTTTGATGCCTTGCAAAGTTTTCCGTTCACGACTTTTTCCAAAAGGGAACCTTTGATGTGTTTGTAAATATCATCTTTGATTTCAATATCAGACTTCATCATGATGCAAGTTGCTTTTTCAGTTTACTCATCATTCCCGGTAGTTCCTTTCTTGCAAACAGTTCGGCGGATGCAAGTACATTCTTATTTTCCATTGCTTCCACAAATTCAGCATAGTTCATTCCGGCTACTACAACAAGTGCGTAGCCATTCGCGAATTTTTTAGACAATTCCTCAATAAGTGCTTTGCCTTTCCTGACTCCCTCATTACCTTGTCGTACTTGTGTGAAATCTGAGTATTCAAGTATTTTTCCGTTGTGGATGATGGCATAGCCAATCGAACTGCGCCAGTTTCCTGACCGGTCATACCAGCTTATCTCCTGCGGTCTGTTCCTTGCTTCGATCACACACAATTCTCCAAGGTAGGAGAGGGCGCGGACAGTTAACACTTCAACACGTTCTTTTTCCTTATTGATAAGGGTGTCTATCCGACTTGCAGGTGTCGTCATTTTTATACCCATAGTTTCGCATATAGTTGATAACGATGAAACCCTTTGACCTCACATTCTCTAACGATATCTCCTGACAGGAATAACTTCACACGATCTCCAACAGTAAATTCCCGGCATTCAGCATCAAGACGTATCGTGGCTGAATAGGTACGGACTGCTCCGTCCTCAAATTGCTTTTGTTCAGCTTTTCCGGCCGGAACATTCCGGCATGGGATATCACCTTCCCATCGGCTTTCACCCTGGTGGTAATCGCCGTTCTTGTCTTCGTAACCGGGAGCGGTAATAAGATATTGCAGCTTATGTGGTCTATCATCAAGTATCATGATTATTTTCCTATATAGACTATCGGTTCACCAATGTTTTTTTCTGTTTCGCCTATTGAATTATAGATGCCGTTGGCTAACGTCAGTATATTATCCTTGTCAGATAGACTTAAGGAAACATCTCCTTCTGTAAAGTTGGGCATCTGAATCAGGCTCATGAGACAGTCGGCCACAGCACCTTTGAACGGTTTGCTTTTAAGAATGTCGATGGTGCATATTTCATTTCCGTCCAGACTTCTTTCAAGCAAACGGTTTTCAAAGAAGCCACTACTTAATTTGTAGTGGACTTCATCTTTCAATGCTTGCAGGACCGTTTTCATACATTATTCAGATTTGTGTGATTCTACTGTGGCTTTTAAAGTGGCTTCATCTTCATCGTTCAGTTCGTTGACACGGGCGATGATCTTTTCATCGGCAGATTTCGCAGTCAGCTTGCCACCAGTTATCTTGTTAAGCTCCTGAACGAACTCCGTTTTTTTGTAGGTATCTCCCCAGATGGTGACTTTCACATCTGTTGAATCTTGGGCCTCCTTTTCTGCGTCAACAGTTTGTGTATCGGTGATATCCTGATAATAAATCTGGTCTACTCCTTCAATCACGGTAAGCGCAAGCATCTGTCCAGCGGTAGTTTCCACCAAAGGGTTAGCGGTTCTGAAACGGCTGATAAGTTTCATCTCATCAACTGTGGTATAAACCACTCCTTCCACCGGGCTTGTCTTTTCTGCTAATGTCCCCCAGACCAAACTGCCGACATTTTCGGTAGTCAGATAAACCAAGCGGTTTGCGTTCCACGGTTTGTAAGCCTTGCGTACACCGTTTTTCTCATAAATGATCGAACGGTCAATCTTCAGGAATCTGACACCGTTATATTGGTCGGCGAAAGCCTCGTCAAACAATGATGAGGTAGGAGTGGGCAGCGAGGTATCACTGTCGAAAATCTGCCCTCTGTATGTGGCGGCGAGTTCTTTGGCTCCTTGTGTCTGGCGCAGTTTTTTGTAGGTTGACAGGGCGATACAGATGACTGATATGGAATTGCCGTCTCCGTCAGCTGCGGCGAGCACACGTTCTATGTCATCCAAGGTTATCTCGCCGGGAGTGGTCACACCAAATCCGTTTTTCGGCAGGTAACCGAAATTGACACGCAGTGCTGTTCCGACATTGGTCAGATCCTCAACCGCTACAACCCCCTCGCATAAGGCTGTCAGAAAATTCGCCTCATTGGATTCGTCTAGCCCGATGGAGCAGAACAAAGGGTCTTCCGTCAGTTTGGATGCTATTTGTGTCCATTTTGCACCCTGGGCCTTCATGATGTTGATGGTATTGATGTCGGATTCTTCCATTACACGGGAGATACCCTGTTTGGGCAGTGTGCCGCTGGCATGGGCCAGTGAATCACGCTTCTTGATGGGAAGCGGAGAGTTCATGGAAACGGTGTCCGCTCTTACGTATGTGGTATCGACAGATGCGCTGGTCCATTTCTGGTCAGCGGAATATACTTTACGTAACATGGTCTTATGCAAGTAAGTGCGTTTTTTTGCACCATTGCGCTCGCCTCTCTCTTTTTCCACGATATTCTGTAACTTCGGGAAAATACGCTTGGATAAATCTGCAAATTGTGATGCAATCATTTTATTTTTCCTCCTTTATTTTTAATCGTGCATGAAATATAATGAAGGCAGTGCGGTCTTCAAGGCAGCTTTGATACTGTCAATAGGGTAGGGCAGGGCCTTGTCGTTGATCTCTCCGTCATATTGGATGGCTCCTCTTGCATCACTTGCAGGTGTCGTGCGCACCCATATTCCAGCATATTCGTAATTCTCAGGAAGTGAGGAATACGCATTATCTGACACGGGCATGGGCTTGTAGTCATATTCATCATTTGTACTGCGGATGATAATATGTCCGGCTTTTACATATTTTTCATTGAAGCCTTCCATGTTCAGAGAGCGGCCACCGATAATTCTTCCGCCTTTGCGACGGATAACCACTGAATCCATTCCGGTCTCAAACGATTCAAGCTCGTTTGACAAATTTACTGTTCCTGGCATTGTCCTTTACTTTTTTTGATGCGGTTAGAAGTTATTGACAATACTGTCAATTTCTGCATCCGTTAATAATTCAATTTCTTTATCAGGCTTTCCTGTTCCTGCCGCAGGCGGCGTTCCCAATGTGGAGAGGCCGGCATCGGCACGTTCCTGGTTGTAAGCCTTTAAATCCTCTTCGACTTCAGATAGAAACTGTTCGAACTCCTCGTCATTCTCAAAGTTCATTTTAGAGAAGCTTTTTAATGTGCGGTTGCCGAATGTGCCTGTATCTTTCAAGAGACTTTCAAGTTTGCTTTTGCGCAAGGAGCTGGTCTTCTCTCCCTCCAATGCAGCAAATCGGGCATCCTGTTGTTCTCTGTAAGCTTTGAACCATGCAGGCTCTTCGTCCTTGTTTTCCTCTTTGTCTTGGGGTTTCTTCTTTGAAGCTGGTTTCGGAGTATCATTCGGAAAGTTGTCATTCGGTTCATCGTCCGGTTCCGCTTCGGGGTGGTTTTTCTTCCATTCGTCAAGCAGACGGTTGGCTTGCGACTGGCCGAAAGTGAGGTAGGGGAGAACCGCTTCGATCTTTTCGTCAATCTCTGCGTTTACATCCTCTTCGGAGGCATCTTCTTGGGATTCAAGGTTATCGGCAATCTTGGCGGCGATACCCTTTAATTCCTTTGAGTTGAACCCTAACGCCTTCGCTTTAAGTTTCAACTTTACAAAAACTTGTTGTCTTCTGTCCATTGTAGAATGAATTTTAAGTTATTAGATAAAATAGTCTGCACGGTAAATGTATGCCAGCAGACTATTTCCGTAGAACTTAAAAACACTCTTAGAGCAATGAGCTTTCATGTCCTGTTGTGCTATAATGAAACGGGTCACAACGTGGCGTACATCTCCATACGCTATTCATATGCAAATATACTAATTTATTTGATATTCAAATAAATTAATCGCTTTTTTATGATAATTAGTGTATCTTTTTAGTATGTTCGCTGGTTATATGGCAGGAAATGCCAAGCTATCACCAAGGTTTTTTGGACACCACTGAGTCTTTAACTTAGCGGCAGTTAATTAAATTGTTTGTTATGGATTTTATGGGGTGATGTATAAACCTAACGACATACGAACTTCCTAATGATATAATGAGTAATACCAGATATATTAAAATGGGATAATGGAAACTATATATGAAGTCGTGAAATAAATAGTATGCAAAAAAAGTGTGAACCAGCCACAAGTTGGTGGAATGTCTTCCCCAAAACCGCAACATCCAAGATATATGTTTGTTATGTTTCATACAAACATAACATATTAAGAAAGGTATCACAAAAAATGGATTTAGCATACTGGGACCTAACATCATTCTAAGTATGCAAAGAGTTGACAGACCACAGATCAATAGAAAATTCCTCTTTGGAGAAGAATATCGGGAAAAATAAGATTGGAAATATTCAAATATGTTGTAACGGGCGAATAAGGCTCCGCAAATGAATGTGAATAAAAGAGTAATATACCATGCAACAACCTGTAGTGGTTGACTGGTACGGAATATAGATTTTCCGATAGTATTTGTAATAATGTATAATATGCACAGCACCGTGACGGTTGTAAGAGTTGTTTTGAGATCCAGCTTATCCAAAATGTTGAATATATGTTTGGAACTAATAACAAGCAAGACATAAGGAAGAAAAAACCACCATTCTCTATTGTAGCTGCAATCCAATGCAATAAAATTACAAATAAATTCCGTCAAGTTTCCTGGATAATTTTGGGGTCTTATGAAGCAGGCCAATGGAATGAATAGTAAAAATACGATCCAGTAGTTTATATAAAGATTGAAGATGCGGTTCCATGACCTCATGATTCTTTGATTTTGTTTATAAGTGATGGCAAGTCCGTATCCGCTGAGAAATATGTATATTGGAACACAGAAGGCTGCCACCCGGCTCAATGCTAATACAAGCGGCTTCCCATTCCAAAAATAAATATAAGTCTGGCATTGTTCTACATTGGCTGTCGTATTGAAAAGATGGAGAAATAACATCATCAGAATGGCGATTCCTTTTAGCTGTAACGTTTCTTCTTTGGTCATAACCTGTTAATGAATTAAAAGAGTTGAAAATATGTTTGACAGATTATGTATACTGTTGACATTTAATTAATTAAAGCTTATTAAGCTATTAATATAAAATGATGATACATAATTAATATACAATATTCGTAAAAAACTTCGAGATTTGCAAACAAATAGCAGGTGATTTGGCTGATGAGATTGGGAAAATAGTCCGTCAAGATGTTGTGCCAAAGTTTTCTAATTCGGAAACTGCTGCATCGAATATTATTTTTGAAGTGGACATGATTGGTTTTAAATCTTCCTTGAACAGGCGGAAAAAGACCGTGAATATTGGAAGAAATCAGGTAATAAGGCTATCATGAAAAAGATAACCGATTTGCTGAAAGATATCGCGGAGTACCCATATACAGGAATCGGCAAGCCGGAGCCATTAAAATATGAATTAGCCGGATATTGGTCGCGGCGGATTAATTCTGAACATCGTATCATCTATTCGGTGCATGATGATATAGTAACAAATATACTGAATTTTTATGAGATATCGTTATAACAAGTGAAAAAACGTAATACGAAGCGAAGTAAAAAAAACGCCTCCAATATTAATATTAATTAGAAGCGTTGATTTAAATGTTAAGCCTTAAAAGCTACATCGTGTCCAAGTCCTTTAGGGATATTCAATAAATGACCCTAACCCAAAATCCTGAATAAGCGTTTTGCTTCATCATAAGTAAAATGATTGAAAGATTAGAACAAAATTTTTGATTAAGAGTTTAACTTCGTGATGGTTCTTTCGCATCCAAAATAATCCAGTACATAAAGAGGAAATGCGCTTAATACTGCAACTTCGGGGCATTTATGACAAATGTGTTTTTCTAATTGTTTTGAAAAGATAGCTTCCTGCGATATCAAAGAAGTAGGCATAGTAAAAGCATCATTGACAAGAGCATTAGCTTTGCATAAATGGGCAGTAATCAGTTCTTGCCAAACTGTTTTTGTATATGAATTTACATTTGATAATTGTGGTCTGCTATCTGATGCAGCGACACTTTTGTAATGAGGTTCTTTCAAGCATTCTTCCTTGTTATGACATTCTTCTTTATATGGACAATTCTTACGTTTGCATTTTACTGTCAAAGACTTAAAGCTTTCTAAATCCTTGAAATGTCGTATGGCTTCCACCATTGGATAACTGATGTAAAGCATTCCTTCTTCAGTTTCGTCATTGAAGAGAGAAAGCATTTCTTTTATTTTATTGTCATCTGCCAACGTAGAATGAGCATCATAGTCAAAAAACAAATATATATAGGCAAAACTGTCTCGAGTGTAATTTTCTAGAATTTTAGCGTTCTCTGCTGTACGTTCTTTTAATAAGGAAACTATATCTATTGAAAACTCTTTTTCTTCTTTTATGGCACGATATAATTGGTATATCTCGGCATCAAATACACATTTTATGGAATTCGTTTTGCCCAAGAAATTATGCTCTAATTTCTCTATGAGTTTACTTTCTGTTTTAACTCCCTCAAAGATAAAAAGCGTTTTTTCCTTATTCATCATAAAAAGCTCCTGCGCGATAAATTTTTTCGATGTTATGACCAAAACGCAATTCTTTGTCCGTACAATCAGCCAAACACTTAATTTTGTTATTGTTTAGTATAAAATTGCAGTCTGGACGTAATAAGTCATTCGTCATCAAATATGTGTTATGTGACGATGTGAAAATCTGACAATCCAATGCAAACAACCGCTTGCACACCTCAAAAGCTAAGCGAAAATGATAGAAAGCATCAAACTCATCTATAAAGACAAACGAGGCTTCATCCATACGTTTCAGCCAAAAATACAATAATTGTAACGACTGTGTACCTGTTGATGCTACTAGTCTAAATGGAACTTCATTTTTATCTATTTGGCAAAGAATCTGCTTATCCGTAATATTATGTGCAATAAACTGGAAAGTCTGACCGCTTACTTTATGTAAAAAATCGGAGAAATCATCAAGTAGATTGTTTGTGATGATAAACTCATCCAACATTATTATATTTGTTTCAAGTCCAATAAATTCACGGACATCAAGATTCCTGAACCAAAGCATGGAGTTGACAAACCTGTTGAGTTTGATCAGATAATGTTCTGAATTGAGTGGATAAGATGTAAGCAGGAAGTTGATTACAGACACATTGTTGGCATTGCTCTGAAAGTTCTTTTCTATACTTTCGTCCATAGGGAACTGTTGCTTGTCAATACGAAATAAATTATTCTTCCGTTCAAAAATGTTCATCCTATTTACAAAAAAGCTTTCCTCTACCAGTACTCCGGCAGCATTCTTGGCATATATGTAATCTATTGTGTCATTGTCAAATTTGAATGTGTATTCAAATTTGACGACTCCATCATTGTTACCTGCATAAATGAAATTCACATAGTAATCTATTTTCTTCCATTTCGGAGATAAATGATTCTCTATATCGAATATAGCCAAACTAAAATTCGTCTTGCCTGATCCATTTGGACCATATATGATACCATTCTTTATGACACCATCTTTAATCACAGATCTGTTAAACTCATAATTGGCAGGATTGGATAAATCCCACTCAATACGATTGGCAAATCCTCTATAATTTGTTACTGCAAATTTTGTTAGCATATTGATTTTAACTTGATTCAATAGCAAAGATACGTATTATTTTGATAGTTCCGTAATTTTTTTACGATAAAATCAAAGGCTAATCATTGTTTTTTCTGAACGGGTTGAAATCCGGGTCTTCATCTTCATCAACCACTCCGGTCAAATAGAGATTGGTGTTAGCTTCATCCTGCCAACGCTCAAAGACCACGCGGTCGGCTTCATCCTGACGCTCACGTTCTTCGGGTGTCATAGTGTCACGTTGGGAAGCGATACGCTTGTCTACTTCCTTTTCTCTTACCCTTTCTTCATCTATTTCTTTGATAACTTCATCTATGGAAGAGTAGCAAGCTTTTGCATAGCTGCATTCTGCACCATCATACTTAAAAGTAACGACTTTATCAGTTTCACTTATTATTTCGTATTTCTTCTGCTTTTTCATTGCTCTATCAAAATAATTCTGTAAATACCATCTTCCTCTATTCTGCGTTTTTTAACCAAGAATTTCGTCCGCCTATCGAACATAATTTCATGTTGGTTTTCTAATGTAAAGATACCATTAAATTCCGATATTTTACTAATATTTCGTCCATTTTTACTCTGAATTTCAAAGATAACCCTTTTATGGCTTTTAGGTACTCCGGCATGGGAAACAAACTTTCTTGGAGTATCTTCATACAGGCTGGAAGACACAAAACCTTTATCCGAAACCACGTCACCGATACGGTCCAGAAAACGTTCCTGTAGCTTCTTCATGCTCATGGTTTCACCACGATATACAACACCTTCATGTTTGGGGAGTTTGGCAAGAGCCTGACTTATCAATGTACTTGCCACATCCACATACTCATCGTCAGTACCATTGCGAAGCCTGCGATTAATTTCACGGCTGGTGGCTCCTTTGTTGGTTTCTCCTACAGCCTGTGTGTAGGCATTTACAGCAGCCTGCTGTACTTCCGGGATATTTGGATAAGTCCGGTTGTAATATTCCACACGGCTCATGGCAAGATTAGTCCTACGTTTCCGCACAAATGCTTTCTCTGTCTTGTTATAGACATTTACCTTGAAATCTTCACGGATATACTTCCCATTATCCCGAATGAAATAAGGGGAGTTATCCCAGCTTTTAGCTCGATGAATATTATCGTTTATCCAGACCTTGAAACTATTCGGCACATCTTTCACTTCGTTCACACTTTCAGTACTTGCTTCACTACGTCCGTCCCATTCCCAAAATTCTTCTTCTG
>ENA-OQIH01000525-OQIH01000525.1-human-gut-metagenome-genome-assembly--contig:-NODE-525-length-27180-cov-5.422795_pt1 | contig 27180 bp, 26 predicted proteins | sample MGYA00242575_ERZ504740 | MGnify/ENA primary metagenome ERZ504740 (study PRJEB26092, sample SAMD00036192) | human gut metagenome | host: Homo sapiens | study: EMG produced TPA metagenomics assembly of...
CGTCTTTTGCTGGTGGCTAATGGCTAAGAAAAATATCTCACCAATTAAAGTCATGCTATTACTTGTCGTTATTGCCTTTGTTGGTGTTCTCGTTGGATTCTTCGATCCAGGTTTGTCTTACTAACACGCTTTAGAAATATCAACCTTACTAGGGCTTTCTTGCGTATCATATCAATCAAAAGAGGAAAAATTCATGACAAAATCAGAAGTGCTTAATGGTTATCAAACAGAAATAGCCTACCAAAAACATATGATTGAAAATCTCGGACGTTGGCTAACTTTGCTCTTTTTAGTAGCAAGTATTGGATTTTTGCTAGTATATTTCTTTCGTCAAACCAATCTCATTTTATCTATTCTTGGCTACGTCCTAGCTTTTGTCGGTGTTTCGGGAATGTTGCTTTTTGGTTACGGCATTTACCGTGGCAAACAGAATGTCGCCAAACTCATTGATGATTTTGAAATGAAACTCCAATCCTTTTAAATATAAATTCCTTTAAAGATACCTTTTTAATCTCATTACAATACTTATTCAAAAACAAAAAGTTTCTAGTACATAATCTCTTTGCTAGGGACTTTTTTAATAACTCTTTTTTCTGAATTTTAAAAATATATTGACAGAAAGCAAAAATAAGGGTAAACTGTAAACAATCAAAAACAATGATAGTAAGCCATGTGAAATGTCTCATGGTTTACAACTTAACAGGAGGAAATATGCTGAAAAAGGCGTCTGTAATGACTGAAAAACTAAATCATTACTATTACTTTAGTTTCTTTAGATAGACGTTTGTAGCCAATCATGGATGCAAACGTCATACCGTTTGTATCTATGAAGCTAAAGCATTTTACTGTTGAGAAAAGCCGATTAGATACTTTGAGTTCTAATTGGCAAGTAAGATATGTTTTTACGCATGTATTGGAAACCAGTTAGACTTTTGAGCCTAGCTGGTTTTATTTATTGTGGCTGATGTAGAACTAGGCAGTTCTAATATTGAGAAAGTTTTCCAATTTCGACAGCAAGATTGGGAGCAAGAAAAGCGGAGGTAAGTAGTATGAAAAGAAACATGGCAACTATTATGGTTTTGATGTTAGCTGTGCTCACATTATTTGGATGTTCATCATCAAAAAGTACTAGTGACGATGGTGTCCATATTGGGATTCTTCAGTATGTTGAACATCAATCGCTAACAGCAGCTCGCAAGGGATTTGTGGATGAATTAGAAAAAGAAGGGTATATTGACGGGGATAATATTGTCATTGATTATGAAAATGCACAAGGTGACCAGTCAAATTTACAAACCATTTCAACCAATTTGATTGCTAATAATGACCTTGTTTTAGGGATTGCAACACCAGCCGCACAGACCTTGGCTAATTTATCAACCGACGTTCCAGTCTTGTTTACAGCAGTTACCGACCCAGTATCAGCAAAATTAGTTGATTCAATGAAAAATCCTGGGGGTATTGCAACAGGGACAAGCGATATGTCACCTATTTCAAAACAAGTCGAATTATTACAAAAAGTTATGCCGAATGTAACAAAAGTTGGCATCATGTACACGACAAATGAACGCAATTCCGAAGTTCAAGTTGAAGAAGCAAAAGAAGCGTTTGCTAAGGCAGGTATCGAGGCCATTACCAAAGGTATTTCATCAACGAACGATGTTCAAGATACCGCTAAAAGCCTGATGAGCCAGACAGAAGTTCTATTTATCCCAACGGATAACATGATTGTTAGTGCTATCTCGCTCATTACAGAATTATCGAAAGAAACAAAAATCCCAGTTGTCGGTGGTTCAGCAGATGTTGTGGAACAAGGTGTCCTTTTTACGTACGGTGCCAATTACGAAGCCCTTGGTCGTCAAACGGCAAAATTAGCCATTCGTATCCTTGAAGGTGAAGATGTTAGTGATGTTGCTGCGGAATACCCAGAGACACTAAACGTCGTTACTAATGATGAAATGGCTGAGACTTTAGGAATTGATTTAAGCAGTATTGAGAACGACACGACAGAATCGTCTTCTGATACGACCGAAACAAGCACATCAGCAAGCTCAAGCACAACGAAAACCAGTTCATCAAGCACGTCAACACAAACGTCAGATTCATCAAGTACGAACGGTTGGCTTGATATTGTTTTATCGGCAATTTCACAAGGTCTTTTGTGGTCAATCATGGCAATTGGTGTCTTTATTACTTTCCGTATTTTAGATATTGCTGACCTTTCTGCCGAAGGCTCATTCCCACTCGGGGCAGCTTCAACAGCGATTATGATTGTCAATGGCATTAATCCCTTAATTGCTACTATTGGTGGTTTTGTTGCAGGAATGGTTGCTGGTGCAGTGTCTGGTTTCATGCACACCAAGATGAAAATTCCAGCTCTGTTAACAGGGATTATTACCCTTACGGCACTTTATTCTATCAATCTTTTGGTGCTAGGTAGTGCCAATGTTTCGTTAGCAGGTCAAGAAACACTCGTGACCTTAATGACATCAGCACTTAACTTGTCGAAACTATATGCTGTGATTTTGATTGGTGTTATCTTTGTCGCATTAGTCATTATCTTGCTGGTGGTTCTGTTAAATACGCAAGTCGGTCTCGCGCTTCGTGCAACAGGTGATAATATTGCTATGGGTGAGGCTAATGGTATCAAGGTTGACCGCATGAAGATTTTGGGTTACATGATTTCAAATGGTTTGATTGCCCTTGCTGGTTCACTTTTGGCGCAAAATAATGGCTACGCGGATATGAATATGGGAACAGGTACGATTGTTAATGGTTTGGCATCTATTATCCTTGCTGAAGTTATCGTGAAATATTTGCCACTTGGCAAACGTCTCTGGTCAATTGTTCTTGGTTCAATCTTATATCGTCTGGTGCTTGTTATCATTCTAGCCATGAATGTCGATGCGCAAATGCTCAAATTAGCGTCAGCGATTCTGCTTGCCTTGATTCTCTATGTTCCAGAAATTCGCAACAAACTTCATATCAAACCCTCAAAAACATTAACTCCAGGAGGTAAAGATTAATGGCACTTTTAACATTATCAAATATTCATAAAACCTTTGAAAAAGGAACTGTTAACGAAAATCACGTTTTGCGTGGCTTAGATTTAGACATTGAACAAGGTGATTTCATCTCTGTCATTGGAGGAAATGGTGCTGGGAAATCAACACTTATGAATTCCATTGCTGGCGTCGTTGACATTGACGAAGGAGACATTCTTCTGGAAGGAGAATCTATTCGTAAAGCTTCTGTTGCCGCACGTTCAAAAGATATTAGCCGTGTATTCCAAGACCCACGAATGGGAACAGCAACCAATTTAACGATTGAAGAAAATATGGCGATTGCTTACCGTCGTGGTAAAAAGCGCAGCTTCTTCAAAAAATCTGTCACCGAACAAGAACGTGAATTGTTCAAAGAAACGTTGACAGAACTTGGTTTAGGACTGGAAAATCGTATGAAAACAGATGCGGCTTTCTTATCAGGTGGTCAACGCCAAGCACTAACGCTTGCTATGGCAACCTTGGTACGCCCCAAAATTCTTCTCTTAGATGAACACACAGCAGCCCTTGACCCAAAAACAAGTGACATGGTTATGCATTTAACGAAAAAAATCGTTGAAGAACAAGAGCTAACAACCCTAATGATTACTCATAATATGGAACACGCTATCGAGTATGGTAATCGTCTTATCATGCTTTATCATGGCAAAATCGTGGTTGATGTTCGTGGCGATGAAAAGAAAAACCTCACCGTTGCTCAACTCATGGACCTCTTCCACAAAAATAGCGGTCAAGCCCTAAACGACGATGCCCTAGTGCTGGGGTGACATAGATTAATTGAGAAAAATTACTTTCATAATAGGAACAATTTCAACTCAGTTTTCTTTTTCTGAGAATTAGTGTTTTTTTCTTGACTATTTATGACCAAGTGTTAGAATAGTTTTTGTAGGAATTAGCACTCGTTATATTAGAGTGCTAAAAAAGAATTTAGCTCTGCTATTTTCAAACAAAAATTAAGAGATAATTGGAGGCAAAAGCATGTTAAAACCATTAGGTGACCGTGTGGTCTTGAAAGTTGAGGAAGAAAAAGAGCAAACAGTTGGTGGTTTTGTCCTTGCTGGCGCAAGCAAAGAAAGAACTCAAGTAGCAACTGTTGTAGCAGTCGGTGACGGTGCTCGTACCTTGACAGGTGAACTGGTAGCGCCAAGTGTTGCAGCAGGAGATAAAGTCATTATTGAAAACGGTGTTGGAATTGAAGTCAAAGACGACGATAACACAGTAACTATCGTTCGTGAAGCAGATATTTTGGCTATTCTAGCATAAGAGAAATTGTGCTATTAATGTTTATTTAGAAAATTTATCAAATAGAAATAAAAATAGAGGAAACTAATCATGGCAAAAGATATTAAATTTTCAGCAGATGCACGTGCAAGCATGATGCGTGGTGTGGATATTTTGGCAGATACCGTTAAAGTAACTTTAGGTCCTAAAGGTCGTAACGTGGTTCTTGAAAAATCATTTGGTTCACCACTTATCACAAATGATGGTGTGACAATCGCCAAAGAAATCGAATTAGAAGACCATTTTGAAAATATGGGAGCTAAACTTGTATCAGAAGTTGCTTCAAAAACAAACGACATCGCTGGTGATGGTACAACAACTGCCACAGTATTGACGCAAGCTATCGTTCGTGAAGGTCTTAAAAACGTTACTGCGGGTGCAAACCCAATTGGTATCCGTCGTGGTATCGAATCAGCTGTTGCTGTTGCAGTTGACGAATTGAAAGCTATTGCTCAACCAGTTGCTAATAAAGAAGCGATTGCTCAAGTTGCTGCGGTTTCATCACGTTCTGAAAAAGTTGGTGAATACATTTCAGAAGCTATGGAAAAAGTTGGCAACGACGGTGTTATCACTATCGAAGAATCACGTGGTATGGAAACAGAACTTGACGTTGTTGAAGGTATGCAATTTGACCGTGGTTACCTTTCACAATACATGGTTACTGACAATGAAAAAATGGTTGCTGACCTCGAAAATCCATACATCTTGATTACAGATAAGAAAATCTCAAACATTCAAGATATTTTGCCACTTCTTGAAGAAGTGCTTAAAACTAGTCGTCCACTTCTTATTATTGCGGATGATGTTGATGGTGAAGCTCTTCCAACACTTGTGCTTAACAAAATTCGTGGTACTTTCAACGTTGTAGCTGTTAAGGCTCCTGGATTTGGTGACCGTCGTAAAGCAATGCTTGAAGATATTGCCATTTTAACTGGTGGTACTGTTATCACAGAAGACCTTGGTCTTGATTTGAAAGATGCAAACATGACAGCTCTTGGACAAGCTGCTAAAGTAACTGTTGATAAAGATAGCACAGTTATTGTTGAAGGAGCTGGTGAGGCTTCAGCTATCGCTAATCGTGTCAATGTGATTAAATCACAACTCGAAGCAACAACATCAGAATTTGACCGTGAAAAATTACAAGAACGTTTGGCTAAATTAGCTGGTGGAGTAGCTGTTATCAAAGTTGGTGCAGCGACAGAAACAGAATTGAAAGAAATGAAATTGCGTATTGAAGATGCGCTTAATGCCACACGCGCTGCCGTTGAAGAAGGTATTGTTGCAGGTGGTGGTACAGCACTTGTCAATGTCATTTCAAAAGTTGCTGAACTTGAACTTGACGGTGATGAAGCAACTGGTCGTAACATTGTTCTTCGTGCTCTTGAAGAACCGGTTCGTCAAATTGCATTCAATGCTGGTTACGAAGGTTCAGTTATCATCGAACACTTGAAAAACTCAGAAGTTGGTACAGGATTTAACGCTGCCAATGGTGAATGGGTAAACATGGTTGAAGCAGGTATCATTGACCCTGTTAAAGTAACACGTTCAGCCCTTCAAAATGCCGCATCAGTTGCAAGTCTTATTTTGACAACTGAAGCCGTTGTGGCTAATCATCCAGAACCAGCTGCACCAGCGCCAGCAGCTCCAGGTATGGATCCATCAATGATGGGTGGCTTCTAAGCTAGATAAATGATTATTAAAAATAACGAAAACTCCTCAAATTCTGAGGAGTTTTCATTTGCCTTGAAAGCAATGTCTTTATTTAAGAGTTTTATAACAAAATTTGATATAATAAGGCAAAGTATAGATAACGTGAAAAAGAGCTAGCGCTCATTAATTATGGAGAAAAATGATATTGAACGAAAAAGAATTAATGAATTTAGGTGAACTTTATCGGGAACTCAGAGTGGCGCGTGGGCTGAAATTAAAAGATGTGGCACGTGGCAATGTGTCTCTTTCACAATTATCAAAATTTGAAAATGGGCAAACAATGTTAGCAGCTGATAAATTGTTAGTAGCTATTTCTGGTATTCACATGAGTTTCGCCGAGTTCGGGCATGCTTTAAATCATTATCAAGAAAGCCCTTTTTTTGCTGTTGGTAAACAGATTGCAAAATTACAGTTAAAGGGTGATGTTGAAGGATTAAAACAATTGCTGAACACTTTGGAAGATACGGAAACATTTGACACCTATAACCGGCTAAATAGGATAGATGTCGCTAGCGCTATTCATTCACTAGACCCAAATTATGAAATCGCCGATGAGGACAAGAAGTTTTTGACAGACTATCTTTATGGTATAGAAGAATGGACGGAGTATGAGCTGTACATTTTTGGAAATACAATGGCTATTTTGTCAGATGCAGATTTGATTTTCTTAGGGAAAGCTTTTGCAGAACGTGATAAGTTTTATTTATCGTTGCCGCAGCATAAAAAAACAGCAGAGCTAACTTTTTTAAATATCATCTTTGCGCTAATTGATCGCGAAGAGTTTTATTACACCACTTTTTTTATTGATAAACTGGAAAAATTATTAAATTATCAAGATATGTTTGCGATTGTTGTTTTAAATTTCTTAAGGCAAATTCTAGCTTATTTAAAAGGTGAAATAACAACGACCGAACCAATGGAAGAATATATTGAAATGGTAGAAAAACTAGGTAACCCTACAACTGCTTTGGTGTTAAGAGAACGGTTAGAAGCATTTTGCCTAAAAGACAAGAAAAGAGCAGATAAACAACCACCGCTAACCTAATAGTGGATAATTGTTATCTACTCTCTGTGTTCGGAAATAGTTGGCACTAATTAAAATGGCCAAATTCTAAAAGTTAGAAGAACAGCTGCTACAGCAATCAATTTTTTGAGCATAACATTACCTCCCTTTTCTATTTATTATAGAATAAAATAAGAAAAAAAGCTAAAATTCTCAAATATGAAAAAAATATTTTTAAATTTTCGTATTTGAGAATTTTTAATATCGGCAGTTTTCTATGATATATTATATCCATAAGTATTTTGATTAATGCTTAATGGAACCATGTCGTTCTTATATGTAAGAAGTTTCAAGTATGAAAATCAATTGATTGGGAGCTTTTGATTTTGGGAGCATACTCGAAAACCAAGATATTGTTCTAAGGGAATTGGACTTTCCTAGGAGAAAATTAGCAGAATTGCTAAATAAGACTTGAACAATGACCGGTTCAAGTTAACAAATCATACCTTTTTCAATTGAGTGACACCATCTGTAGTATTCGTAGTAGTATTATTTACTCAATTACAAATTAGTATATCCATGAGGTATGATAACATTAAGAACGGTTTATAAGGTTTGTTTTAGACATGATTGTTCACCTAATAAAAGTATTGATAGCTAACCTAGACATCCTCGTAGACCTTATATTTATTTGATACCGTATTTTCGGTTGGGGGCAGCTGAAAATATGTTGGTGCAGCTTGATGAATGATTACCTTCTGAAAAGACTGATAAGCTACACTAAAAAACTTAAAGAAAAAGCGAACTTTTTGATTTGGTGGGGTTCGTTTTTCTTTTGCATCAATTTTTCCACGAAGCATTAAAATGGTCGAAAAATAATAGAAGGTGTAGTATACTAAAAGCAACAATAACAGTTTACTCGTGAGTGTAGGAGTTTTTGAGGTGAAAGGGGTAAGCTTATGTTCTTTTGGTTAGGTGTTGTTGGTGCTGTTTTGGGTGCTATTTATATTGTTAGGAGTGATAATAAAGATGATTTTTGACTAATGGCGGCTTTTTGAGTCGTTTTTTCTGTTTTTTACTGTAATGTGGTGTGGCTATTTTGTAACAAGAAGTTAAAGAATTTTTGATATAATATGTGAAATAGTAAGAATAATGGAGAAAAGTCATGAAAAAGATAAAAAGCATTTTAAGATTAAAAAAAGTTTGGATACCTAGTCTTATTTTAGGACTTGCTTTGGTACTATTTTTGGTGTGGGGGAGTTTTCATTATTCAAAGAAACATTTGATTGAGGAATATGTCTCCGCTTACCGTCAGTCTGGCGATACGTTTGAAAATATCAAGGGATATGTCGTCTGGTCGGATACCAATCAACAAGTGACGAATGACCAAGCGCAATATACGATGTTTACAAAGCTTTCTAAAAGTGAAGCCCAAAAACTGTCAGAGACGCTAGAGAAGGCAGACAGTTCGGATGATTCCTACATTAAAAAAGTGGGGCGAAGATTTCTCTTTTTCCCCGCTTACCGAGTAGCTTTAAAACCAATGAGTTTAACCATTAAGACAAATATTAATCAGGTTGATGTTCTTTTAAACGAGAAAAAAGTAGCGGTTAGTGATTCGGAAGATTATACGCTGACACTTGAGCGTCTACCAATTGCGGATTATACGGCGAGTATTTCAGGCACTTACAATGGGAAGTCAGTAGAGCTAAGTAAGGCTTATGACGGTGAGAATAGCTTGTTGGATTTGACTGTTAGTTTTAAAACATTCAAAGTAACAAGTAATTTGACTGACGGTGAGCTTTATTTTGATGACACACGCATTGGGACTTTGTCAAATGGTGAGTATGATGTGAGTGATTATCCTTTGACGGATTCTGCACAAGCTTATGTTAAAAAGAATTATTCAGACGGAGAATTGACATCACAAAAGCAGGCTCTTTCTGGCATTTCTGATGGTGATACGGTGGCTTTAGATGCTGAAAATCTCTTAGATGAAGCAAGTGCTGGTCAGATTCTTGTGTCAGCTTTTGACCAATTGATTTCGTATTTAAGCACGGGTCAAGATTCATCAACTGTCTCTACGGTATTTGAAGATGGAGCGAATAATGAGTTTTATAAAGGCTTAAAAGAGAGCATTAAGGCGAAAATGCAGACAGATACTCGTAAGGCGTCAAGTCTGACTGTGCCAGCCATCACGCTGACGAGTCTGTCTCAGATTGGCAAGGAGTCCTATCTCGTTAACTTTTCAGCAACTTATGATTTTTATTATGATAAATCAACAGATAGCGAGAAAAATACATCTGGTGATGTTATTCAGACCTTGGAAGGCAAGATGACCTTGAAAAAATCAGGTTCAAGCTATGTTGTGGCTAATTCTGGGCAAAAAAATATCACCGTGACAGGTGAGAATAATCAAGTAAAATCAGATTCAGTCTTCCCAGAAAAAATTTTGGGAACATGGAAGGTTGATGATAAGGATGACATCACTTTCAAGTTTGAGGCTGACGGTATGATTACTAAAACAACGAAAGATAACGAAGTCAAAACAGCAAAAGTTACTAAACTTGAAGAAGAGGGGGATAATATTTATCGTTATGTTTACGATGACGGTACCGATACATCAGCCTTTATTACTAGCGGTATTGGCGGTATCGGTGTCAAATATGCCTTCGGTATTAAAATTGATGGGTCACATTTGAAATTAGTCCTTTGGCAAACTGGAACAAATGACGATTTTGATTACAGTAAACCACTTTACGGCAACACATTAACGAAAAAATAGAAAGTTATTCTGTTTAACAGTTGAAAAGCGCACAAAGAACGGCACCCCAAAAGTTAGACACAAAATCTAACGATTGGGGTGCTTTTGTTTTATGATAAGCCTGCTTCAAAGGTTTGCGATTTGGCTTCAACGCTGATTTTTTCAAGGGTAAATGGGTGGGTGAAACTTAATTTGTGCGCATGTAGCATAAGACGTTTGGCAGGGATTTTGCTATAAAGTGGGTCGCCGATAATGGCATGGTTGTGAGCTGATAAGTGCACACGAATCTGATGAGTGCGTCCCGTCTTTAAGCGGCATTTGACCAGAGTTCCATTTGGAAAAACTTTGAGTCGGTCAACGATGGTTAAGGCAGTTTGCCCATTTTTGCGGTCAATCACGCGCTTTCTACGGTCATGACGGTCGCGCCCAATTTTATCTTGAAAGACTTGGTGTTTGGGTTCGAATTTTCCTTGCACCAAAGCCCAGTATTCGCGAGCAATGTCTTTGTTTTCTAGCAGGCGATTGAGGATTGGCAAAACAAAAGGATTTTTGGCAAACATGACAGCTCCGCTAGTTTCCATGTCTAAACGGTGAATCACATAGCACGTTTGTCCGACATAGGCAGAGACGTGGTTAAGCAGAGCAATTTCATTGGGTTCGTTGCCATGGGTTTTCATGCCTTCTGGTTTGTTAACGATGATGAGGTGTTCGTCTTGGTAAAGACAATCAACCAGCTCAGCTTGTCCAAAAGGAATCTCTTTTTGGGGATAATCGTCATCATCAAAAATTAAATGAATCGTGTCACCAGTTTTGACCAAACTTTGCCAATTAATCATTTTTCCGTTGATAAGAAGATGTTTTTTAGTGCGCAAAAAGTGGCGAATTTTTCGTGGAATGAGCAAATGTTCCTCTAAAAGTTCTTTGACCGTGCAGTCTGGATAAGAATTTTTAAGCGTAAATGATAAAGTCATAGCTCTATTATAGCATGACTACAAGTTAAAACGCACCTTGTTTGGTGCGTAGGTAGTTTATTTTTTGTCGTTTTCATGCAACCAATCGTGGTATTGTTCCAACAAATTAACTGCCATTTGAGTTGCGACTGCTATTGAATAGGCTTCAGTGCCTTCGGCCTCGCTTTCAGAAACTTCAATTTTTGTTTCATCATAAACGGCTTTTAAACTTTCGTGTGACAATGTTTTTTTAAATGCTTCAAATCCTTTGTTCATCGTGAAATCCTTTCTAATAATCGTAGAAGTATTGTGGGAATGAGTGGCTGTTTGAGACCAGTTGTGCCTATTTTTCTATGCTTTTATTTTATCACAAAAAGACTAAAATGAAATGAAAACGTTGTATTATTTAAGAAATCCCTTTATCTCTGACGATTTTAAAAGAAATTGATATAATGTAGCTATGACAAAATTAAAAATGATTAAAGAAAAAATTCTTTCTTTGTTTAACGACATCAAGGAGAGAATATCTTCTCACAATCACAGTAAGCGTAACTCATCTGAGGAGGAGTTATCAGGTGCTACTGTCAATGAATTTGAAACAGACAAAACGGAAGAGAAAGAAGCAACACCAACGTATCAGCGAAGCAAAGGACACCACAAAAAGGCGAAAAAATCACCTGCTTGGGTGCAAAAAATCACTCGCTTCATGCCCTCCACCAAAAATCCAATCCGACGTTTCTGGCGTCGCTACCGTATCGGAAAAATTCTGCTTATTTTAACGGGAATTGGTGTTTTAGCGATTGGTTCTTACCTTTACTTTGTCGCCAAATCAACGAATGTTTCGGATTTGCAAGATGCTTTGAAAGCAACAACTGTCATTTATGACCAAAATGGTGATCAAGTTGGTTCGCTTTCAGGTCAAAAAGGAACGTATGTCGAATTAGACGCTATTAGTGATAACATGAAAAATGCGGTTATTGCAACCGAGGACCGAACTTTCTATGAAAATAGCGGGATTAATTATTCACGTTTTTTCTTGGCTCTGTTCACCTTTGGGCACTTTGGTGGTGGTTCGACAATCACCCAGCAATTAGCTAAGAATGCTTATCTGAGTCAAGAACAGACAATCACCCGAAAAGCCAAGGAATTTTTCCTCGCGCTCGAGTTAACCAAAAAATACACCAAAGATGAAATATTGACCATGTATCTGAACAATGCTTATTTTGGAAATTCGGTCTGGGGGATTGAGGACGCAAGTCAAAAATATTTTGGCACTAGCGCAGCAAATTTAACCATTGAACAATCAGCGATTCTTGCTGGGATGTTGAAAGGTCCTGAAATTTACAATCCTTATTATTCTATTGAAAATGCGACAAATCGCCGTAATACGGTTCTAAATGTTATGGTTGATGCCGGTAAAATCACGCAGGAAGAAGCTGATGAAGCTGAGCAAGTTGATATTTCCAGCGAGCTTAACGATACCTATACAGGGACTTCTGATGATTACCAATACGCTTCTTATTTTGATGCGGTTATTCAGGAAGCTGAGGAAACATATGGCTTATCAGAAGATGATATTGTCAATAATGGTTATAAAATTTACACAGAGCTTGACCAAAATTATCAAGCCAATATGCAGGCTGTTTTTGATAATACTTCTTACTTCCCAACATCAGATTATGACGGTGAAAGCGCCCAGGGTGCAAGTGTTGCTATGGATCCATCAACGGGGGCTGTTCGTGGTTTGGTAGGGCGTGTTAGCTCAACCTCTGCAATCTTCCGAAGTTTCAATTATGCGACACAAGCATCACGTAGCCCTGGTTCAACCATCAAACCTCTGGTGGTTTATTCACCAGCAGTTGCTTCAGGTTATTCAATTACAACTGAATTGCCAAATACGGTTCAGGACTACGATGGCTATGCACCAACAAACTATGGTGGCATTGAGACAGACGATTTGCCGATGTATCAAGCATTAGCTAATTCTTACAATATCCCTGCCGTTTACCTATTAAATGAAATTGGTATCAGTAAGGGAATTGGTTACGGTAAGAAATTTGGCCTCAACATGGACAACGTCAACGAGGAATTGGGTATTGCACTCGGTGGTGGTGTCACAACGAATCCACTTGAAATGGCGCAAGCCTATTCAACCTTTGCTAATGGTGGTGTGATGCCAAAAGCTCATTTGATTACCAAAATTGAAAATGCTAGTGGTGATGTGATTGCAGAATTTAAACAGTCCAATAAACGTGTCATTAGTCAATCCGTAGCAAATAAGATGACAAGCATGATGCTTGGAACATTTTCAAACGGCTCTGCTATTAACGCTAATGCTTATGGTTACACGATGGCAGGTAAGACAGGTACCGTGGAAGCAAGCTTCAATGAAGACTTGACAAGTGACCAATGGGTAATTGGCTATACGCCTGATGTCGTTATTGCTCAATGGATTGGTTATGATTCGACTGATGAAAATCACTACCTAACCGACGCAAGTTCGGGAACGGCATCGACCATCTTTAGTGCGGTAGCAAGTAGCATTTTACCATATACGGCAGGAACAGAGTTTACCGTCGAAAATGCTTATAGCCAGAATGGATACGATTTAGTTTATAGCACCGATGATTCAACAGATACAAGCAGTAGCAGTTCGTCATCAAGCTCTGACAGTATCCTTGATAAAGTGCAAGAATCCGCACAAAACGCTGGCGACACGATTGGACGAGCGGTTAAAGACGCTTGGGATAGTTTCTCAAGTTGGTTTAACAGCCAGACGAACTAACGAACTTGCCAACTTATCAAAAACATGATAAAATAAGGACTCGGAGGCATTATGGCACAGAAAAAAGCAAGTTTAGCTTGTACAGAATGTGGAAGCCGTAACTACTCTATCGGAGTTAGTAGTAATCCAAAGCCTGTACGACTAGAAGTTAATAAATTTTGTAAACATTGTAAAAAATACACACTACATAAAGAAACACGTTAATCATTTTATGTAGCAACTGGCATTCTCAGCTTTAGAGTAATGAGCGGAGATGATAGAAAAAGGAGGCGCCCGTGGCATTCATTAAGGGAGTTTTTACGATTTTAAAAGACACAACATGGCCAAATCGTAAACAACGTTGGAAAGATTTTATTTCTGTACTTGAATATACAGCATTCTTTACCATTGTTATTTTCATTTTCGATAAATTGCTCTCACTTGGAGTGACAGATTTATTGAATCGTTTTTAAGATTGAGTTTGATTGGAGGTTTTGCAATAGCAAGCTTCTGATTGATGATTAAGTCAAAAGAAGTCTGAGAAGTCCTTTCTCAGGCTTTTTTGTGCACATTTGGCATCAATTCGTTGACAGCGCTTATTATTTTTCCTATAATAAAATAAAGAAAAACACCCAAAGAGCCTTGCGGGGCTTTTTTATAATGGAGGAAATTATGTTAGATTCATTTGATAAGGGTTGGTTCGTTTTACAAACTTACTCTGGTTACGAAAACAAAGTTAAAGAAACATTGTTGCAACGTGCGCAAACTTACAATATGTTAGATAACATCTTGCGCGTTGAAATTCCAACACAAACAGTTAATGTTGAAAAAAATGGGAAAGTCAAAGAAGTTGAAGAAAATCGTTTTCCAGGTTATGTCTTAGTTGAAATGGTGATGACAGACGAAGCTTGGTTCGTTGTTCGTAACACACCAAACGTTACTGGATTTGTTGGGTCACACGGTAACCGTTCAAAACCGACACCACTTTTGGAAGAAGAAATCCGTTCAATTCTTATCTCAATGGGACAAACTGTTGATGTCATTGACACAAACATCAAACCAGGTGATGTGGTTCAAATCATTGACGGCGCCTTTGCAGGACAAGAAGGACGTGTTGTTGAAATCGAAAACAACAAAGTGAAATTGATGATTAACATGTTCGGAACTGAAACACAAGCTGAATTGGAGCTTTACCAAATCGCTGAATTGTAATGATTTTTCACAAGCCTAACGTGTATATTGGCTTACATTCTAAAACGCTGAACTCTTAGACGGAATTCGGCGTTTTTTGTATTTGAATGCTATTTTGATTCAATATCTTCTTTTTCGATTTCTTCGTGATAGTATCAAGCGTGATATAAAATGACGTTGTTGACTTGCTTGTTAGTGGCAATAAGTTAATCACAATAGTACAAACCATAAAAACATCGTAAATTTTTTCAATGGTTGCTAGGTTATCAGAAGGTTTGATAATATCAAAAAGCTGTTTTTTCATAAATGTTTCCCTGATGTTGTTAGGACTATTATAAACATAGCAAAAACACTCTAAATAGCATGTTTTTTGCTATAATTAAGTAACAAAGTGAGAAAGAACGGAGAATAAGGATGGCTGTCGGTTTAGTATTAGAGGGTGGCGGCATGCGCGGTTTGTACACCGCTGGTGTCTTGGATACCTTTTTAGATGCGGGAATTAAGGTGGATGGTGTTGTCTCGGTATCTGCTGGGGCCCTTTTTGGGGTGAATTTTTTGTCAAAACAAAAAGGCAGAGCCCTCCGTTACAATAAAAAATATGCCACAAATCCGGGGTACATGGGACTTCGTTCATGGTTGAAAACAGGAAATGTGGTCAATAAAGAATTTGCCTACTACAAAGTTCCGATGGAACTGGATATTTTTGACGAGGAAGCTTTTGAAAAATCAGGTGTACCTTTCTATGTAACAGTAACTAATTTAGCAACAGGAAAAGCTGAGTATCATAAGGTTGACAATGTCTTTGAACAAATGGAGTTACTTCGTGCGAGTTCAGCATTGCCTTTGGCGTCAAAAATCGTTGAGTGGCAAAGCAATAAATACCTTGATGGTGGTCTGTCAGACAGTATTCCAGTCGATTTTGCCAAAAGCCTTGGTTTTGATAAATTGATTGTTGTTTTAACACGTCCAATTGATTACCGTAAAAAGCCAAGTAATGGTCGTGTCTATAAACTTTTTTACAGAAAATACCCTAAGTTTGTAGAAGTCGCTTCAAAACGTTATCAACACTATAACGACACCATTGAACACATTAGCAATTTGGAAAATGAAGGCGAACTTTTTGCCATTCGCCCAAGCCAAAATCTGGAAATCGGACGACTTGAAACCAACCCCGACAAATACGAAGAAATTTACCAAATCGGTGTCAAAGATACCAAAGCAATCATGGAACAATTGAAAGATTATTTAGCAAATGACTAAATGAGCATTTGATTTGACTAAAAATTCTTCTTATCAACTGAAAACAGGCATGAAATCCCTTGTGATTTCGCCTTTTTTCTTTATTCTTTTCGTGGTATAATAGTAACCAACACTAAGAACATGGAGAATGACATGGCAACTTATAATCATAAAGAAATTGAGAAAAAATGGCAGGCCTATTGGGCTGATAATCATACGTTTAAAACAGGAACAGACGCTGATAAACCAAATTTTTATGCGTTGGATATGTTCCCTTACCCATCTGGAGCTGGTCTGCACGTAGGACATCCAGAAGGATACACTGCGACTGATATTCTTAGCCGTTTCAAACGCGCTCAAGGCTACAACGTTCTTCACCCAATGGGTTGGGATGCTTTCGGACTTCCTGCCGAACAATACGCAATGGATACAGGTAATGACCCAGCTGAATTTACAGCTAAAAACATTGCAAACTTCAAACGCCAAATCAACTCACTTGGTTTCTCATATGACTGGGATCGTGAAGTGAACACAACTGACCCTAATTATTACAAATGGACTCAGTGGATTTTCACAAAATTATACGAAAAAGGCTTGGCGTACGAAGCTGAAGTACCAGTTAACTGGGTTGAAGAATTAGGGACAGCTATCGCCAACGAAGAAGTGCTGCCTGACGGGACATCTGAACGTGGTGGTTATCCAGTTGTTCGTAAACCGATGCGCCAATGGATGCTTAAAATCACAGCTTACGCTGAACGTCTGCTCGAAGATTTAGAAGACCTTGATTGGCCAGAATCAATCAAAGATATGCAACGTAACTGGATTGGTAAATCAACTGGTGCTAACGTTACTTTTAAAATCAAAGATACGGATAAAGATTTCACCGTCTTTACAACTCGTCCAGATACATTATTTGGTGCGACTTACGCTGTTTTAGCGCCTGAGCACCCACTTGTTGAAGCTATTACAACACCAGAACAAGCGCAAGCAGTTGCTGACTACAAACACCAAGCAAGCCTTAAATCTGACCTTGCTCGTACAGACCTTGCTAAAGAAAAAACAGGTGTTTGGACTGGTAGCTATGCCATTAACCCAGTAACTGGTAAAGAAATGCCAATCTGGATTGCTGATTATGTTCTTGTAAGCTACGGTACTGGTGCTATCATGGCTGTTCCTGCTCACGATACACGTGACTGGGAATTCGCAAAACAATTTGACTTGGAAATCATTCCAGTTCTTGAAGGCGGAAATGTTGAAGAGGAAGCTTACACAGAAGACGGACTTCACGTCAATTCTGGTTTCCTAGATGGACTTGATAAAGCGCAAGCTATTGATAAAATGGTTGAATGGCTTGAAGCAGAAGGCGTTGGTAACAAGAAAGTAACTTATCGCTTGCGTGACTGGCTTTTCTCACGTCAACGTTATTGGGGTGAACCAATCCCAATCATCCACTGGGAAGACGGTACAACAACAGCTGTTCCAGAGGAGCAATTACCACTTGTATTGCCAGTAACAAAAGACATCAAACCTTCAGGTACAGGTGAATCACCACTTGCTAACTTGACTGATTGGCTTGAAGTGACACGCGAAGACGGCGTTAAAGGTCGCCGTGAAACCAATACAATGCCACAATGGGCTGGTTCAAGCTGGTACTTCTTGCGTTACATTGATCCACACAACGATGAAAAATTGGCTGATGAAGAGCTTCTAAAAGCTTGGTTGCCAGTTGATATTTACATCGGTGGTGCAGAACACGCTGTGCTTCACCTTCTTTATGCTCGTTTCTGGCATAAATTCCTTTATGATTTAGGTGTTGTTCCAACCAAAGAACCATTCCAAAAACTCTTTAACCAAGGGATGATTTTGGGAACAAGCTACCGCGATCACCGTGGTGCACTTGTGGCAACTGACAAAGTTGAAAAACGTGACGGTTCATTCTTCCACATTGAAACTGGTGAAGAACTTGAACAAGCACCAGCGAAAATGTCTAAATCACTTAAAAACGTTGTTAACCCTGATGATGTGGTTGAACATTATGGTGCAGATACACTTCGCGTGTACGAAATGTTCATGGGACCACTTGATGCCTCAATCGCATGGTCTGAAGAAGGTCTTGAAGGCTCACGTAAATTCCTCGACCGCGTCTATCGCTTGTTGACAACAAAAGAAATTGTTGCAGAAAACAATGGCAATTTGGATAAAGTTTACAACGAAACAGTCAAAGCTGTAACTGAACAACTTGAAGCCATGAAATTCAATACAGCTATTGCGCAATTAATGGTATTCGTCAACGCTGCTAACAAAGAGGACAAACTCTTTGCTGACTACGCTAAAGGATTTGTACAATTGTTAGCACCATTTGCACCACACCTTTCTGAAGAATTGTGGCAAACATTGACACAATCAGGTGAATCAATTTCATACGTTGCATGGCCAACATGGGACGAAGCAAAACTCGTTGAAAACGACGTTGAAATTGTTATCCAAATCAAAGGTAAAGTACGTGCTAAACTTGTTGTACCAAAAGATTCAAGCCGTGAAGAACTTGAAAAACTTGCCCTTGCTAACGACAAAATCCAAACAGAAATCGCTGGCAAAGACATTATTAAAGTAATTGCGGTACCTAACAAACTTGTAAATATTGTTGTGAAATAGATTTTTGATACAAGTTTGTTAGCTTTATTTCCAACCTCACCCCCTCTCCCAGAGCTTTTGAGCAGTGCCTAACAAACTTGAATCTCGTGGTAAAATAATCACTATATATAACCAAAAACTCCTGTCCAATGGGTAGGAGTTTTTGGTTTATGAAGATGATGTCTGGTAAAACTTGGTAAAACCTCATGGTAAACGTTTACAAAAAATTAGCTAAAGAGTAAAATAAAAGAAAGAATCTAAGAAAGAGGGCAAAAAATGGAAGTCAAACAAGAAATTGTTGAGACAATTAATGGGCAAAAGGTTGAAAAATACACTATTATTAATGATAATGGTGTCCAAGTTGGTTTACTAACGCTGGGAGCAACTTGGCAAGAATTTTTAGTGCCAGATGACAAAGGAGGTCAGAAAAATCTTATCATTGGTTTTGATAAGCCAAGTGATTATCTGAAAAATCCTTTATGTGCAGGTCAATCAATCGGACGTGTTGCAGGGCGTATTAATCAAGGGAAATTTAACCTTGATGGCAAAGAAATTCAGCTACAACAAAATGAAAAAGGAAACACTCTTCACGGTGGACCTCAAGGATTTCATCAGCAAATCTGGACTGCATTTATCGAAGCTGGTCAAAATGCGCTTAGTGTGGTGATGACTTATGACGCTAAAGAGGAAATTGACCATTTCCCAGGAGATATGCAGGTAGAAGTACGATTTACGCTAGACAATGCAAATCGTTTTACGATTGTTTATACGGGCAAAAATGCTACTAAAACAACGCTTTTTAACCCAACCAACCATGTTTATTTTAACTTGGGAAATCGTCAAGATTTAAGTCAGCACACCTTCACTTTGGCAGCAGACCATTATTTAGAGACTCGTGATGATTTGATTCCGACAGGAAAATTCATTGACGTTGCTGGCACAGCTTATGATTTTCAAACTGGGCAAAACCTTGGAGAGGCTATCGCTGATACAGGCGGGCTTGACGATGCTTTCTTGGTAAATGCTTCGCTTGATAAACCTTGTGGAGAATTGAAAGATGAGGAAAGTGGCGATTCTGTTCACCTTTATTCTGACCGTGATGCTTGGGTCGTTTACAGCATGGGTGGTATTCCTGAAGGTATTTATCCAGCGCGTGATAAGGGCAAAATGGCTAAAGAATTTGAATCCTTAGCACTTGAAGCACAATTTCTCCCAGATGCTATTAATCATGATAATTTTGGTGACATTACCCTGCAAGCAAATGAGGAGAAAAGCTACACAATCGCTTTTGAGTATCATAAAGGATAATATCGTTTTACAAACTCAGTTAAAAAGAGATTTCTGTTTGGAATCTCTTTTTATTATTTATAATTGATTCTTGCATTATGATTGAAAAAATCCAGTCAGAGCAAAATAGTTGTGTGAAAACACACTTTGTAGTAGCATAGCGTTATACAATTCTACATACTGTATTCCAACATCGAAGTAATATAGTATGACGAATTAGAAAGGAAATGTAAATAATGATTGAAATTACATTTTTAAACGCAGGAAACCAAGAACGAGTGGTGATGTTTGACTCATACGAGGAATTCGAACGTTCACAGCAAGCTTGCTCAATCGATATTGCTGACTATTACAAAGTCACTAAGGTCGTTTATAATGGTCATGTACTGGACTATTCAGGAAATTATGGCAACTTATTTTACTACTTTTTAAAACAAGATTTAACACAGTATCGTATTTAACGACGTTTTTCATTTTTGAATAAAGACGACCAGTAGACCGTCAAAAATTTATGATAAAATCGCAACAAATCGATTTTAGAACAAGCAAAAAGCCCTAAACAAAGGGCTTTTTCTTATGATATTTAATCCTCCCTATAGGGCTCGAACCTATGACCCATGGATTAAGAGTCCACTGCTCTACCAACTGAGCTAAGGAAGGATAAGAAGCTGTATTGGCACCGTGATTCACGATTTGTATTGAACCCGCAATCTACAAGCAGGTGGGCAACTCGCTTCTCCTTAGTTGCTTCCGCGTGTAACGGCCTGCATACTGGAGAAAGACTACTGTTTCCCGAAATACAAATATTTAGTCGGTCAACACATTGATGTGAATTCGTATGCCACAGCAATAATCTATATATCTATAATAGCATTTTTAAAAAATATTTCAAGGGCAAATCTTATTTTTTAGAAAGCGGTTTTCTTTTTAAGCATTAATGAAAACTATTAAAATGAGAAAGTACCATATTATCATTATTTAGACAGTTCATCAATTCGCTCTTTGTTAGCACCGAGGGCACGTTCGTATTTCCCGGTTTGGTTAGCATCAAAATAATTTTTTTCGACTAACTTATCTGGTAAATACTGCTGTTTAACCCATTTTTCAGGATAATCATGAGGGTATTTGTAGCCTTGTGCGTTTCCCAAATCTTTGCTGCCAGCGTAATGTCCGTCGCGTAGATGGCGTGGAATTGGCAAATTTCCGTTTTGATGAAGGTCGCTGATAGCCTTGTCAATCGCTGTAATGGCAGAATTTGATTTTGGTGATAAGGCAAGGTCAATTACGACGTTGGCAATTAAGATACGTGCTTCAGGAAAACCAATTCTTTGGGCAGCATCAAGGGCCGTAACCGTATGAATTTGAGCGTCAGGATTAGCAAGCCCAATATCCTCGTAAGCAATCACAGTCAGCCTGCGAGCAAGGCTTGGCAAATCACCAGCTTCAATCAGACGAGCAGCGTAGTGCAGACTAGCATTGACATCAGAGCCACGAATGGATTTTTGCAAAGCTGACAGCACATCATAGTGACCATCACCATCTTTATCCATGGTAATATAACTGCGCTGCAAGCTATTTTCAACGGTGTCAAGGCTAATGTGGCGCAGCCCGTTATCATCTGCTTTGGTTGACATGACCGCTAAATCAAGCGAATTAAAAGCTGAGCGTAGGTCGCCGTTGGTTGCCGTTGCAATGAAATCAAGCGCATCGGCATCAATATCAACATCAAAGTCAAATCCGCGCTCTTTATCAGATAAAGCTGTTTGCAAAGCTGTCTTTATGTCATCTGTTGACAAGGGTTCTAATTCAAAAATTTGTACCCTTGAGCGAATGGCTGGCGTCACCGAAAAGAAAGGATTTTCAGTTGTTGCCCCAATCATGATAATATTGCCATTTTCAAGTAAAGGTAGCAAGAAATCTTGCTTGGTTTTATCTAAGCGGTGAATTTCGTCGAGCAGTAGGACTAAACCGCCAGAAAATTTAGCTTCCTCGGCAATTTCTTGCAGACGCTTTTTGCTATCTGTTGTAGCGTTGAACGTCCGAAAAGCGTATTTGGTTGTTCCTGCGATAGCGCTAGCGATTGAGGTCTTCCCGATACCAGGAGGACCGTAGAGAATCATTGATGACAGCATATTGGCCTCCACCATACGGCGAATGATTTTTCCTTCACCGACTAGATGTTTCTGCCCAATCACTTGGTCAATATTCTTAGGGCGCATTCGCAAAGCGAGATTATTTGGCATGGCTATCCTCCAGATAATAACTGTAAACGAGGTCATCAACGTAAGTATGGTTTAGGTAAAATTGATTTTTCAAAATAGCCTCTTGTTTAAAGCCTAATTTTTCGTAGAATATGCAGGCTTTTTCATTTGATGATAGCACATGAATGAGAACTTTTTGGTAGCCGTCAGCTTTTGCTATATCAAAGAAAGTTTGGATAAGTTTGCGTCCGATACCTTGACCGCGCGTTTTTTCAGAAATGGTAATGCCAAAGGTTACCACGTGATGACCGCTAGGGAAAGGATAATAAGTATGGTAATCAAGAACACCTAAAATATCCTGATTTTCTTCAGCGACAAGATAATGTGTTCCATTTTCAAAATCTTTGATGATTTTATCCTTATTTGCAATAGGTAGTGGAGCTGGTGTGTTAATTGCATTCCATGTTTGGTTTTCTAGTATAACCACTTGTTCAACATCTTCTAGCTCCATTGGTCGTATTTGCATGTCATTTCCCCTTAAGTATGATAAAATAATTGTAACACAAAAGAAGATTGGAAGAAATTTTTAATGGCTAAATTTGGCTTTTTATCAGTATTAGAAGAAGAAATGGACAAGTACTTCACGTTTGATTATGCTATTGATTGGAATAAGAAAAATCATGCGGTGGAAGTGACTTTTATTTTGGAAGCGCAGAATCAATCTGCGGTTGAAACTGTGGATGACCAAGGTGAAATCAACAACGACGACATCGTTTTTGAAGATTATGTGCTTTTTTACAATCAAGCAAAATCAAAAGTTGATGAAGATGATTATTTGGTGACTATTCCATTTGATGCCAAAAAAGGCTTTTCACGTGAATTTTTAGCTTATTTTGCTGAAACATTGAACGACGTAGCAACCAAAGGTCTTGATGATTTAATGGACTTTTTAGCAGACGAAAATACGACTGACTTTGCGCTCGAATGGGACGCTAAAAGCTTTGAAAATGGGAAAGTAGCTCTGAAAGAAACAGAATACTTTGCCTATCCGAGGTATTGAGGTGTAATCGGATAAAACACAGGGAAGGGTTAGTTAATATCTCGAACTGAATATATTTCAAATAAAAAGCAAGAAAGGAAAAGGATAAGTGTTTGCTTTGAGCACGAACTTATGACCTTTTAATACAGATAGAAAGGAAAAAGGGGCAGGTAATTTTAAACTGAACCCGCCCGAAATACTGTGCCAAAAAGATAAAGTTCCCCTAGACGCAAGCGTCATCGGTGACTTTCCTATTTTGGTTTTGTATTTTACGGGCTTGGTATCTTAATTATGGACAAATGGCAAGAGTTAACTGTTGAGGTTTTACGTGATGCAGAAGAAGCTGCATCGAATATTTTGATTGAATTAGGTAGTCAAGGTGTGGCGATTGATGATAGTGCGGACTATTTCGGTCATGTTGGCAAATATGGCGAAGTATTTCCAGAAATCAAACAAGTGGAAACTGTTAAAATCACAGCTTACTACCCAGAAAATGTTGATATTGAGGCTGTTGAAAAAGAAGTGGCTGACCGCTTAGCGGAATTGACTGATTTTGGCGTTGATGCTGGTGATGTTCACTACGCAACGCAAGAATTGGCAGAGCAGGATTGGGCAGAAAACTGGAAAAAATATTATGAACCAACGCGTATCAGCTATGATTTGACAATCGTTCCAAGTTGGACTGATTATGAAGCTAGCGAGGGTGAGAAAATAATTCGTCTCGACCCTGGTATGGCATTTGGTACAGGAACTCACCCAACCACAAAAATGAGTCTTTTTGCGCTCGAGCAGGTGCTTCGTGGTGGTGAAACTGTAATTGATGTGGGTACTGGTTCAGGTGTGCTTTCGATTGCAAGTTCACTTCTTGGGGCAAAAGATATCTATGCTTATGACCTTGATGAAGTAGCCGTGCGCGTGGCACAAGAAAACATTGACCTTAACGCCAATACTGAAAATATCCATGTGGCTACTGGAAATCTTTTGCAAGGTGTTGGCATTCAAGCAGACGTTATCGTGGCAAATATCCTTGCGGACATTTTGGTCAATATGACAGAAGATGCTTATCGTCTTGTTAAAGATGAAGGTTACCTTATCATGTCAGGCATTATTTCTGATAAATGGGATATGGTTCGTAAATCAGCTGAGGACGCAGGTTTCTTCCTTGAAACACACATGGTTCAAGGCGAATGGAATGCTTGTGTTTTCAAAAAAACAGATGATATTTCAGGTGTAATTGGAGGATAAATGCAACAGTATTTTGTAGCAGGACAAGCTCAAGATGTCGTTACAATCACAGATAAAGATACGATTAAGCATATGTTTAACGTCATGCGTTTGACAGAAAACGACGAAGTTGTCCTTGTCTTTGATGACCACGTGAAGCGTTTGGCAAAAGTCATTGATAGTGCTGAACACCGTTTTGAAATCATTGAAGAACTAGATAGCAATGTTGAATTGCCTGTTGAGGTGACGATTGTCGCAGGATTTCCAAAGGGTGATAAATTGGAATTTCTAGCACAAAAAGGGACTGAACTTGGTATGGCAAAGCTCTGGGCATTTCCAGCGGATTGGTCAGTGGTCAAATGGGACGGCAAAAAATTAGCCAAAAAAGCCGATAAGCTGGCAAAAATCACACTAGGTGCTGCGGAACAAAGCAAACGTAATGTGATTCCAGAAGTTACTCTTTTTGAGAAAAAAGAAGCTTTTTTAGCAGAACTTGAGCAATTTGACAGGATTTTTATTGCTTATGAGGAATCAGCCAAGGAAGGTGAGACGGCTGTTCTAGCGCGTGAATTGTCACAAATGAAAGCAGGAGAGAAAATTCTTTTTATCTTTGGACCAGAGGGCGGCATTTCGCCAGAAGAAATCGAAACATTTGAATTAAAAGGTGGTTTGAAAATCGGTTTAGGACCACGTATCATGCGCGCTGAAACCGCACCGCTATATGCTTTAGCGAGCGTTAGCTATGCCTTGGAATTGATGAAGTAGCTAGAAACCTAGGTTGTTAACAATTTATAATGGAAAACACTGTTATAGGTGTTTTCTTTTTAGTACGACGGGCATGTTGTATATCTGAGGTGCAAGTCCTCTGGGGCACCTGCTACCGGTGAACCCAATAGCGACTCCCAAGCCTGACTATCGTGAGGCAGCTAAAAACACTAAAGTCCCAAAAGGTAGTCGTAACCTGTTGACGTAAATCACGAGAGTAATCGATGAAAGATGTATGACTTATCCCGTGAGGTCTCATTGAGGAGGTACTCCTAGTAACAACGAACAATGAGAAGTCAGCCGAACCCATAGTAGCGTTGAAACTTCCGTAATGGAAGGGGAGCGAAGGGGTGAACTATTAGAGAATACCTAGAACCTATAGTTTTGTCTGCCCTAATAGACCTGGTTTGAAGCGACGGCACTCGCGTAACGTATGACGAAAGAGGCTGTTCACCCATATAAGACGGCACAAGCGGAACGAAGCTTAGTGAATAGGTGAGAGAGCTATCACTAAAACTCTTGTTTAAATTTAATGGAACCGCCGTATGCCGAACGGCACGTACGGTGGTGTGAGAGGGGCTACATGTTAGCCCCTACTTGATTTTACTTATTTTTTACTGGTGCTTGTGAAGGTTTTGGGTTAACAGCGCTTTAAAAAGTTTTTATTCTAGATATATACAAATTACAGATAAGGATAATATAATGGCAACAATTAAGGATGTCGCAAGGGTTGCGGGGGTATCAACTTCGACAGCTTCACGTGCTCTACATGATAGTAGTATGATTAGCGAGGCGACTAAAAGACGTGTGCGTCGTGCGATGAAAGAACTGGATTACTCTCCAAACTATTCGGCATAAAATCTAGTCAATCGCACAACCAATACAATAGGGATTATTTTGCCTGTGCGAGAAAGTCAGGATTCACTTGGAAATACCCCATTTTTCATGCAAATTATTCAAGGTATTTCAAGCGTGTGTAGCGAGAATGACTACATGGTCAGCTTGGCAACAGGACGAACAGATGACGAATTGCAAAAAAATATCCAAACCTTAATTCGTAGCGGCAACATCACTAAGCTTATTTTTCTTTATTCAAGAAAAGCAGATCCAGTTTTTGAATTTGTCAAACAAAAAAAGAAGGTTTCTTGTGTCGTCGTTGGTCGTTCTTACGAAGATGCTCCGCAAAAAACGGTGCGTTTTGTCGATAATAATAATGACCAAGCTGGTAAAGATGCAACGACATTCATGTTAGCCAAAGGCTATAATCATCTTGTTTTTGCCTATACTGATATGGATGAATTAGTGCAAACCGAACGTTATCAAGGTTACTGTGAAGCCTTGCAAGAATACGGTAAAAAAGGGAGTACATTGCAATTATCACGCCTAAGCGACGAGGAAAATGCGGTGAAGTTGCAGACGTTTCTTGCTGAAAATCCCAAAACAGAAGCTTTTGTTGCCTGTGATGACATCATGGCGATTCGTTTGCAACGTTTATTTAAGGATAGTGACCTTGAAAATCATTATGCTATGATTGGTTTTAACAATTCATTGATTACAGAAATTGCGAGCCCTGCCTTGACTTCCGTGGATATTTTTCCATATGAGCTGGGGGAGAATGCCGCCAAATTATTATTAGCTGACTCTAAAAATTTAACTGAACAAACGATTGTTATTCCACATAAAATCATTGAACGCGAATCAACACCAGATTTGGGTTAACAGCTTTTACTAACTAAAACCTCCGTTGGAGTTTTTTTGCCAAGGAGGTATTTGTTGAGATGTCTTTTTTTAAAAAAATTACGGAAAACGCTTTACAAATTAAAAATATGTGTTATAATAAAATCATCAAAACAACGCAAACGTTTGCGTAAATTTAAAACAAAGCTCAAACCAATACTTTAAAGGAGTTTGAAAATAGAAGTGGCATTATTTTTTATAAATTAAAGCAATTGGTTTCCTATAAAATGGTTTAAGGAGTATTTCATGAAGAAGGCATTTAAAAATTTAACCAGCTTCGAATTTTGGCAAAAATTCGGAAAATGCTTGATGGTTGTTATTGCTGTTAT
>ENA-OQIH01000526-OQIH01000526.1-human-gut-metagenome-genome-assembly--contig:-NODE-526-length-27156-cov-10.722885_pt1 | contig 27156 bp, 16 predicted proteins | sample MGYA00242575_ERZ504740 | MGnify/ENA primary metagenome ERZ504740 (study PRJEB26092, sample SAMD00036192) | human gut metagenome | host: Homo sapiens | study: EMG produced TPA metagenomics assembly of...
GCGTCCTCATGCCCGTCTCATCTCTGCCCGGACCTTACGGAATCGGCGGTTTTGGCTGGAACGCCTACGACTTTGTCGATTTCCTCGCCTCGTGCAAACAACATTATTGGCAGATTCTGCCCCTAACGACGACTAGTTACGCCGATTCGCCTTACCAGTCGTTCTCGGCCCGCGCGGGCAACCCCAACTTTATCGACTTTGCCGAGCTTATCGAGGCCGGCTATCTGGAGCAGCGCGATATCGACGGCGTGTACCTGGGCTCCGATCCCAACAACGTCGACTACGGCGCCATCTTTGCTGGCCGCCGCCAAATCCTCGACCGTGCCGCCGAGCGCTTCGCTGCGAATAAACCAGCCGATTTCGACGACTTTATCCAGGCAAACGAGGACTGGCTCATTCCCTACTGCGAGTTTATGACCGTAAAGGAGGAGTGCGGGCTCAAGGCCTTTTGGGAGTGGCCCGAGGAGCTCCGCCGCCGCGGCGAGGCTTCTGCCAAGGTCTGCGCTGCCCATCCCGCGCGCATGCTCTACCACCAGATGACGCAGTACTTCTTCGATCGTCAGTGGAGCCGCCTCAAGGCCTATGCCAACGAGCGCGACATCCTCATCATCGGCGACCTGCCCATCTATGTCTCACGCGACTCCGTCGAGATGTGGGCCACGCCCGAGATCTTTAAGATCGACGCCGCCGGCAATCCTGTGAGCGTCGCCGGCACGCCGCCCGACCAGTTCTCGGCAACCGGCCAGTACTGGGGAAATCCCATCTACGACTGGGACGCCATGGAAGCCGACGGTTTCTCCTGGTGGGAGGGCCGCATCCGCGCCGCCCTCGACATGTACGACGTCATCCGCCTGGATCACTTCCGCGGCTTCGAGGCCTATTGGGAGGTGCCGTTCTCCTCGCCTGATTCGTCCTACGGTTCGTGGACGCAGGGTCCCGGCCTCAAGCTCTTCAAGACACTCGAGGAAAAGCTCGGCACGCTTCCCATCATTGCCGAAGATCTGGGCTTTCTTACCCCCGACGTCATCGATATGCGCGACACCACAGGCTTCCCCGGCATGAAGATCCTGCAGTTTGCCTTTGAGGGCACCAACTCGTACTACCTGCCGCACAACTACATTGCCAACACCGTCGCCTACGTCGGTACGCATGACAACGAGACGGCACGCGGCTGGTATGAGGGAACGGCCACCCCGCGTCAGCGCGAGCAGGCAGCCCTGTACACCCATCAGCAGGCAGGCGAGTCCATAGCCGACGCGCTCAACCGCACCATCGCCGCCAGCGTGAGCGATACCTGCATCTACACCATGCAGGACCTGCTCAATCTGGGCAACGAGGCGCGCATCAACACTCCCGCCACCCTGGGCGGCAACTGGACCTGGCGCATGCTCGATGGCGCCATCACCCGCGAGCTCGAGCACAAGCTCACCGACTGGACCGAGACTTACTTCCGCATCCCGTCGGAAGCCGAAATCGAGCTTCCCCAATAGGAGCCACCGCGCCCGACCCCACCCCACCGTGCGGACGCGACCGCTTTTCCCGCGCGAGGCCACCCCAATCCCCTCGCGCGGGCTTCTTTTGAATTTCCGACATGTAATCAACTCACCACAGGAGGAAACATGCCCCGCATCAATCTTGCGGATCTTGCCGAGCAGTCCTTTGGAACTTCGCTCGAGCAACTCGATGACCGCCACATTTACAAACTGCTGGTCAAGCTCGTGCAAGAGCGCTCTGCCGCCTGCCCGCTCAACAATGGCAAGAAAAAGCTCTATTACATCTCTGCTGAGTTCTTGATTGGCAAGCTGCTGATCAACAACATGATCGACCTCGGTATCTATAGCGAGGTTAAGGACCAGCTCACCGCCGCGGGCCACGACCTCAATAAGATTGAGGAGTTTGAGGTCGAGCCGTCGCTCGGCAACGGTGGCCTGGGCCGCCTGGCCGCATGCTTCCTGGATTCCATCGCCACGCTGGGCCTGACCGGCGACGGCGTGGGCCTCAATTACCACTACGGCCTGTTCCGTCAGCGCTTTGTCGACAATCAGCAGAAGGCCGTCCCCGACGAGTGGCTCGGCGAGCAAGATATCCTGATCGATGACGACCGCTCCTACACTGTTGAGTTTGGCGATTTTGCCGTTACCTCCAAGCTCGTCAACATCGATGTGCCCGGTTACGGCCAGCCCACCAAGAACCGTCTGCGCCTGTTTGACCTGGCAAGCGTTGACGACGGCCTGGTCCCCGGCAGCTCCATCGACTTCGACAAGACCGAGATCGCCAAGAACCTCACCTTGTTCCTCTATCCGGATGATTCCGACGAGCAGGGCCGCCTGCTTCGCATCTACCAGGAATACTTCATGGTGAGCAACGCTGCCCAGCTCCTGATCGACGAGGCCGTCGAGCGCGGCAGCAACCTGCACGACCTGGCCGACTACGCCGTGGTCCAGATCAACGACACGCACCCCACCATGGTCATTCCCGAGCTCATCCGCCTGCTCACCACCGAGCACGACATCGAGTTTGACGAGGCAGTCACCATCGTGCGCTCCATGGTCGCCTACACCAACCACACGATCCTTGCCGAGGCACTCGAAAAGTGGCCGCTCACCAGCCTGCAGAAGGTCTCGCCCGCCATCGCCGACATCATCGTCAAGCTCGACGAGGTTGCCAAAGCCGAGCACGACGACCCACGCGTCGCCATCATCGACGAGCACGAAACCGTCCACATGGCCCACATGGACATTCACTTTGGCTTCTCCATCAATGGCGTTGCCGCGCTTCACACCAAGATTCTGGAGGACACCGAGCTTCACCCGTTCTACGAGATCTATCCTGAGAAGTTCTCCAACAAGACCAACGGCATCACCTTCCGCCGCTGGATCCATGGCGCCAACCCCGCGCTCGCCAGCCTGCTCGACGATGTGATCGGCACCGACTGGCGCAGCACCGGCGACCTGAGCAAGCTCGCCGAATTCGCTAACGACAAGGACGTTCTTGAGCGCCTGGCCGCCACCAAGGCCGAGGCCAAGACCATCATGCGCCAGTTCATGGCGCTCGAGCAGGGTGTGACCATTCCCTCCAACGCCATCATCGATGTTCAGGTCAAGCGTATCCACGAGTACAAGCGCCAGCAGATGCTCGCGCTCTACATTATCTGGAAGTATCTCGACATCAAGAACGGCAATAAACCCGAACACCCCGTCACCATCATCTTTGGCGGCAAGGCGGCACCTGCCTACACCATCGCCCAGGATATCATCCACCTAATCCTGACGCTTTCCCAGTGGATCGCCAACGACCCCGACGTGGCTCCCTACCTGCAAGTCGTAATGATCGAGAACTACAACGTCACCGCCGCCGAGCGCGTGATCCCCGCCGCCGACATCTCCGAGCAGATCAGCCTGGCCTCCAAGGAGGCGAGCGGCACCTCCAACATGAAATTCATGCTCAACGGCGCTTTGACCCTGTGCACGCTTGACGGTGCCAATGTCGAGATCGCCGAGCTCGTGGGCGACGAGAACATCTACACCTTTGGCGCTTCCTCCAAGCAGGTCGAGCAGCTCTACGCCGACGGCAGCTATAACGCCGGCGCGCTCTACCGCAAGCCCGGCATCAAGCTGCTGGTGGACTTCATCACCAACCCCGCCTTTATGGCGACCGGCAACGCCGAGCGCCTGCAGCGCCTGCACGACGACATCAAGGGCAAGGACTGGTTTATGGCCCTGCTCGACATTGAGGAGTACATCCAGACCAAGGAGCGCGTGCTAGCCGACTACGAGGACCAGGACGCTTGGATGCGCAAGGCGCTGATCAACATCGCCAACGCCGGCACCTTCTCGTCTGACCGCACGATCTCCCAGTACAACGACGAGATTTGGCACCTGAGCTAATTTCGTTTCCTTTACCCATCCTCTTGAAAGCGGAGTCGCGGCAACGCGGCTCCGCTTTTTGTGCCGATACGCCGGCCCGTGATTTGTCTCGACCAAACAATCTCGTTCTGTAACAGGTAGCTGCCGAAATCAGCCTCCCGTGTTACAGATCGAGATGAAAGGATAGGCAGCTCGATGCTGTCTCAATCTGTAACATCTAGACCCAATTTGGCCCTCCTCCTGTTACAGATCAAGACAAACCGGCAGATCAACGGCCCCAGCACAAAGAAAGGCTCCCCTCTCGCCCAGTGGACGGGAGGGGAGTCTTATATGTGACCGCGGCAAAAGGATGGCAAAGCCGCAGTCGCCCAAAAGGAGGGCCTGATTGGATCGGGCCTAGATAAGGTTCTTGCCAGACACCTTATCGAAGAGATGGGTCGCGTTCTTCTCAAACTTGAACCAGATGGGGTCGCCCGCCTTGAGCGCACCCTTGGCCTCGAGATCGACGACGGGGATGATCAGGACAAACTGGCCGTCGGGAGACATCACATGAACGTGCTCGGTCGAACCCATGAGCTCGGTGACCTCGATGGTGCCCTGAAGCGCACCCTCCTCGCCCTTTTCGGCAAGCAGAATCTGCTCGGGACGTACGCCGGCCGTGATCTCCTTCACGTCGCCGCCGTCCCAATTAAGGGCGAGCTGAGCGCAGGTCTCGGGGGCCAGCGCGACATTCATGTCGTCGGTCTTGACGGTAAAGCCGTCGCCCGAGCGCACCAGCTGGGCATCGAAGAAGTTCATCTGCGGCACGCCGATGAAGCCGGCGACGAAGATGTTCGCGGGATGGTTGAAGACCTCCTGCGGAGTGGCGATCTGCTGGACAACGCCGTCCTTCATGACCACGATACGGTCGCCGAGAGTCATGGCCTCGGTCTGGTCGTGAGTAACATAGATGAACGTGCCCTTGATCTCGTGGCGCAGCTTGATGAGCTCGGCACGCATCTGGTTACGCAGCTTGGCGTCCAGGTTGGACAGCGGCTCGTCCATCAGGAAGACCTTAGGATCACGCACGATGGCGCGGCCGATAGCGACACGCTGGCGCTGGCCGCCCGAAAGCGCCTTGGGCTTGCGGTCGAGGTACTCGGTGATACCCAAGATCTCGGCAGCGGAGCGAACCTTGCGGTCGATCTCGTCTTTGGGGACCTTCTTGAGCTCAAGCGTAAACGCCATGTTCTCGTACACCGTCATGTTGGGGTACAGAGCGTAGCTCTGGAACACCATGGCGATGTCGCGGTCCTTGGGCGCCACGTCGTTGACGCGCTTGCCGTCGATGAGCACGTCGCCCGAGGTAATGTCCTCCAGGCCGGCAACCATGCGCATCGTCGTGGACTTACCGCAGCCAGACGGGCCAACGAGGACGACGAACTCCTGGTCGTGAACGGTGAGGTTGAAGTCCTCTACAGCGAGCACGCCATCCTCGGTAACCTTAAGGTTATGCTTCTTCTCCTCGGTCTTCTTCTTTTTGCCAAAGAAGCCCTTCTTTTTGGACTCGGTGTTGGGATACACCTTCTGAACATGTTTGAGAACGATCTCGGCCATGTCTTTACCTTTCGATGTGCGGCGCCGCGCTGAGGGGCGCCGCAGAAACTTGCAAAACAGTTACGGCATCAGCCCTTGACGGCACCTGCCACCACGCCGTCGATGATGTACTTCTGGCAGAGGATGTACATGATGACGATGGGGATAACAACCATCATGATGCAGGCCATCATGGGTCCGAGCTCGACGTGGCCGTAGCCACCGCGGAAGTACTGGATCAAGATAGGAATGGTCTTGTACTTGGTGGAGTCGAGCGTAAGGTAGGGCAGCAGGTAGTCGTTCCAGACCCACATGGTCTCGAGAATGCCGACCGAAAGATAGGTGGGCTTCATGATGGGAAGGACGATCTTAAAGAACACCTGGACCGGGTTGCAGCCGTCGATCATGGCCGCCTCCTCGATCTCGAGCGGGATGTTCTTTACAAAGCCGGCGAACATAAAGACCGCCAGGCCCGCGCCAAAGCCCAGATAGATAAAGCAGATGTTGAACGGCGTGTTGAAGCCGATGCGGTCCGCCAAATTGGACAGCGTGAACATGAGCATCTGGAACGGTACGACCATCGAGAACACGAACAGGTAATAGAAGAAGTTCGAGATCTTGCTGTTGACGCGAACCACGTACCAAGCGCACATGGAGCAGCACACCAAGATCAGCACGACCGACGTGACCGTGATGATGAGCGAGTACATAAATGCCGAGGCAAAGCCCTGCTCGTTAAGGGCGTGCACGTAGTTTGCAAGGCCGTTGAACGTCTCGGGCGTGAGCAGATCGAATGCCGTGGTGGTGCTGATTGCGGTCGCTTTCTTAAAGGAATTGAGCGCAATCATAAACACGGGGTAGATCCACGCGAGCGACAGGATCGTAAAGAAAATCGAGAGCGCGCGGTTGATAACCTTATCGCGTTTCATTACTGCTGCACCTCCTTGGACCTCGTGGCCTTAAGCTGAATCATGGAGATGGCTACGACCAGGATGCAGAAGATAACCGCCTTGGCCTGACCGATACCCTGCCATGCGATACCGGCACGCGAATAGAACGTGTTGTAGATGTTCAGGGCGAGCATCTCGGTGGAGTGCGCGGGGGCGCCGCCGGTAAGGGCGAGGTTCTGGTCGAACAGCTTAAAGCCGTTGGTGATGGACAGGAACAGGCAAATGGTGATGGTCGGCATCAGGTTAGGGATCTTAACCTTCCAAAACGTCTGCCATGCCGTGGCACCGTCGACCTTGGCGGCCTCGATGTAGTCGGACGGAATGGACTGCAGACCAGCGATGTAGATGATCATCATGTAGCCGACCTGCTGCCACAGGGTCAGGATGATAAGGCCCCAGAAGCCGGCAGCGGAGTTAAGGGCAATGAGCTGGGCACCCACGTTGGAGAGCAGGCAGTTGATCAGAATCTGCCAGATGTAGCCCAGCACGATGCCGCCGATCAGGTTAGGCATAAAGAAAATCGTACGGAAGATGTTGGTGCCTTTGAGCGCCTTGCGGGTGAGCGCCTGCGCAATTGCCAGGGCGATCACGTTGATGAGCACCGTCGACAGGAAGGCAAACGCCACGGTAAAGAAGAACGACGTGGCAAACTGCGGATCGGACAGCGCGCGCACGTAGTTCGCGATACCGACAAAGTGCGCGTTGTTAATGGTAATAAACTGGCAGAACGAGAGATAGAAGCCCTGGATAAAAGGGATCACGAACCCGATCATAAACGCCAGGCACGTGGGCAGCATAAAGAGCGGCCACCAGCGCTTGAGTGCTTTGCCCATAGAAGGGTCCTTTCAATATGCAGGGGGCGGGCAAACCAACGTCTGCCCGCCCCCTGTCGCTAATCAGATAGCTTGGGCAGCAACTGCTTACTCGGAAGCAGCCTTCTCGGTCTTCCAGCCATCGACGAAGGCGTTCTTGACGCCGTCCCACTTGCTGTTGTCGGCAGCATAGGCGATCAGAGCCTGCTTGAGGTTCTTCTTCCACTCCTCGGAGGGGATGTAAACGAAGTCCCAAGCAACGGTCTTCTTGCCGTCCTTGGCCATGGCAACGGCCTGCTGCGAGAAGACGTTGGTGGTTTCCTTGGCGCTCTTGAACGGAGCGGTCAGACCCATCTTGTCGGCGATGATGCTGGTCGGGGTGTCAGCGGTGACGCACCAGTACATGAAGTCCTCGGTGGCCTTCTGAGCATCCTCGGAAGCCTGGGAGCTCACGCACCAGTAGTTCTCGCCGCCGGAGCACAGGCCCTGGTTCTCCTCGCCGTCGACGCCGATGTAGATCGGCAGCATGCCGAGCTGGTCGTCGGTCATACCGGCCTTGGTGAGGTCAGCGTAGGCCCAAGAGCCGTTCTGATAGAAGACGGCCTTGCCGGTTGCGAACTCGTTGGTGGCGTCGTCACCGGTCTTGGAGGCAAGCTGCGAAGGATCGCAGGTGGAGTCGGTGATATACAGGTCGAAGATCTGCTTGAAGTTGTCGAGATACTCGCCCTTGATCTCATCGTCCTCCTGGTTGTGCTCCTTCTCGAACTCGTAGTAGAGCGGGAGGTTGGCGAGGTGGGTGGTGTAACGCCAGCTGGAGGAGTCATCCATGCCGGCGGAAGTGAAGGCGCCCTCAACGCCAAGCTCGTCCTTGCGGGCCTGAATGTCGTCAGCGCAAGCCTTCAGCTTGTCGAAGGAGTTGATGTCCTCGGCCTTGTAGCCAGCCTTCTCGAGCAGCTGCTTGTTGTAGATGATACCGTAGCTCTCCTGGACCCAGTCGATACCCAGATCCTTGCCATCGGACTGCAGAGCCAGGGAGTCGTCAATGAGCTCACCGCGGAGCTTGGTATCGGACAGATCGGCGCAGTAATCCTTCCAGTTCTTAAGACCGGTGGGGCCGTTGACCTGGAACAGGGTCGGAGCGGAGCTCTTGGACATCTCGGACTTGAGCTTCTCCTCGTAGGTGTTGGAGGCGGCGGTCACGATCTTGACCTCGACGCCCTTCTCCTCCTTGTACGCCTTGGCGATCTCCTTCCACTCCTTGTCGACCTCGGGCTTGAATTGGAGGAAGTAGACCTCGGCAGCGTCACCAGAAGCAGAGGAGCCGGAGCCGGCGGAGCCACCGCAGCCCACGAGACCCAGACCAAGAACCGCAGCCGCGGAACCAGCAAAACCCAGGAACTGCCTTCTGCTCATTTCGTTCTTCATTACAATCCACCCTTTCACACCGTGGCGGCACCCTTTGCCGCCGCCTTCGGAGATTGGCTCGGGGACTTTGCCCCTTTTGCTGATTTGAACGATACGCTATTTGACTAGTTGTTTGAACAAGTATTACTAGAGCGGTAGAAAAACTTCGGTGAACGGTAATTTCAACTTGATACTTGACAAGTTTTGTATAAACAATTATTTGTTATCGAATGCAGAGAAAACGCCCGGTCAAGCCGATGCATCGTCGGTTTGACCGGGCGTTTTCGCTTTGAGGGCATGAGTCTCGTCAGGCTGCGAGCTAGCCGGCTATCGCTTGGAGTTGACGCGGTAGTGGAAGATCTCGGGATGCGTGCGGGCATGCGTGACCTCGAACAAGATGCCATCCGAGGTGTACGACTGGCTCTCCATGACGGCAACGCAGTTGTATTTGCCGAGGTCAAGATAGCTGCAGTCCTCATCGTTGGCGAGCTCGACGCTCACTGTACGGCGACTCGCCATCACCTTGACGCCGCGTTTGTGCTCCAGATAGTCGTAAATTGACTTTGCGGCGATCTCGGGCGTCAGGCCCTTGGCGATTGACTCCAAAAAGTAACCATGGTCCACTTGGCGCGCGTTGCCGTTGAGGCTTCGGACACGCACCACGCGAATCAACTCCTCGCCCACCTTAAAGCCCAGGCGACGAGAGAGTTGCTCGGTGCAAATCAAATGCTCAAAAGACTTAACGTCCGTCGATGCAACGGCATTGTTGCGCTTTGCAAATTCGCCAAACGACTCGACTTCCTCGAGTGCGCCCAGCATGTCGGTTTCACCCTTGAGCCAAATAACGCGCACGCCCTTGCCGTGTATAGGCTGCACAAACATCTGGTCGGCCAGCATGCTCAAGGCGCGTCGAACGGTATTGCGCGTGCAGCCAAATTCCGCGGTCAGCTCGGCTTCGGTTGGCAGCATCTCCTGAAACGCATAAGTCCCGTTAATGATGCGCGAACGGATCTCGCGGTAGATTCCTTCGTAAATCGCTTTTGGCATGACTTCACCTCTAATGAATATGTATGGCTAGGCACGATAGCATTTCTTGAAGTTGTTTAAACCGATTATCGGCAAAGCGACAGGATTTAACCGTTGACGGTTTCTGTCACGCTCAAACCGGTTTCGCTCAAAACTGCCGGTATGACAATCGTCTGGTCCTCTACAATGAATCCATTGTTTAAACGTTTCACCACGCGCAACGCGCCTCGATATTCGGGAGGCAGAACATGCTGCAAAAAATCCAACGCTTTGGCGGGGCAATGTTCGCGCCCGCCATGTTGTTTTCCATATCGGGCCTTATGGTCGGCGTCTCCGCCCTCGCAACGTCTGCGGATATCGTCGGCGACCTCGCCGTATACGGAACCCCTTGGTACGTTTTTTGGACTATCATTCAGCGCGGCTCGTGGACGGTCTTTAAACGACTTCCGCTCCTTTTTGCCGTAGCGCTGCCCATCGGCCTTGCCCAAAAGCAACCGGCACGTTGTTGCCTCGAGGCGCTCGTGGCCTATTTTGCCTATTGCTTCTTTTTGAGCGAGATCATCAAGCTGAGCGGAGACAACCTTGGACTTAAGTACCCGTCGTCTTTGACCTCCGCTAGCGGCATCACCATCATCGACGGCATCAAGACGCTCGACACCGGCATTATCGGCCCGCTGGCGGTGTCGGCAACCGTCGTCGCCATCCATGACCGCTTCTACGATGTCAAGGTTCCCGATTGGCTCGGCACCTTCTCGGGCTCCTCGCTGGTCTACCTCATCAGCTTTTTTGCCGTGTTTGCCCTTGCCGCTATCTCGGCCGCCATCGTGCCCTCCGTATACGCTGTGACCGAAACACTGCGCCACGCACTTGCGGGCGTCGGCCCCTTTGGCGTGGGCATCTTTGTGCTTTTGGAGCGAGCGCTCGAGCCCATGGGGCTGCACCACCTGCTCTACATGCCGATCTACTACGACAACCTGGTCATTAACGACGGCATCTACGCCACGTGGAGCAGCTTGCTCCCCATCCTCTCCCATAGCACGCGCCCCCTTAATGAACTTGCGCCGTGGGCCGGTTTTACCGCCACCGGCTGGGTCAAGCTCTTTGGCCTTCCCGCCATCGCAGCCGCGTTCTACTCCACCGCAAAACCAGAGCGCCGCGCCGGCCTCAGGGCCATCCTTGTTCCCGCCATCATCGCCTCGGTGGTTTGCGGCGTTACCGAGCCACTCGAGTTTCTCTTTATGTTCACCCACCCCGGGCTCTTTTTTCTCTACGCCGTCTTATCGTCTTGCCTTGCCACAACCATGAATCTCTTTGGCATCGTCGGCATCTTCTCGGGCGGCCTCATGGAGATGGCAGCCTTCAACTTTATTCCGCTCATGCGGACGCATGCCGGCTCCTACCTTTTGGCGCTCGGTATCGGCCTTGCCTTTAGCCTCATCTTTTTTGTTAGTTTTCGAGCACTCATCTTGATCTATGACCTTAAGACGCCGGGCCGCGAGGATCATGTCGCCAATCGCGCGGCAATCGATCATTTAACGGGAAGCGGCTTTGCCAAAGAGCAATCTCCCAATGACGAGGTCAATAGTCGATCCGATCAAGATCACGTCCTCGCTGAGCGGGTAATTCAGCTTTTAGGTGGCGTTGGCAATATTGTGGGCGCAACCAACTGCGCCACGCGCCTGCGCGTCGAGGTCGCAGACCCTTCCATCGTTGCAGATAACGCGGCGTTTGTCGCGGCGGGCGCCAAGGGCCTCATCATTACGGGCAAGACCGCCCAGGTGATCATCGGCATCTCCGTTCCCCGCGTTAAAGAGCATTTTGACCAGATCATGGGCCTCGAACCGGGTTTTGCATTCGCCGCCTCGCCTTCTCATGCCGCCGACGCCACCAAAAAGCATGGCAATGTCTGCTTCTTCGACATCGACGGTACGCTCGCCTGGCAAGATCCCAGACTTGCCCAGGAGCTTCCCGAGGACGAGCGAGACCTCTCCCCCTATCCCGACGAGACGGTTGCACAGGCAATTCGCACGTTTGTCGCCAACGGCAACAAAGCCTTTATCTGTACGGGGCGCACCCTCAGCTGCATCCATCCCAAGCTGCTCGAGCTGCCGTGGGCAGGCGTCGTGTGCCTCGCGGGCGGTTACGCCGAACTCGAGGGGCGTATCGTGCGAAATGCAGCCATAAACCCTGGTCTGCTACAGCGCCTCGCCCCCTATCTCGAGCAATCGGGCGAGGTCATTCGCTTTGAGGGCATCGATCGCGTCGTGCGCATGAGTGCAGATGCCCCCGAGACGTACGGCTACGCACGCACCGTGGGCGACGCCGTCACGCAACTTGAGCACTACAACGCCTATAAAATTCTTATGTCCACACCACTTGCCAACCGCATCGCCCAAGATGAAGAGCTTGGACCTCTGCTCTGCCTCAACGAGCTCGAGCTCGAGGTCACAGAAATCTCGCCGCGCGAGTGCACCAAACGGGCCGGAATCAAGGCTGTGCTTGACGCCCTGGGACCAGACCACGGCACCGTATATGGCATTGGCGACGCGAGCAACGACATCGCCCTCATGGAGGCGGTCGATGTTGGCATCGCCATGGGCAACGCGCCGGACTTCCTCAAGGAAAAGGCCGACTACGTAACCGACAGCTTCGACCACGACGGTGTCGTCACCGCGCTCGAACACTTTGGGCTTATCTAGCCGAGCCCCTTGCCGCGTTTGCGACCGCAAGACTCAATCGTCTTCAACCGCCGCGCTCGACGCCCCAATGTGGCAATATGTTGTCTGCATAATGCAACGGTGCAACCTAAGAAAGAATGCGAGAACCCGTGTCCAGTCCGTTTACCAGCTTTTTAGCCCAGCACTTTGACCAGATTAACGACTATCTGGCCACGTTCTTTGACGGACAGGCAACTTCCGCCGATATCGAGCGTTACCTGTATACCCCGCTCTCGGCATTTACGGCCAATGCCGGCAAGCGCCACCGCCCGCTCATCTGCATGCTCGCCGCCACCGCGGTAGGCGGCAGCTTTGAGAGCGCCCGCAGCGCGGCGGCAGCTATAGAGCACTTTCAATCGGGAGCGCTTATCCATGACGACATCGCCGACAACGGCCAACTGCGTCGCGGCAAGCCCTGCATGCACCTTACCGAGGGCACGGGACTTGCCATCAACTGCGGCGATCTGGCGCTCACCATGGTCACCAAGACGGTTCTCGACGACCCCACGCTCGAGGCAGACGTGAAACTCCGCGTGCTCCACGAGCTCACCGAGATGATCGTCCGCACCATTGAGGGCCAGGCACTCGACTTGGGCTGGGTCCGCGATGGGCGCTTTGACATCTCGGTCGACGATTATCTGGACATGGCGACGCACAAGACCGCGTACTACAGCGGAGCCACGCCACTTGCCGCCGGAGCCATTATCGGCGGCGGCAGCGAGGAGCAGATTGAGGCGCTGCGCGCCTTTGGCCTGTACACGGGCCTTGCCTTCCAGATCCAAGATGATCTGCTCAACTTGATCGGCACCAAAGAGGCCGCCAACAAGGACTTCCGCACCGACATCACCGAGGGCAAGCGCACGCTTGTCGCCGTACACGCCCTCTCTGATGAACGCCACCACGACGAGATCGAGGCGATTCTTTCCTCGGGCACCGATGATCCCGCGCAGCTCGCACGCGCCGTGGAGATCTTCCAGGAGACCGGCTCCATCGATTACGCCCACACTTACGCGCTCGACCTGACCGCCAAGGCCAAAGCGGCCATCGAGAACGTTGAGCTTGATCAGCACGCACGCGAGTTGTTCCTCTCCATGGCAGATTTCTTTGTGGAGCGACTCAACTAGCGGGGGTTATAAAACCTGTCAGCAGCGTATTTGGGTACAACTTGCTACACTGTTGAGTGCATGTTTATGCATCTCTTTGCGTCGTCTATCCGACAGGCGCTCAAATAGTACGAATGATACGCCGAAAGGGGTTCGTTCATGGAACCTATTACAACGGGCATGCGGGGAGCAGCCGTCGAGGACGTCCAGTCCCGCCTTCTGCAGCTCGGCTATACAATCGATGACACCGAGGTCTCCGACAAGCGCTTTGGCACCACCACCGAGCAGGCTGTTGGCACCTTTAGGCTCGACAGTGGTCTTGCCGCCGGTCACGCCGTTGACATTCCCTGCTGGAGTGCCCTGGTCGACGCCTCGTATAAACTGGGCGATCGTACGCTCTATCTGCGTATGCCCAATTTCCATGGTGCCGACGTTCAGGCCCTGCAGAGGGCGCTCAACGTTTTGGGCTTTGCCTGCGGTGAGGACGACGGCTATTTTGGCCCGCACACCGAGGCCGCTCTGCAGCAGTTCCAAGAAAATGTCGGCCTGTTTGCCGATGGCATGGCGTTCCAGGATACCTACGCCTATATCAACCGCCTGCATCACGTGTGGGAGGGCAAGCCCTCGGTTACCGAGGCCGAGTCGCGCATCGGTTTTGCCCGCGCCGCCAACGTGCTCGAGCGCTTCCAGATTGCCGTCATCGGTGAGGACCCCATCGCACGCAGCGTTGCATCGCGCATGTGGAACATCGCCACGGCGACGACCGACAGCAGCGGCATGATGCTTTGCGATTCCGAGGTTCCGACCGACGTGGATCTGGTGCTCGAGATCGCAAGCGATGAGCTGCCCGCAGATGCTGCGCCGCGCGCCACGATCGCCCTTGCCGAGTGTCACAACCTTGCACAGCGCATCCGCACCGCCAATGTCGCCGCGCAGCAAAAGCCCGCGCGCATCCGCATTGAGCTCACGGGCATGACGCGCTACAACGGAACCTTCACCGCAAGTGATGCGCAGACACTCGCCGTACGCCTGCTCGATGGCGTTTGCGATGCCCTCGCAGATTAGGTAAACTAAACGGGTTGCTTTTGGGCAACACCACACATTGGGACGTAGTTCAACGGTAGAACTCCGGTTTTTGGTGCCGGCTGTTGGGGGTTCGAATCCCTCCGTCCCAGCCATTAAAATTGAGCGCCCTGAGCCCATAACGGCCCAGGGCGCTTTCTTGTGGGCAAGCGGAGGGATTCGAGAACCCGCAAGGGTGCGGAGCTGAGGAAACGCGAAGCGTTTTCCAGCGCAGCACGCAAGGAGCGAAGCGACGCAGCGGGGCGCGGCCGCCGAAAAGGCGGACGCGGAATCCCACCGTCCCACATCAGCCCAGTTCCGAAAAGCGAGCCGCCATCTACAAAGTGCCGTGTGGCCCCGGCCGGCCGGGCATTAAGTTTGTCGCGAGTTCCGCACGCAAAGAAGGCCACTTAATGTGGCCTTCGTCTTGCGCAGGACTGTAGAGCAGCAAACTTAATGCCCGGCCCGCCGGGGCCACACGTCCCTAATTGTTGAGCATGCGGTCGAAGCTTCCCGAGTCGCCATCCCGATAGTCTGCGGTCATCAGAATCTCCTGCGGAATGCGTCCGCCCTCGCGCAGCACGTTGCGGAACTGCACGCGCGTGACCATGGGCAGATCTTTGATCGTCGCCGCCAGGTTCTGCGGTACACCCTGGTTGGCAGCCGCGGGCTCGCACTCACCGCCGGCCTTCACGCGGCGCTTGTGCTCGGCGAGCATGGCGCGATACATACCGGCATGCAGGCGAATCTCAACCACATTGGCGTTACGGGTCTGCTCGACAATGCGCGCACCCTCTCGGTCAATGTCGCCCACGTAGTAGACATAGTTAAAGCGATAGCCGATCTCGGCCAGATAATCATCCAGTGCGTGTGAAACGCTCGCCTTGCAGCCGCCGCCAAAGATCACGCCACCCACCTTGGTGCCAAAAAGCTTGGCGTGCTTGCGGCCGCGCAGGAGCTTGACGATCTCGTCATAGGTGTCCAGGTTCTCAACCATAATGAACGGCTTGTCGGCGCCCAGCGTAAAGAAGCCCGTAAAGTGCACAGGACGGTTGGGAGCAACCTTGATTGCCTGCATGCTGATGCCCTTTTCGGTCATACGCCGAATCAGGCGCTCGCCGTGTTTGCCGTCAAAGGCCTTCTCATCGTTAAAAATCTGGTAGGCGCGCTGGCGACGCGAAGCGACCGGCGTGTCGGCGCCGCGATTCTGCTCTATCCAAGCCTGGATGATCGCAATCTCCTCGGCAATCTTGCGGTTGGACATCTCGTTGTGCTGAGTGCGCTGCGGAGCCTTATTGCCGTCCTTGCCCTCGACCTTAACGATTTGAGTCTGCTGCTCCTTAATCTTGGAGAGCGCCGTAGGCGTGGGAACGACCTTGAGCAGCTGCCTGCCCAGGACACGGGCCAGAGCAAACGCCGAAACCTCGCCATGAGCGGGCGGCTCAGGCTGCTGGGCGGCCGCATCGTTTGCAGTCGGTTTGGGCTGCGCCTGGGATTTGCGCTTGGAATCCGCCTGAGCTTTGCGCTCTTGCTTTGGCGCGGACGGACCCTTTTGCGAGCGCTCGGGCTTGTCCCCCTTCGCCGGCTGGCGCTTGGGCTGCTCCACCAGGGCCTCAGCCTTCGCATCCTTGCTTTGCATCGCTGCCTTCTCGGCCGCGGCCTCGGCATTTGAGCCACGACCGCCGCGGTGACGACGGCGGCGGGGCTTGCTTGAGGCGCTCTCCCCTGTCTGCTTATCAGCGGACTGTTGAGCTTTGACCTCGGTGCCAGCCGCAGACTGCGACTCGGAAGGTTGCTGCTCGCAAGTCACCGGCTCAACGGTTTTCTCAGTTTGTTCGGCCTTATCGGCCTGAGCGGTCGAAGCCGGCTCGCCCTTCTCCTGACGCTTTATGGGATACGCGCGCCCCGCAAAACCGCGGCCGGGACGACACGAACCCGAAACCCTCTTGGCAGACTCCTCAGCATCGCCTGCAACCTCGGAAGGCTCTTCAGCCTCATGCGCGACATCCTGCTGCACAGCCTTAAAGTGAGCACCGCGACGACGCTTGGGCTCTTGGGCCTCCACGGGCTTTTGCGACTCAGCGGCAACCTCGGTCACAACAGTCTCGGTATCGAGTTCATCCTTTTGAGCCACGGCACGACGGAAGCGCTCCTGCTGGGCACGGCGCTGAGCATCGCGCTTGCCGGCCCCACCAAAACCGCCGCGACCGGCCTTAGCCGTAAAGGCGCGAACGACGCTCTCATCGAGCAGCTCGTCGGTATCGATATGCTCGCGCGGGGCCGTTTCCACCGAAGCGGGCACCTCGACAACGTCCTCGACGGCCTCTTCGGCAACCTCGGCAAGCTGCTCCTGGGCATCACTTATCTCGGCATGAATGGTATAGAACGCCGGACGTCCGTTAATGCCGCTGCCCTCGATCTTGGTAACGATTTTTGCCGCGATGAGTTCGTCGCGCATCGCCTTGGTGTCGCATTCCTTATCGACGGAGCGGAAAATCTGTGCCAGCGCGCTCGACTTGATTTTAAGCGCCTTGCGGCAGAGCAGGTCGTAGGCAACCAGCTTGGCGCGCTCGGCAGAAAGCGACGTCTGGCTGCTTAGACGCTCAGCCAGGGCATCGACATTATTTTGGTTATCGGAATATACCGTCTTGGCCACGGGGCCCCTTTCATATGTACACATATACGTCTATATGGTACATCGCGCGAGCCTATCCACGCAAAACATCTGCGAGGACGCCTTTGCATCACCCGTTCCCGCAAGAAAAAAGACCGAGCCCGCGTCGTTGCGGACCCGGTCTTTCCGAGTCATATGGATGGAACGGTTAGCTCATCAAGTTGACTAGGCCTTGGCAGCCTCGGCGTCGGCGGGAGCCTCGGCGGCAGCAGTGCGGCCATACTCGGCCTTGCCCATCTCGGACCACTCGGGCTCCTCGTCGGGCATGGAACCGGCCTCCTTGCCGAAGAACTCCTTGAGGCAGTTGACGGCAACGATGAGGCCCAGGACCATCAGCAGGACGGCGAAGACGAGCTGCAGACCCTTGGTGGCGGCGACGGAAACGGCAGCCGTGGTGGCGGTAGCCGGGATGGTGCCGAAGAAGCCGTAGGCCTGGACGGCGGTCATGCAGCCCATGGCGCTCTGGACCAGCGAGGTGAAGGTGCAACAGAGCAGGAAGACAACGGGCACGTAGAGCATCCAACCCTTGCGGCCGGTGCACTTGCAGAACACGGCGAGGGTGATCATGGTCATACCGCCGAGCAGCTGGTTAGAAGCACCAAAGAGCGGCCAGATGTTGGCATAGCCGCCAAAGGCGAGGGCGAGGCCAGGAAGCAGGGTAACGACCGTGGCGAACCAGGGGTTACCGAGGACCTTCATGTAGCCGGCCTTGGACTCGATGGCCAGGGCGTCGTTGGTCTGGGCAAAGAACTCGGAGAACGAGGTGCGAGCGATGCGGGCGACGGCATCGAGCGAGGTCAGGGCCAGAGCGGAAACGTTCATGGTCATGAAGACGGTTGCGAGCGTGCCGTCAACGCCGAAGGCCTGCATACCGCGGGAGATGCCAGCTGCGAAGATCTGGAACGGGGTGGAAGCGACGCCGGCGTTAAGGGCGCCGGTACCGGCGGTGTTCATGTCGGAGAACATGATGCCGGCGACGATGATGGCAAGGATGCCGACGAAGGACTCGACGATCATGGCGCCGTAACCGACCTTGACGGCGTCCTGCTCCTTCTCGACCTGCTTAGAAGAGGTGCCGGAAGAAACGAGGCTGTGGAAACCGGAGAGAGCACCGCAGGCAACGGAGACAAACAGGACCGGGAACATCATGCCCGAGGCATTGCTAAAGCCGGTGAAGACCGGAGCGGTGATGGTGGCCTGGCCGTTAGCGCCCAGGACGACGATACCGAGGACAGCGCAGACGATCATGACGATCATCATGATGGAAGTGAGGTAGTCGCGAGGGGTCTTGAGCATCTGGATGGGCATGGCACCGGCAAAGACCAGGTAGACCATGACGACGGCGAACCACTGGAACTTGTCCAGGTAGACCGGGAACTGCATGCCGACGGCGAACATGAGGACCATGAGTACCACGCCGGTGACGAACTCGGCAGCGCCGGTGAGGTTGAACTTCTTCTGGGCCCAACCAAAGGCCATGGCGACGAAGGTGAACAGGATGGAGATGGTGCCAGCGCAGCCAGCGGCATAGGACTTGGTGAAGTCGATGGCACCGGTAGCAGCACCAGAAGCGTCAACGGCCGGGGTGAACATGAACGTCTTGCAGACCATGTCGGTGAAAGCGGCGATGACGATGATGCAGAACAGCCAGCAGAACAGCAGGAACAGGCGACGGCCGGTCTTGCCGATGTACTTCTCGATGAGCTGGGCCAGGGACTTGCCGTTGTTCTTCATCGAGGCGTACAGGGCGCCAAAGTCGTGGACGGCGCCAAAGAAGATGCCGCCGACGAGGACCCAGAGCACGACGGGAAGCCAGCCGAAGGCCATAGCGACGATCGTACCCGTAACAGGGCCGGCACCGCAGATCGAGCTGAACTGGTGCGAGAACGCGGTGAAGGCGGAGACGGGCGAGAAGCTGTTGCCGTCTTTCATGCGCTTGGCCGGCGTGAGGGCCTCTTTGTCAACGCCCCACTTGTTGGCCAGCCATCGGCCATAGCCCAGATAGCCGCAGGCGAGCACCGCCGCGGCCACAACCATGAGCAAAACTCCGTTCATTACATTTCCTCCTCTAAAAAGAACTTCCCAGACATAAAAAATGAGGGCCGTCGGTTGCGCTCGACGGCCCTCATCTTCATCAGCCGCCCGTTATCGTACGGGCTAGCTGTATGTGCTAACCCGCATCAGATAATTACTACGCTGATAATGTTTAGCTGATGCGTGAACATGTCTAAGAAATCCTCTTCAATCATGATGTGAACGATCCGTGCGTGTTCACATCCCCCAGTGGTTGAAAAGGAGTATGAAACTTTAGTTACCTAAAGTCAACGCAAATATGTAATGAATTTTCCACTTTTTTGAATTTCTCGGTATAAAACGCCACTGACCTCGGACTTTACCCCACGACAGTTTTTGCATGAGAGATGCTCCTCGGGGGCGGGGCGGGCGCCTGCCGCCATATATGAACTTTCCTGCTCGGACAGTCCTGCTCACGACGGAGGCCACATTAAGTGGCCTCCTGTTCGTGCGGAACTCGCGATAAACCTTGTATACGCCCGCCCACTCCCGAGGGGCTCCCATCCCAAATGCGGAGCAAAGCTCCGCACACCAACTTTTTCTTTCAGCTAAAGAACGCTGGAAATTCGACGCTGGCTTGTTAACCTTGCTGGACGTTGTCGACGCCAAACCAGCTCAGAAGCTATATCGATACAGAAAGGTCCCCGGACGGAGGGGCCGGATATAAGGTTTATCGCGAGTTCCGCACGCAAAGAAGGCCACTTAATGTGGCCTTCGTCTTGCGCAGGACTGTAGAGCAGGAAACCTTATATCCGGCCCCTCCGTCCGGGGACCGCGCCGTACCAGCTACAGCGTCATGTTCGGATCGGCGTCGACGTCGAACGGCGAGATTTCACCTCGGTCGAATTTACGGCGAGCGACCTCCGCGATCATGGCGGCGTTATCGGTGCAGGCAGACAAGGGCGGCACCGTTACGCGGATTCCCTGACGCCCGAGTTTCTTGATCATCATCTCGCGCAGATGCGGGTTGGCCGAGACGCCGCCGCCGATGCAATACTCCTTGCACCCGGTAGCATGCAGGGCGTTTTTGGCCTTCTTGTACTGCACGTCAAAGACCGCCGCCTCAAACGAAGCCGCCAAATCGGGCAGATGAATCGTGCGCCCGGCCTTGGTCTCCTGCTCGATGTAGAGCGTCACCGCCGTCTTGAGGCCCGAAAGCGAGAAGCGGTAGTCGCCCCTGCTGTTCAGCGCGCGGGGGAAATCAATCGCCTTAGGGTTGCCCGTCTCGGCAAGCTTGGAGATGATGGGGCCTCCGGGATAGCCAAGGCCCAGTGCCTTTGCCACCTTGTCGAAGGCTTCGCCCACGGCGTCGTCAAGCGTCTCGCCAAGCACCTCGTAGTCGCCCCATGCCCTTACGTGCACGAGCATGGTGTGCCCGCCCGAAACAAGCGTAAAGATAAACGGCGGCTTGAGGTCGGGCTGCGCCAACAGGTTGGCAAACAGGTGACCCTCCAGATGATTGACGCACACCAGCGGTTTGCCGGCAGCATACGCAAAGCCCTTGGCAAAGGCGACACCCACCACCAAGGCACCCACCAGACCCGGACCTTGCGTCACGCCCACGGCGGCAAGCTCACTTGGTGCAATGGCTCCGCCCGTAAGGCCCAGCGACGCTGCGGCGTCCTCGAGTGCCGCGTCCACGACGCTCACGATGACCTCAACGTGCTTGCGCGAGGCGATCTCGGGCACCACGCCGCCAAAGCGAGCATGAAAATCAATCTGTGTCGACACCTGGTTGGCCAGTATATTGCCATCCGCATCGATAATTGCCACGGCTGTCTCGTCGCAGGAGCTCTCGATGGCAAGCACCAGGCGGCGGCGCTCGATTTCGGCACGCTCCTCAGCGGTGCGTTCGGGCGCGGGCAGCGGCCATACACGCTGTTCGGCAGCCGTCGGCTCGGGCGAGGCATTGTCGAGAGGAAGCACCAGGGGCAGCGGCGCCGTCATGACGATGGCATCCTTGCCGGCACCGTAATAGCCACGGCGACGACCCGCCTCGGTAAAGCCCAGAGCGGCATAGAGCGCAATTGCGGCCTCGTTGCCGTCCTCAACCTCAAGCGAAGCCGTGGTGCAGCCGAGCATCTGCGCGTCATAGCTCACGTGCGACAGAAGCTTGCGGGCGATGCCCTCGCGGCGATGCGCCGGATCGACGGCAACGTCCATAATCTGCACGTCCCCGTCGACGACCATACCGCCGGCAAGACCCAGCAGACGGCCGTCGTCGTGCGCCACCCACCAGCTACGTGGCGCGGCAACGTCCTCGCCCAGCTCGGACAGGAACATGCCCGGCGTCCACGCCTCGTGTCCGGCGCCTTCAAAGCAGGCGGTCTCCAGTGCGCTCGCGCCCTCGGCATCCGCCGCGCCCATGGGGCGGAATTGCAGATGACGTCCGGCAAGCTCGTCGGCAACACCTGTCACCTCACTCTGCGCGCTCTCGGCAAGGCCCAGACGCTTGCGCTCGTTTTCCTCGGCGTCCGAAAGGCGCGTATAGATCGGCAAGACGCGAGCCGGATCGCCATCGCCTGCGGCGTGCGCCATCAGCAGGCCCTCGCCCGAGGGCCACCACAGGTCTCGCTCCACGCAGCGCGCCGTCTCATCCTCGCCCAGCAGTTTGCCATAACGCACGAGACCGTCACCAGTCAGCTGAACCTGATCCCAGTCCGCGGTCTGGCGCCACTCATCAAGCGCCACGGCGGCCTTGACCACGCGCTCGCGCTCAAACAGACGCTCGGGGCCCTCATCCCCCAGCACATAGAGCGCCGGGTACACCTCGCCGCGCATGGCATCGGCAAGAACACCAAGCTTGCCGCGCACGCCGGCCTTCCATGCCGTCCAGGCGCAAGCATCGAGCGTCGACACGCCCAGCAACGGCACATTGGCACCGTGCGCCAGACCCTTTGCGGTGGAGATGCCGATACGCACGCCCGTAAACGAGCCGGGACCGCGACCGACCACATAACAGCCGACATCGCTGCGATCCAGGCCGGCCTGCTTCAGTAGGTCATCAACAGTATTCACGAGCTCCACGTTGGCATGGCGGCGACACAGATGGTCCCCACTTACCAGCTTTGCCTCGCCTGTCTGCACGTCAATCCAGCTTGCCGCGCAGGCAAGCATGTCGGTCGATGTGTCGAGCGCCACCACCAGCGCGTTGTCGTTATGCAAGCTCATCTTGTACAGCCTTATCTATCAAATGGGAAAGCTCAATCGCGCGCTCGCCGTGTGCCTCGAGCGTTATCGTTCGCACGTCGCTGTCGTCCTCATCGCGCTTAAGCGTCACCGAAAGATACTCATCTGTCAGTTCATCCTGAAACTGCTCGCCCCACTCCAACAGACAGGCACCCTCATAGCCCAATACATCGAAAATGCCCGTATCCTCGAGCTCGTAAGCATGCTCCAGACGGTACAGGTCAAAGTGGAACAGCGGAATACGCCCCTGATCATGAACGGCCATGAGTGCGAATGTGGGGCTCGTGACCATATGGCCGTCGCCCAGACCACGCGAAACGCCCTTGGTAAAGTGGGTTTTGCCCACCCCGAGGCCGCCGGTCAAGATCAGCACATCACCATCTGCCAGGCACGGCGCAACCAGCTCGCCAAAATGCTCTGTATCGGCAGAGCAGGCCGTTTTATAAATACCTACCCCCAGGCGCTCCAGGGACATATATGCTCCTTATTATTCCGAGGCACCCTCTGGCGCGGGATGCCGCTCCAGATAGTCGCCCAGCATCTTAAAGTCTTCCTCCAGCAGCTCCTGCCACGCCGGATTACGCAGCGCCGCCGCCGGATGGAACGTGGGCATCACCACAAAATGCCCCATCTGATGGAACCTGCCGCGCAGCTTGGTGATGCCGATCTCGGTCTTAAGCACAAAGTGCGTCGCGGGGTTACCGAGCGTCACGATGATATCGGGCCAAATGCTTCGAATCTGCTCACGCAAAAACGGTGAGCAGGCCAGCACTTCCTCGGGCCGAGGGTTGCGATTTCCCGGTGGGCGACACTTAAGCACGTTGGCAATGTAGACGTCTTCGCGCTTGAGGCCAGCCAGCGACAGGATGCCGTTGAGATCTTCGCCCGCCGCCCCCACAAACGGTTCGCCTTGCAGATCCTCGTTACGCCCCGGCGCCTCGCCGATAAACATGACGCGGGCGTGGGGGTTTCCCACGCCAAACACGATGTTACGGCGCGACTGATAGAGCTGGCAGAGATGGCAGTCGCCTAAAACAGCCTCAATCTCCTCAAGTGCGACCTCACGTGGCGCCTGGTGACTATGTCCGGGGATGTGCATGACGCCCATGGCGGCTCCTACACGTAGATCTTGTCGAGACGCATGCCAAAGCCGCAGGCGACCTCGTAGTTAATCGTGCCGCGCAGTCGGGCCATCTCGTCCATGGTGATCTCGGCATCGCCATCGCGGCCGACAATGATCATCTCGTCGCCATACTCGGCCTCGGGAATCTCATGCGCCGGATTGGACTGAATGGCGACCATAAACTGGTCCATGCAGATATTGCCAACCTGATGCACGCGCTCGCCGCGATACAGCACATCCATACGATTGGAAAGCGTACGCGATAGGCCATCGGCATAACCGATCGGCAGCGTGCAGATCTGAACGCGCGTACGCGGTACGCGGTAGGTAAAACCGTAGCCCACGCCCTCGCCCATCGCAGGGTGTGCCACGCGCGTCACGCGCGCATGGACGCTCATAACGGGATCAAGCTGCATCACGCGGCCACTCAGCTCGCACGGCTGCATGCCATACAAGCCGACGCCGGCGCGAATCATATCAAAATGCATCGAGGGGTCGAGCATCGAGGACGGTGTGTTGGCGCAGTGCACGATACCGCACTCAAAGCCCGCATCCTTAATGGCCTGAACGGCCTCAGTAAAGCGCTGACACTGCAGTTTGTAGTCCCAGCCCGAAGGTTCATCGGCCGTGGCGAAGTGCGTAAATACGCCGTCGCACTGAATACCGCGATGGAAATTAATACCGCGGACAAAGTCGAGCACCTGCGTGTAATGTACGCCGATGCGGTTCATGCCCGTCTCGATGGCGAGATGATACTTGCCCACCTTGCCCGCCGCGACGGCACATTCGCCATACGCAAGAGCAAAGTCAGACGTATAGACCGAGGGCATGATATCAAACTCGAGCAACGTCGGAATGGCCTCGATAGGCGGCTCGCTTAGGATGAGGATGGGTTTCGTAATCCCGCCCTGTCGGAGCTCAACGCCCTCGTTAACCGTCGCCACGGCAAACATGTCGGCACCGGCCGAATACATGATCTTGGCGCACTCAACAGCTCCATGACCATAAGCATCGGCCTTGACCACGCAGCACAGGCGCTGACGTGGATTCAGCAAGTTCTTATAGGCCCTCGTGTTGCGACGGAGCGCCCCGCGGTCGATCTCGACCCAGGACCAGCGCGTCAAATCGGCTTTATTCATGATTAGTCATCCGACCCTTCGTCCATGATTCCCAGATCTTCGAGCGCATCCTTTGCCGCCAGTTCCATGGCAGGACCGATCAAGTCGATAAGATCGGTCGCGATGACGCTCTTCTCACCATACTCCGTCGCCGCGGCAAAACCGGCGTAGCTGTGAAGTGCGACGGCGTACGAATACAGCAACTCCCAACGATCCATCTCGTCGCGCATGGTGGCAAGCGTGCCGGCCAAAATACCCGCGAGAACATCACCCGAACCGGCAGTTGCCAGAGAAGCCGGACCCGAGAGCGGCAGCAGCACACGCTCAACGCCACAGATAGCCGTCGTCGGCCCCTTGGCAATGACCACCAGATTGTCGGAGCCTGCAGCCCAGACAACCTTCTGCGCGGCCGCAATCGCGGTACCAAGGTCGTTCACCTCGTCACCGGCAACCAGGCGCGAAAGCTCACGATAGTGCGGCGTCATAACCAACGGCTGCTCGCGACGATACATCTCGGGGTTACTATCAATACCGTCAATGGCAATCTTAGCAAGGCAGTTGAGTGCATCGGCGTCCAAAATTAGCGGTACATCAAGCTCGAGCAAGCCCGAAACCACCTGCATAGCGCCGGCAGACGTCGTCATACCGGGACCGCACAGCACGCAGCTGTACTTCTTTGCGATCTCGCACACCGTCATGCGCGCAGCGGCGCCAAAGGAGCCGCGGGAATCAGACGGAATAGCAAAGACCGGAATCGAAGGAAGTGCCATGCGAATGAGATTGGCGCAGGCGTCAGGAGCCGCGACTGCCACGTAACCAGCACCCGCGCGAGCTGCAGACTTGGCCGCCATAATGGCAGCACCAGGATATTGCGCAGATCCGGCGACAATAAGCACGGAGCCACGGGAATACTTATCGATATTCGATGGTAGCGGAGCAAAGTAATCAACTAAGTCACCGGGCTCGACAATCTCGGCGGCGTGGTCGACATCATCGATGACCTCGTCAAGACGGTCGTAAAGATTGCCGCAGATCAAATCGCCAGCATACTCAGGGCCATCAGCGCTATACAGACCAATCTTGGGCGCAATCATCGTCACCGTGCGCTCGGCACGAATGCAGTCGTCATCAACAACGCCCGTCTCTGCATTCAGGCCCGAGGGGACATCAATGGATACGACACAATCGGCGCATTCATTGACCGTAGGAATCCAGATGGAGAACGGCGCACGCAGATTCCCGTGAAAACCGGTACCAAAAATGGCATCGACAACAACATCGGCCTTATCGATCAAAACCTCGAGTTCATCACGCGAGGGGCCGACGCAAACGTGCACATCGCGGCCGGCAGTACGACGAGCAACATGACGTGCCAGAGCAGCAGGAATCTCATCCGGTTCAACCGGAGAAACGATATCCACGTCCACACCCTTATGGCTCAGGATATCGGCGGCAACCCAACCGTCGCCGCCATTATTACCAAAACCGACCAAAACGAGAACCCGATCGGGATTGAGCTTCAAGACCTCGTTAGCGGCAAACGCACCCGCTAGCTCCATAAGCTCGGCCTTCGAAGTCCCTTCGCGTTCGATGATATCCTCGAGACGAACGACTTCTTCGGTACTCAAAACCGGTTTCATCTATGCTCCTAGCGTATCTTGCGAAGCATCGCCCAGGTGCTCCGCCAATGCTGAATTCTGCAGCTGCTCGAGCTCATCTAATACAGAGCGAGCCTCTTTAAATGTCTGCGCAACGCGTTTCTTGGTACTCACCTTTTCCTCTTTTGGCTTAGGCCGAGCATCTTCGGTAATCGCGATGGCATTCGCAACGGCCAAGTCTCCCGTAAGCGTAATGGAAAGAGCGACCTCAACAACACCCAGTTCTTGAGCGATCTCGAGAGCACGGCCCGAAAGCAGCGCCTTCGGTTTGCCGAGTTTATCACGCGTAACCGAAACATCCTTGCGACCAACGCCTTGACTAAAACCCGTGCCGAGAGCTTTAAGTACCGCCTCGCGCGAAGCAAAGCGGCTGGCATAGTGAGCAGCGGGACGCGATGATGCATCACAATACGCACGCTCTTCTTCGGTAAACACACGCCGAGCAAACGACGGCGTCTTTTCAAGAATTGATTTCATGCGGGAAATCTCGACGATATCAACGCCGATACCAGCTTCAGCCATGTTCACCTCCATATCGCACAGACTAAGTTATTGTAGCCCGTTCACAGAAGATGCGACAAACGAGGGTTATAAAACACAGCTACTATGTGAGACAAAAGCCCGTAAACGCAAAAAAGGGGGAGGCCGCGAGGCCTCCCCCTTCTTCAAGTCATCCGACGGCTCGGTGCCGTCCACCGGTCAGCGGCGCCCTGGCCTCCCACGGGCTGGCCCCGCAGTACTCTCGGCGCGATGGGGCTTAGCTTCCGGGTTCGGAACGGGACCGGGCGTGCCCCCCATGCTCTGGC
>ENA-OQIH01000558-OQIH01000558.1-human-gut-metagenome-genome-assembly--contig:-NODE-558-length-25718-cov-4.717952_pt1 | contig 25718 bp, 12 predicted proteins | sample MGYA00242575_ERZ504740 | MGnify/ENA primary metagenome ERZ504740 (study PRJEB26092, sample SAMD00036192) | human gut metagenome | host: Homo sapiens | study: EMG produced TPA metagenomics assembly of...
TCAAACGTCTTTTCATACCACCAGAAAAAGTTGACGGTTTATCATCTTTTCTATCTTCAAGTCCTACTTTTTTTAATGCATTTTCAACTTTTTCATTGATTTCACTTTTTTTAACGCCATATAAAGAAGCAAAGAATTTGACATTCTGTGAGGCAGAGATATCTTCATAAATCGCTAATTCTTGAGGAACGATTCCTAGTTGTTTCTTTACATCCTTGATGGACAAATTTTCATTATTAAAATATATTATTTCACCTTCATCAGATTGCAATAAGGTAGATAAAATATTTATAGTCGTACTTTTTCCCGCACCATTTGGTCCTAGAAAACCAAGAATCTCGCCTTTTGTAACATTAAAATTTAAATTATCTAATGCTTTTCTTCCGTTCTTATACGTTTTTGATAGTTTTTTGACTTCTAAAAGATTTTCCATTATTTCTTCCCTCATTCTTTAATAATTCCTTTGAGTATCTCAAGGAAATATTTCTTTAAATACATTATTTCTGATTCAGTGAACAGTTCATTTCGATATTCGATTACGGCTTGTAAGCATCCATCAATTTTCACAAATTCCCATTTAATATTAAACATACCTTGTTTTCTTATCAATTCAGTTTGAATTTCTAAACCATCCATTTTAAAATTATCAGAACTAATTGAATCTTGGTAAATAAAATAATTATTAAATAAATTATTTTCTCCCATTGCTTCTTCTATTTCATATGTCTGTATTTCCTGTTTTTCCATAGCAGACAAAATTCTAGATTGTGTTTTTAAAACTAATTCGCTATCATTTCTAACCTTAGATAAGTCCACATAAATAGGGAGAGAATTTCTAAAAAGACCAATTACATTATTGACATTACCAAAATCTCTGCCAGATACCGGTATCCCAACAACTTGTTTATCATTTTTCTCAATTGCACTAGTTATTTTAAAATAAGCGGCTAACAATACCGAAAATAGACTAACGTTTTCTTTTGCAGAATATTTTTCTAATTTTTCTAGCAATGTTGAATCTATAACAAGCCCGATTGAGCTTACTGTATTGCTTTTTATAGTAGCTGGTAAAACCTCTAAATTAATTGGTGCATCCTTTAATTCATTTACCCATTCTTGTAATTTCAACTGATGATTTATTTTTATCTGTTGGTTGTACCATTCTGAATAATCTGTATAATCAATAGTAGATTCTGGACCTTCTTGTTTATTATATAGAGTTATTAATTGACTTAAAAATACTTTCATTGATTGAAAATCAAAAATTATATGGTGTGCATCAAATAACAAAATCGAATTATTAGAGCTACTTTGTAATAGCTTGATTCTAAAAAGGGGACCGTTTTTCAAATCAAACACCTTAATGAAATTCTCTTTTATTTTTTCCCACTCTTCAATTGGAGCATGCTCAACCTCAATATTTTCCTGCATAAATGGATTTATAACTTGGAAAATTTGTCCTGCTTCCTCTATAAATTTTGTTCTGAAAGCTTCGTTTTGCTCAATAATTTTATTAAATGCAACGTTCAATTTTTCAATATCTATCACACCTTTTAAATGTAAACCAATATTTACATTTAACCCTGTTTCCAAATGACTTTTTGACATTTTATACATTCTAATTTGCTGTGGTGTTGCAAGATATCTATTCTTTACTTTAGATTTTACTATCTCTTTAGTGCTCTCACTAAAATTATTATTTGATAAAAAATTAGATAAACTATCAATTGAATTGTTTCTTAATATATCTGCCACTGTTAATTTCAAATTGAAAATTTTATTCAATCGTCCTGCTATCTCTGCAGCCGTTAAAGAATCACCGCCTAGTTCATAAATATTTCCTGAAAGATCTTTTTGATTACCAAAAATATCTGTGAATACTTCATTTAGTTGGTCTTTGATTGTTTTGTCTGAACTAGACTCAGTAGTATGATTTAAATAATCAGATATCCAACACGCCTCTTCCGCTAAATCAAGTTTTTCAACTTTGAAAGTAGAAAATTGTTTCTTGTTAAGTGGTCCCTTTTTTAAAACCATATGAGCATTTGTGCCCGAAAAACCAAAAGAACTAACACCAATATAGGTTTCTTTACCCACTATGTCTTTATTTAGGTCATTGATATATGCTTTAGAATTTGAGAAATTTATATTTTGATTTGGATACATAAATCCAATATTTTTAGGAATTTTCTCATTATATAGTGACATCGCAGCCTTAATAATACTAATCAGACCCGACAATTCAAATAAGTGGCCTATATTATTTTTTACAGATCCGATTCCAATACTATTATCCCTCATAAAATTAAATGCATGATTGATTCCAGATATTTCTATTGGATCACCTAATTTAGTGGCTGTTCCATGAGTTTCAATATATAATTCATCAGAATCTTCCACCTCTATATTTTTCCATGCATCCATAATAACATTAGTCTGTGCATTAGGATTTGGAACTGTTAAACCTGATGTTTTTCCATCATGATTAACTGCCATACCACAGATTGTTGCATATATCCTATCATTATCCTCCATCGCTTTGGATTTGCTTTTTATTATGATTGTCGCAACACCTTCCCCTGTATAGGTACCATTTGCCTTATCATCAAATGCAGAGGAATTTTCTGAGTTATCCAAAATACCAATATCATTCTCTTCTGAATCTATCGGACAAAAATTAAGTTTCACTCCACCAACTATTGCTACTTCACATTTTTTATCTTTAATTGAATCAACGGCTAGTGAAACAGCAGATAAAGAAGAAGAGCATGAAGAATCAATTGTAATTGCTGGACCTTTAAGGTTCAGCAGATATGAAATTCTGCCAGAAATCATAGCTGACATATTTCCTATGTTAGAAATTCCAATTTTCTTGTTATCCAGTGAAGCAATTAGACTACCATAATTAAAAAGATAATCTTGTCCAAATGAAATAAAAGTTCCCCATTTTCTATTGTCTACTGTCTCTTTTGTATATCCAGCGTCTAATATTGCTTTGTATGCGGATGTTAACATTAATCTTGAATTTGGATCCATCAACATAGCTTCAGATCTCGGAATATTGAAGAAGTTATAATCAAATAAATCAATATTTTGTAGGTAATTTCCTTTCCTAAAACTCAAATCTGTGAAATTATAGATGTTCCCAAATTCATTAGCAATCTTAATCCTTTTAGGGGACAGACTGCTAATGAATTTTTCCCCAGCTAGTAAAGAATTATAGAATTCCTCTTTGTTTTGATTATTTCCAATATTTAAATCTATACCAATAATTGCATATTCATCCTCACAAGGATCGTTAAGAGTGGAAGAATTTTCAAGTTTTGAAGTCCCATTTTTAAAATTAGGAATAATATTTTTTTCTTCAATTTTTTTCGCTAATTCTCCAATTGTTTCTAAACTATAAAGATCAGCAATTTCTATTGAATTAGGAAATAATTTATCAATTTCTGAATACACTCTAGCAATAAATATTGAATCTAATTCTAAATCTGCAATCTGTGTATTTGAATTAATATCTAAAAATCCCAATTTTTGTTCTAATAGTGAAATTAAAATATTTTCCGTACTATCTTCTGATAGAAATGTTCCTTCATTACTATCTACCCAGAAATTTTTAACATGGAATTGTCTAGGTTTAATTGCTTTCCTTTCTTGATTAGGAAACGAGCTTAAAATAATATGAGTATTAGTACCACTCAATCCAAAGGAGTTAATTAATATTTTATAATCATCTTCAACTATCTCTCTTGTTTTATCTACTATGTAAAATGGAGAATCTTCATAATCTATATTTCTATTAGGATAAGAAAAATTTATAGTCGGTGGTATTATTTTGTTCTCAATTATTTTAATACATTTAATTAATGAAGATATGCCTGATGCATCTATTGTATGACCGATGTTTGTTTTTACCGAACCTATTCCGCAAAATTGCTTCTTGTCGGTGTAATTTCTAAATGAATCAGTTAAAGCTTTTATTTCAATATCATCACCCAAATGTGTTGCGGTTCCATGTGCTTCTACGTATACTGTTTTTTCTGGATTAAATGAACTTTTCTCCCAAAGCGATAATTGAAGTTCACTCTGGGCACGTCTATCTGGGGCAGTTATACTTATTGAATCGCCATCTTGATTGGATAACACACCATCTATAACACAATAAATATAATTTTTATCCTCAATTGCATCATCTAATCTTTTTATTACTACTGCTCCAACAGCTTCCCCCACTCCCGTTCCATCTGCTGCATCATCAAAAGTTCGTGTTCGTTCATCCTTAGATTCAATCCCTAAACTCACATCAACGTTTTCAGGATACATGAGAATATGTGCACCACCAACCAAAGCAAGATCACATTCGCCACACGAAATAGAATTAATTGCTTGATTTACCGCAAACAAACTAGAAGAGCAGGCTGTATCTATTACTACACTTGGTCCTTTTAAATTGAAATAATATGAAATTCTACTGGACAACATTGAATCCATATTTCCTGTACTAGAAATATCAACTAAATCTGGCCGAATAGTTTTTACGATATCAAAGTATTTGTAGTTAAGCATATTACTATTCCCAATAAAAACGCCTGTATGGGTATTTGAAAGTTCTTCCAAAACGCCTGCATCTTCAAAAGCTCTATAAGCCGTCATTAGTAACAATCGTTGCTTAGGATCAATTAATCGTGATTCTGCATCACTTAATTGAAAAAGTTCATTATCAAAACTACTAATATCATCCAAATAAGCTGCATGTCTATATGACTTATCCTCTTTAGAAATTTTATTTCCAAATTTTTTTACTTCATTCTTTCTTTGTTCAGGAAAATCTCTAATAAAATCTTTTCCTCTCAACAATTTGTTAAAAAAATCATCTACTGATTCTGACTCAGGAAAAAAACCAGAAATTCCAATAATTGCATACTTATTATTTTTTTCCGATGTATCTTGGTAACTATCTAGAACAATATCATCTAAAATTCCCATTTTAGACCTCCAATATGAAAGTTTTCCTTTAATTCATTCTTCCTACCAATGATCTCACTTTCTGGAACAGATTTTAAGAGAAGTAACTTAGAAAAAAGTGTATCGTAGAATAACTGACAAGTCGAAACATCTACTATACTATCATTCGAAATGAAATCATCACATTTCTGCAAGAGATTTTGGTATATGTTTCTATATTCCTCGAAACCTTTTAAATCATCAGAATTATTTTTACTACAAACGGCAATTGATATAATTTTTTTTAAAAATTTCAAATAGAAATTTGATGAATTTTTTATATAAATATTTTCATAGTCTTCATCACAAGAACTAACAATATCAAAAACACTAGGGTAACTAGAATTAAAGAACTTCTTCAAGACAGGTTGCGTACCAAATTCAATAATATTTGTAATATTATTTTCTTTCATTTGATTAATAACCACATTCCATTGGACGGGCATCACTATCTGCTCTGAAAGAATACGAGTTAAATTATCTTCTTTATTATAAAATCTTCCTAAAGCACTACTAAAAACTCTGTCAATATTGTCAGAATTATAGTTCAATCTTATTTTCCCAAGGCTTTCACTTGCTTTTTTCATTAAATTACTATGAAATGCGCCAGCCACTTTTAATCTTTTAAAAGGTATTGATTTTTCTTGTAACTCAAATTCCAATTTATTTAAATTTTCTAGATTTCCAGAAAAAACAATTTGTTTTTTTGAATTATAGTTCGAAATTCCAACTTCAAATTGTTTTGATAACTTCTCTAGCAAATTAAGATCATTATGGAATACAGCCGTCATACCACCTAACTTATCAGTAGTACACTCTTCCATTGCTTTAGCTCGTTCATTTACATACAGTAACCCTTCGTCAAATGTAACAACATCAGCACATACTAGAGCTGTAATTTCTCCTAAACTATGTCCTGCATACATATAGAATTTATCTTGAACATCTCTTTTAAATATCTTGAAAAATATATACGACGATAAAAAAGTTAGAATTTGGGAATTATATGTACTGTTTTGAACATCACCTTGAAAAAAGTCTTCACTTTTTTTCCCAATCGTATTCATGGCTTTGTTTAGAATTCTTTGAGCCTCAAGATTTTCTCCAATGAGTTTTCTGAATTTCTCTAACGACAAATTTCCTTGTCCAGGAAATATGGCTGCATTGTTTATCATACGTTCCTCCCGTAAATCTTAATTTAATCTCTCTGATACCTTAGCTACATTATCAAGTAGGACTTTAATGCTTGAATCTTGCAATTTGCAAGAATTAAATTTCGCTTTGAGTTCAGAGTTTTCTTCATTGAAGTAAAACACTAAGTCAGCTGTACTAAGTTTATACCGTTCTACTAAATTGGTATAACTTATCATAATTCCTCCATCACTAGTTAAGTTAAGTGACGTTTCAAATTTTGCTTGTTCAATTAATTCTGAAAAAGTAGTATCTAAATTTACTCTATCAAGTTTTAAATATTCTTTTCTGAATCTAATAATTTTTGTTGTCTCAGAATTATTGTTGTCACAATCATACGAAATATCAAATTTAGTATTAGTTATAACATCTAGTAATATAAGTACTAATGCTTCAAAAACAATTCTAAATTCACTTTTCTTAACTAATTTGACTGTTTCTTCTACCGTTTCATCACCAGATTTATTTGTCAAAAATGACGAAGTAAAACGAGCACCAATAACTTTTACTTTATTTTTCGATTCTAAAAAGTTTACAAGCTTATTAACTGTATTATTCTCAAAAACATCAATTATTTTTAAGCTGACTCCATATCTTTTTTCAATCTGTTTTTGAATACTAACAATATTTATAGAGTCTCCTCCAAGCTCAAAAATAGTACTATCATTTGAAAAATCATTTACTTCAAGAATGCTAGAGAAAATTTGTCGAATCTCTACTAGTAAGTACTCGTCATCCCTTTTTTCTGTTTCATCTAACTGTTGCTCAGATAATAAATTATCAGCTGATTCTAAATCATTCTTTTTATAACTTATGGCATCTGCTAATAATTTTTTCTTATCCACTTTACCATTTTCTGTAACCGGAATCTTTTCAACCTTATGAATTTCTTGAGGAATCATATATACAGGAAGTTTGTTTTTTATTTTTTCTATAATATATTCATACAAGTTAGAATTAATTTCACTCTGAACGAAACAAATAAGCTTACTATTACCACTTTCTGTACTATCAATAATCGCTACTACATCTTGAACATCACAATTATCTTTAATTACTTTTTCAATTTCCGGAAGTTCTACACGATAACCATTAATCTTCACTTGATTATCTAGTCTTCCCATAAATTCAATAGTGCCATTCTTTCTCAGAATACCAAAATCTCCTGTCCTATAAACTTTTCCAAAATGCGAATGATTTACAAAAGATTCAGAAGTTTTTATAGGATTATTTAGATATTCTTCTCCTACGCCAACACCGCCAATAACAATTTCACCTAATACATCAACTGGACTGATATTTAATTCTTCATCCATGATCCAAATTTTTTGATTACCCAGCGGGTATCCGTAAGGTATAGTTTTCCATTTTGCTTCAACTTTTGATATTGGATAATATATTGACCATATACTACATTCAGTTGCTCCACCTAAACTATACAAAGCAACCTCTTCTCCAAATCTATCAAAAATTTTATCTGGTAGATCCAAGGGAATGTAGTCACCACTCAACATAATAACTCTTAAAGAACTAAATTTTTCACTAATTATATTTAAGGAATTTTCTGGGACCGAAATATTTTGAACTTTTATTTCATTCAATTCATAATCTTGCTGATTAGTTTCACTACCAAAAATAATACAATTTAGAAACATTTGATTAGCCGATAATGAGAGACGTTTTGCAATTAATTCACTATCTGCTGTCCCAATAACACAAGATGAAATTCCATTGATATTTGCAACGGTAGTAACATGCTGTCCTAAATATCCAGAATCAATTAAGGCATATTTATAGCCATCACTACCATATTTTCTAATATTTGCTTCCGAATTATATACTAATAAAATAGTAAAACTTGAACGTTCCGAGATTTTCTGATTGCTATAATAATGTACACTGCTTTCAAGAGGACTATTATAAATTTTATAGATCGTATTAGCTATTGGGTTATAGTAATAAATACCTCCGCTTATTCCTTCAATTTTATTATTTTCGACAGAAATATATACATCAATAGGATAAAGCCCTCCTGCAGATGGATAAAGATAATGAGAAGTATCATTGCTTTTAATTTTTCCTAGCGAGGATATAACCTTAAAGAATTTATTCATTGGTAATATGTCTTTTTCACTAAAACTTCTTGTGGACTTCCTACTTAGAATAAAATCTGGAAAATTATTATTTGATGGGAGATTTATTTTTTTATTATAATTACTAATGACAAACCTACTCGTAGAGTCACTCTTATACTTGTCATTTGCTTCCTTGTTAAATACTATATTTTCATCAATAAGACTGTTTAAACTTGTCAGATTTTCTAACTCATCATCAATTTTACCTATATTAACAGTTTCATTATTACTGTAATTTAAATATGCCTTCATAGTTGATGGAACACTATTCCAGACAGTTATATTCTCCTGTTTAATAATATTATTAATTTCTTCTAGATCTCTCCTATCATCAACAATATAAAGGCTTCCTCCAATAGCAAGAGAGCCAAAAATATCAAAAACAGATAAATCAAAACTTAATGAAGATAAAAGTATAAAGTGATCATTACTATTCAGTTTAAATTTTTTATTGATATCAATAATTGTATTTACTGCACTTCTGTGAGACACAGCTACCCCTTTTGGCTTTCCTGTACTACCAGAAGTAAAAATCACATAGGCTACCTGTTCTTCATCATTTTCTTCATCAACTTTTTCTAATTGTTCTATTTTATCAATATCATTAATCATATATTCTATTTCTGCAACATTCTTTATATATGTTAATCTCTCTGATGGACAATCTTTTTCAATAGGAACATAAGTATTACCGCTATATAAAATACTAATTAAATCAATAATAGTCTGACAATTACGTTCATCAACAATACCAATTTTTTGACCTTTTTTTCCAACTGTTTGTTTTATATCAGAAGCTCTTTGTTTGACTTTTTCTTCTAATTGAGAATATGTATAACTACAGTCTTTATCCTTAATAGCAATCTGATTTGGATATTTCTCTACTGTATTAAAGAATAGTTGTTCTAACCTGCAAGAATCATAGTCTAATGTAGTAGTATTATTATATTCTTGGATTATTAACTTATCACTATTGGGTAATTCTGTATCGATATTTTTCTTACCATTTAAAACTGAAGTAATATTTTTCTCAAAAACTTCAATGATCTTAAGCATAAACTCTTTAGTAAATTTTTGATTTGAATAATCCCAATTTATTAATACTCCTTCATGACTATTTGAAATTTGCATATCAATATAAACTTGAGGAGTTTGGCTTATTCCGTACGTCAATTCTCCTAAATAATCCGCTGCTTGTTTTGTTGTCTCCTCTGAAATTAGACTAGTAACTACATAAGGAACAATTAAATTTTTTTTATACTTATTTGCATATGCCCTTAAAAAATCAATGCCATCAAATGAAATATTATCTATTGCTAAAAACAGATCATCTTGTACGGAGGTTACTTTTTCAATAAAATTATCCTCAACATCTTGATTCCGATTATCTAAAAATATGTTACTTGTAAAATCACCAATCAGATTATCAATATCTTCGTGTATATTTTTTCTATTAAAAACACTTAAATTAATTGTGAACTTTTTATTTTGACTCCATCTTTTCAAAGTATCAAAATAAATTTGTATAAAGAAGGCCGTAGGTGTAATATGGTTATTGTGGCAAAATTCTTTAATCAAAACCCAAGATTGTTCATTTAAAAATAGCGATTCTCTAGAAAAGGTATTCTCTACCGCAGCTTCTGCATCTTTATCAATAATATGGGGAGATTCAGGAAGCTTGTCTAGTTTATTCAACCAAAATGTTTTGGCTCTCTCTTTATTTTCACTATCATCATTTGTATGTATAATATAATCCCTAAATGATATTCTAGGTTTTAATTTGCTAGTATCGGCTCCATTATAAGCCGCTAACCATTGACTGGCAAAAATCTTCATACTTTTGGCATCTGCCAATAAACCATCAATACTAATAAACAAAATAGTGTATTTTTCGGAAACACATAAAGCACTAATATCGAACAGTGGCCATTTCGTGTAATCAAAAACTTGATGACTTAACCTATCTCTTCTTCTTTCTATTTCTTTATCAATCTCTTCTTGTGTCGAACTACTCATGTCTAAAATGTTCATCTGATATTTTAATGTATCAGGGAGTATCTTTTGCTGTAAGTCTTCAGAAAAGATTGCCCTGAGCATACCTTGACTTGAAATAACTTTATTTAGAGCATTTGATAATCTTACAGGATCTAATTGAGTTTTAATTTCAAAATAACCATGTGTTCCATAACCGCCCATTTCAGAAAAATTATTTCTTCCTAGTAAATAAGATTCCTGAATATTTGTCAGAGGAAACCACTCATTTTCATTTTCCACATCATGCGTGACTTCATAATTTTTGATAAGTTCTAAATTCTCATTTTTATGCGACAGAATATTCAATAAACCGTTAAAGGTACAATTTTTAGAAATTTCTTCAATAGAAATATCTATTCCATAAATGTTTTTTACTTTAGCAGCTAGATTAATGAGCCCTAATGAGTTTAAGCCATACTCCATTAAACTTTCATCAGGATTACTTACCTCAACTGGCAAGATTTCACTTAAAATTTCTTCTAATTTTGAATCAAGTCGATTATCTGAATTCTGAAAATGCTGCTCTTTGGTTTTAATCGTTAATTTACTTCTGTCAATTTTCCCACTGGTATTATATATAAAAGACTCTACATGTTGGAAAAGAGAAGGAACCATATAAATAGGTAGCTTAGTTTCTAATTCTCTTTTCACTTCAGAAACATTGATATTCCCCATATAAAAACATACCAAAGTCTCATTAAGTACTGTTACAGCTGTATCAATAATTGATGGGGCTAAATCAAATATTGATCGTTCAATCTCTTCGAGTTCTATACGATAGCCGTTAAACTTCACTTGATTATCATTACGTCCTCGAAAATATAGGTTCCCATGCTTATCAGTATTTACCAAGTCACCCGTTTTGTAGTATCGTAATCCATTTAAATAAAAAAAGTTTTTTTGATTCAAAATATCTCGATTTAGATATCCGACTGATAAACCTTTTCCAGATACACATAGTTCACCACTATCATCAATCAGAAGATTATCTTGGCTTATATTTCCAATAGGGATTTGATTAGAGTCTAATTCTTTTAAGTCTTTTGCTTCCCACAAGCAAGCACATACTGTACATTCAGTAGGTCCATATGCATTTATATATCTAGTTTCTTCTAAATTGATTTTTTCAAGCAATTTTTTATGGGGTTCAGAACCAGCAGTAATCAGTAAATCAAATTGAGAAATTACTTCTTCACTAAGCAATTCGGAATAAGATGGAGGTAAGGTGGCAACAGTCACAGAATGATTTTTTACGAAAGTCTCAAATAAATTTTTATCTTTATCACTGTCTAAAAATATGGCTAATGTAAGACCGTTCGTTAAGGCCATTGAAATTTCCCAAATAGAAGCATCAAAAGAAATGCTAGCGAATTGTAAAATTTTATCATCTTTACTCAACTTCAAATGTTCATTGAACAACTCTTTTAAATAACTAAATCCTTTGTTCGATATTTGAACACCCTTAGGTTTTCCAGTACTACCAGATGTATAAATTATATATGCAATTTTTTCATTACTATCATTTTCTCTTTTGCCAAAATAATTAAAAGTAAGGTTTATATTATCATCTATTTTTAGATAATCAACAACTGTTAAATCATCATATTTATAGTCAGTTATAATTCCATTCGCTTGACAATCATTTTGTATAAAATCTATTCGTTCTTTTGGGTAAGTAATATCTATTGGTACAAAAGTTATTCCAAGTTTAGACAATGATAAAATCGTAATAATGTACTCTGGACCCCTACTCATATGAACTATTACCTTAGATCCAGGAAGTAATCCTACTTGTTCTATCTTCTTACTATAACTATCAACTCTATTAAAAAGCTCTTCATAAGTTATATTACTATAGTCCGTTTCAATTGCTATCTTATTTGGCTGGTCATTAAATTTAGAAACTATATCATAAAAACTATATTCCATTATTTCCTCCTTTATCCTCTAAAAAAGAAAGTATCTCATCAAGACTTCTTTCAAATTCTAGAATTATATCCTGAATTTTCTTTCCGTTGTAACACTGTGATTTACTTTCAAATCCAATCGAAAAATTATTATCCCCTTTAATATTTACGAGCAGTGATAAACTATATTTTGCTTGAACCGTATCTAAAATGTCTATTGACTTGAATTTAATTCCTTCATTTTCAAATTCTAGTTTTTTGTCATGGTTATAAACATACATCCAATCCATTAAATTATTTGCGTATTCACCACAGTACGCTTTGTACATCGAATCAATTTTATTAAATGGATACTGACAGTGATTAACTAATTCATTAACCCTTTCCCCTATTTTATTAACAAATTTTAAATCATTTGAAATGTTATTTTCTGAAACAGATAATGGCAGTGTATTAAAAAATGGTCCAATAATTTTTGAAGTAACTTCATTTGACCTAGTTGAAATTGTAATTCCTATCGTATTGCTTGATTTATGTGAGATATTATTTTTAGTTAAAAACAAAGCTGACAATAATAAGGTACTAACGGTCACGGATGTTGCTTTAGAAACTTTTAAAAGCTTAGCTATTATCTTTGAGCTTATGTCAATAGGGTAATATTTTGAAATTTGTACATCATAATTCTGTACTACATCATTTGAAAGATTACCTAAACTTTGAATTTCATTTTTCCAGAATTTCTCATCTTCAATATCATCTTTTTCATCGATTGAATTTAAATAGTCAAAATAGTCTACCTCAGAAGGTTCATTTTCAATACCATTTAAAAAGTCTTTTAGATTTTTTGTAAATAGCTCACGTGATTCTCCATCAAAAATAGCGTGGTGAAAATCGAAAATTAAAAATCTTTTATTTTGTAGACTAATATAATTACAACAAAATAGATTCTTTTCTACATCAAAATCCGCTAAAGAACTTTTAATAATATCATTTAAACTTCCGCTACTCATCTCTTTTCTTACAATATCTATTTTATGGTTGTTAATTTTAAAAATAATCTCTCCATTTTCTATTAGTAAACAACTATGTAGTATACGTTGAGTCGAAATGAATTTTGAAATCTTATCCAAAATTTTATTTTCATTAACTTGAGTTACTCCCCTGAGCTCAAAAACTAAAGGAGAATTATATTTATATTTTATATGATTAAATTTTTCATCGAAAAATATACTTTTTTGAACTACAGAAGCTTTCACTGAAGATAAGTTGTTGTCTTTGGAAATTTGTAAATCATTCTCAGATTTATGACTATTGTTTAACACTTCTACCAGAGGCTTCATACTTAATAATTCTGAGACTCTTATATTTTTATTCCTTTTCTTCATGTAATTTACCAATTTCATGGCTGAAAGCGAGTCTCCTCCATTTTCGATAAAACTTTGACTAAAGTTTATTTCTCTTATTAATAAATCCTCGATCTCTTTTTGTACATCCAAATCAATGTTATCTAAATTAATTTTGTCATTATTGGCAGAAATATTTGATACTTCTTTTCTAAATTTTTCAGCAAGAATTTTATTATTTAATTTACCATTTACAGTAAGAGGTAACTCTGAGATATTAATAAAATATTTAGGAACCATGGCAGATGTCAGCACTTCTGAGAGAGTTTTTCTTAGTTTAGAGTCATCTATTTCTGGGCTCGTATGGAAACAAACCAATGTATTATCAATAACACTAACAATAATTTTTATGTTTTTTGAATTTAAAATATTTTGAATAACTTCCTCAATTTCACTAATTTCAATTCTCTGTCCATTAATTTTCACTTGAGAATCTTTCCTACCAATGATTATAATCTCAGACTTGTAGTTATAATATCCAAAATCACCAGAACGATACAACTTTTCCCCGTTAAGCGAATTTAAATAGAAAAAGTTCTTTTTATTTAGTTCTTCACGATTTATATAGCCATTCGCTACCCCTTCCCCACCTACAATGATTTCTCCAACTTGCATAGGAGCACAAACATTTCCAAACTGGTCTAAAATATATGTACTAGATCCAGAAATACTTTTTCCAATAGGTATTGATTCTTTATTGCTCCTACCTATTATTTGAATTGTGGATAATACACTATTTTCAGTTGGACCATAACCATTAACAACTGTTATATTTTCATTTGAATAATAAATATTTTCTATCAACTTATTCTTGACTATCTCGCCACCGGTTATTATGAATTTAATATGATTAAATAATTCATTATCATAAGAAAAAAGTTCCTGAAGTAAGGTAAATGACATTATTGAAGCAAATTTACGATCAGATTCTAAAATTTGTGATAATTTTTCTATATCGAATATATAATTTTTAGGGATAATTTCTAAAGTCTTTCCACTAGTTAAAGGTAGCCATATCTCCAATTCAGAAATGTCAAATCCTAAAGAATTTAGCTGTAAGAACGTATCATATCCATCAGATAATTTTTCTAAATTATTATCGTTAATTAGTCTTATTATTCCAGCTTCTGGTATCATGACTCCTTTCGGAGTCCCTGTAGTTCCAGAAGTATATAAAATGTAAAGAGGAGTAGGATCGCTTGAAGTACTATTTAGCTTATAGTTTGGATTAATTTTTAATTCATTATGATCTATATAATAACTACAATTTGAGTCTTCTAAAATAAATTTCTGCCTTTTTTGAGGGTATTCTGGATCAATTGGCACATAAGTTATCCCCATTTGCACTAATGAAAGAATATTAATAAATGTATCGAATTCTTTATATCCAATTACTCCAATTTTATCCCCTTCTTTGATAATGTTCTTTAAATAAGTAACTCTATTTTCTATCAATTTAAATAGAGTTTCATAGGTAATTGTTGAATGACCTAATCTTAAAGCGATGTTATTGGGAAATTCTTTAGAAATTTCCATGACCCTATCTATTAATGATAAATTGACGTTTTTGTCAAAATTGTTTAATGACTTACTTTCTCTTTCAATTATTTTGCTTATAAACTCAGGCTTTGCTATCTGAATTTTTGATATCTTTTCCACAGTTTCACAATGAATAATATTTATTGTAAAGTTAAAGAAATTTTTGATTAACGAATTGATTTTCTCTCTAGTGTATATTCTTTTATTATAAATAAGCTCTAACTCATTTTTCTGATTTTTGAATCTTCTGTAAATTATACTTATCGGAACTGGTAAATAGTTCGGTGTTTCTTCCTTTACAACTACCTTAGAATCCTCAACCAAGTAATTCATATTATCTACATAATAATTAAAACTCCATTCAAACAGGTTTTTTCCATTTGCTTTAAGATTATTTATTAATTCATTATAAGGATATCCAGAATGTTTAATATCTTTTAGAAAATTTCTCTTGATACCTTTATAAGCGTCGATAATGCTTTCTTCACCAGACAAAGAATATAAAAATGGGACTGTACTTGTGAACATTCCAAAGCTGTTATAAAAACGTTTATTTCGCCTGTTATAATAGGGAACCCCCAATATCCCATTTTTTTCGTCAGTAATTCTATATTTGTAAATACATAATAACGTTATCAAAAAGATATTTTCATTTAAGTGATTTTTCCTTAGGAACAATTCCCATCTTTCCAAATAGTTATCATCTAAACGAATTAAAATTTTCTCCGACGAAGGATTTTCAGGGATGCTTTCAAATGAATTTTTACAGTTATATAATCTATTTTCCCAATATACTTTATCCTCATTAAATTTTTCAGTATCTTTCAAATATCTTTGTTCTTCTTGTAAGTATTCAATATACTCTGTTCCAATATTAAATTCATGCCCATTATAAATATCAAAAATGGCTCCTGCAATTAATCCTATTGAATATGCATCTACAATCGAATGATGAAACATTACAAATAGTTGACCACCATCTTCATTTTGGTAAACTCCAAATTTAAATAAAAAATCTTTGTAAATATCAAATTTGGAATTTAAACAGACCCTTTTATAATTTTCAAATTCTTTTTTGTCAAAAAAGATGTTCACTATAGAGTCATCAAATTTAAAATCACGATATTTCTGAATGATTTCGTCATTTTTCAATAGAAAAGTTGTTCTAAAGATCTTCGAAGAATTAAGAACCGAAACAACTGCATCGATTAATTTACATAAATTAAAAGGTGTAGAAATTTTGTAAAAACCTCCTTCATTTGATATTCTTGGTTCACAATATATTTCTTCAGTATATATAATTCGTTTTTGTGCATTTGTTAAGTTATAATCTTCCATTTTAATCTCCTTATTCATTAAAACTAATACTAAAAATAACATTCACAAATGTTTCAATGTATCTCTCTTTTTCATCCTCACTATCAAATTTTGAAAAGCTAGGGTAGGAATTTTGAATTAAATTCATAATCATTTTCGCTTTTAGTAAAGCTGAATCTTCTTGTAATTCTGGATTAATAACTGTTAGTATCTCTACAACAATGGAAACCATCTTTTGATTAAAATAAATCATTAATTTTTGAAACTCTTCATCTTTTCTAGAAAGTAACAGAATATCACTATTTAAAAAATGATTTTCCCAATTATTATCTACTCCATTAATTAGAAATTCTTTGAATTTTATTTCTGAACGAATATTCTTTCCTGTAACTTCTTTTCGCAAGACTTCCATTTGCTTTAAAGAATAGTTAAAAAATATCTTGATTAATTCTTTAAAAACATCTTCCTTACTACTAAAATAATTATAAAAAACTCCCACAGAAACTCCTGCTGCTTTTGTAATCTCTTTTGTTGTAATAGAAGTTATGCTTCTATCTTTTAAGAGAGCATCTGTAGCCTTTATTAATTTTTGTTTATTATCATCTTTTGCCATAGTTATTACCTCAAAATAATTTTAAATCTTATAAATGAATTATAGTTCATTTATTTTCTGTTTGCAAGCATTTTGTGAACAATGGTTCATATTTCAACTCAAAATTCTATATATATGAACAAAAAATCATTGAAAAAGCTGTTTATATATATTATAATGAACTCATAATTTAATAGAACTAATGGCTTGAGGTATCATCATGAAAATTTTTTGTCTCCCATACGCTGGTGGCTCATCATCAATCTACTCCTCTTGGAAAAATTTATTTAGAAATTGCACTATAATTCCAATAGACTTACCTGGTCACGGCATGAATATAAACATGAATCTATTGGATACATTTTCTAAAAATCTTGAATTTCTTTACAATAAAATTATCTCCGAAATCTCTGATTCAGAAAAATATAGTATCTTTGGACATAGCCTAGGCGGTCTATTCACTTATGAGATTTGTAAAAAAATTGAACAGTCAGAGTTTAATAATCCTGATAAAATTTTTATTTCAGCAACCAAACCACCAATGTATAAGAAAAATTATGATTTAGAAACGGATGCAAAGTTAAAAGACATCTTAGTTGAGTATAATGCTACACCTAAAGAAATTTTAAACAATGAAGAAATCTTTAACTTTTTTAAGCCTATAATATTAAACGATTTCAAAGTCTACAATGACTATGAATTAAGTGACCATGATCAACAGATAAAAACCAAGACAATTATTTTTTATGGCACAAAAGACTCCATTTCGTATAACGAAATAAACAAATGGCAATTATTATGTGCAAACGACATTAATTATTACCCAGTCGAGGGAGATCACTTTTTTATTACTTCAAATTTGAGTCAAGTATCAAAAATAATTAACAACATGATAAATTAGAGGGTGTAACTAATGTTAATTTTAATATCTGATATATCCAAGTCAGATTCTCAAATCATTGATTATGATTTTTTAAATAAAATACCATCGTATAGATTAAAATCTAAAAATAAAAGCGAAATTCAAAGATCAATTAATTCATTAAAATTACTTAAAATTGGGTTAAGTGAATTTGGAATTGATTTATTTGGAGAGGATTTAGTATATAATGAATTTGGAAAACCAAGTTTAAGCAGAAAAGATATCTTCTATAGCATTTCTCATTCAGGAAAGTATGTTACATGTGCTATTTCAAATAAAATGGTTGGAATAGATATCCAGAAACATATCGAAAAGTTTGAGGAAATTATATCTTTCTTTAGCACTTCTGAAAAGGAATACCTAGCTAGTATATCTCTCCATAGATTATTAATAAAAGAATTTTTCAAAATTTGGACAGTTAAAGAAAGTTATGTAAAATTTTTAGGTAAAGGGCTATATAAAGAATTAGATTCTTTCTCACTTTTTCTTGATAAGAAAAAAATAATTGATGGAGATAGAATCCTTAAAGATATTTTGTATAAAAATTTTTCTATCTCTGAAGAGTATACTATGTCTGTTGTAGCTAGTTCTGATGATAGCTACGAAATTAGATATGTTGAAGTTGAAAACCTAATATCTCTATAAAAAATAAAATCCCATTATACATTAATACTCTGAACTGTACAGCGGGGATTCTTCTACATATACTATAAAATTTTCTGAAAGAACTTCATCAACTACTCTGCCTATAATTTTAGGACATACTCTGCATCCGCGAACATGTCAAAATATTTATTATCGAGAAAAACTAAGCGGTAAGCCATTTTGCGAACGATAAAGTTTAGTTTCTCGATATGGGTACGTTTAGTTTATTCAAAAAAACATAACTTGTTTCATCATGTTCAAATTCTATCTCATATATGTATTTAATTGCGAAGACTTCTCTACTTTTACACTCGTCAAAATTTGTTTATTCTAGAGAAATATCTTCTTGAAATTTTAGGTCGGTATGTTTTTTTGTGCTGAGAATTTTCACAAGTGTTTCTAACCTTCTAGTCAATCCCTCATACTCATCAAGATAATAACCTAGCTCCTCTTGCAGCACTTTTATTTCCTCGGTCACTTGTTCTAGTGTAATTGATTCTGTCAAATTTAGTTTTGAAAAGTCATACCTTGCTAGTTTTCGACTATTCGGATTATCACTCTTTAGGTTGATAAGCACTTCCGCCATCTTATTCAAGGTGGCGATTTTTTCATTGGTTTGATTCAGTTTGATATCTAGCTCTGCTATTTCTGCGACTAGTTCGTCTTTAATGTCTTGGTATCTTTTGTCTGTCTCTGTTAACTCAATCAAGAGGTTAATCTCAGAAATCTTTTCTTGAAGTCGCTCAACAGTCGGTCTTCTGTATGGTATTACTCGACTTTCGTTGGTCAGCTGTCTAATCAAGGTTCGTCCTTTTATATACTGATTCTTATCCGAATGTTCTTTGTTATAGACAAAGTATGAGGTGGTCTCACGGATATAGACTTTATATTTTGTCTGATTCTCTTCTTCAAGAATATCTAATTGATAGTTGGGAATGAAAATAAGACCGCTCTGCTTTATACCAAAAGACACCTTAATATAAACACCCTCATCAACTAGCTTCTCTATTTGGTGCTCTGCAAGTTCCACTTCAAATTCGTGGACGGCATCTCGTTTTTCCTTAAATGTCTCAAAGGCTTCCTCAATGTCTTCAGTGGATACTTTATCCTTATCTCGTTCTTCTTGAAAAGCGTGGTACTGTTCCCGTAAATTATCTAATCCTTCTGAATCCCCGACTTCCTTATTTTTAAAGTAATCTTGAAAAAAATTGACATCATATAATTTCTTATCACTTATTTTTTTATGACCCAAACTTATCTTTTGATTATCTTCTTCCAGGATAAAAGTTACATTTTTGTGCTTTAAGTCAACAGTTATATTCAATTCTTTCGCTTTTAATAGTAGCTCCTCTAATGAATTAACACAGTTCAACAGAAATTCTAATCGACTTTCAATCTCTTGCTTGGCAAAATGTGTACGAAAAAATTCTTTATCATATAAATCTCGTTTACTGAGTTGGCGTCCTCGAATTGGCTTTGTCATAGCTCTATCTGTCATCATGAATCGACTATGCTTCTGACTAAAATCAATATGAACATGTAACTGCACCGCTTTTTCTAAAAAATCATCAAAGGACTTTGAGTGCTGCATCAAAAAATAAAGACGTTGCTTTAATTCAAATTTATGACTAGACTGCCTATATTTTTGATAGTCACGATACGAGTAACGCTTCTCGATAATTTTTGCCCCTGCCATTTTAGAAATGCGGTCTGAAACCATACGAAGGTTTCGTTCTAAGGCATAATTCCATATCAACTTTTTATCTGAATTACGATCAATGGCGTTGATTAGGATGTGATTATGAACATGATTTTTGTCTGTATGAGTTGCCACGATAAAACGAAAACGGCCTCCTGTTAATTCCATCATGGTCTCATAACCAATGCGGTTAATTTCTTCAGGTGTCAGATTATCCTCGGGAGAAAATGATTGGATGAGGTGATGGGCATGGATATTTTGTTGATGTTTTTCTTGTCGGTCATTTCTAGATTCGTACAACTTGTCGTTATTGGTAAAATTGACATTGTACATGTCAACCATTTCTTCATAGCTAGGAAAATCTAAGTAATTACTCATGCCAAAATCAGATACCAATTTCAAATTGCCCGTTTTATCGGGATTGAGGATATACTTAATCAAACGCCTGCGATATTTTTTTCCGTGCGTCGCAAAATGTTTAGTGACTACCATGAAACTCCTTCAATCTTTTCAATTCCACTTGAAATTCTTTCTCTACTCCAGTAATTAATTCACTAACTCCCTTACTTAATTCTTGTAACTGTTCCTGGGAAATCAGATGACTTTGATTGATCGCACGCGCAATTTGATTGATGTTATTTCCAATCCGTCTCAATTCAAAAACTAACTGGTCATAAGTTTCAGTGTTAATTGTGGCAAAAGACATATTGGGATTAAGCAACACTTTTCTGGCATAGACCGAGAAATTTTGACAGTGACTCTTAGCAATTCGTTCATTCAATTGATGTAATTCTGAATCTGTTAGAAATACTTTTTTGAGATTGGTACGATAACGATAGACCATAGTAGTCTCCTATCTCATGTATTTTTCACGAAACTCACGACTGAGTGGCTGTGCTTGATTGACTTCTGCAATCAATTCTTGAACGCAGTTCAATAAGATTGACACGTGTTCTTGAGTCACTTGATTATTCTCTCTTGCAATAATCAAAACTTCATACACATCTCGACTAATCTGCTCAAACTTTTGAGATTGCCAAAGGGAGAACCAACTTTCAAAAATTCTATCCTGATAATTCTTTTTCAACAAATTTTGACGAAGAAATTCTGAGAAACTATCCACTTTTTGTTCCCTCATCATTTCTTTTATCTGTTTTTCTTCTTGTCTCGTAATTCTAAATTGCTTACGGATTAACTTAATTTCTTGTCCCATCCTACTATCATTTCAACATTATACTTGTCCGACAGTGTAAGGCTGCCTCACATTGTCAGTACGCTTCCTAAAGACCTCACTCTCTTCTTGTTCGGTCTTTGCGAGCTCAGGCATTGTGGTCACAATACCCAAAAAATCATATCGCCAGCTGACCAAAACCTTCCAGTTTTGACAGCCAACGATAAGATAACTTGGTGGCTTCGCCCCCAAACCCCCAGTGAAAAATCATGGATTGATTTTCTTAGGAATGATATTAGGATAACAAGGAAGATTTGGAAAAGGTATCACAACATGAAAAATGAGGGGAAGAAAAAAGAGAGCTTAATACTCTCTAAAAATTAACATAATAATTTATTCTAAAGACAATTTATGCTAAATCAATGCTCTTCACATTCTTTTATATATATTAAATTCATGTAGCCTATCTCTTTTATCTTTTGCATTATCAATATATTTAGTATAATCCTGTTTAAACTCCTCCAAACTCACTAAAGAAATATAAGAGTCATGACTATCATCATAAAGATCATTACATGGATTTTTCTTATAGCTTTGCTTTATATTCAACATATTCTTTCGTGCTAAATTGTCAAAAGATTTCAAAGTTCTACATGATTTAGTTTCTTGACAATGTGCACAATAGTGTGAACTACTTTCTAGTATCATATCTTTAGCATCATCTGTATATACTGCTACTACGCCATTTGTTCTGTTGTTCTTTCTATCTTCCAAGGAGTATCTAAGTTCATCATAAAGCCAATCATCATAATTTCCAATCCAATTCTTTCTATAAGAAACTGCCTCAGGAGTTAATAATACAATTGTAACCGATGTATCTTTCAATTTCTCATATAGATACTCCTGAATAGTATCCTCACTCATTTGACTTCTATCAGCATCTTCTGATCTATTAATTACCTCAGTAGATTCATCAAATAAATCAACTAGTTCATCTTTAATCTCTTTTCCATCACTAAAACGAAATGAAATAAATACTTTTGTTGCCATTATCTAACTCCTTCAATAATTTCATTTATTGTATTAACAACTTTTATAACATCTTCTTCAGTCTCTAAAATCTCCCAATAATCATTTAGATATGGATAGTCCCCCGACTCTTTCATTGCATCAAAAATTTCTTTTGCTGCAAACTCCGTAGAACCAATTGGAATTATTATTTTTCCTCTTTCTTTGGCAATCTGGAATTCCTCCAGCATTCCATTGGCAATTACTACCTCACCATTATCTAATTTATTACCAAATATAAATATACAGACCCCCGCCTCACTAATCATTTGTTCACGATTCTCAGTCCAACGTTCAACTAAGGACTTTTCTCCATCATCATGTTGAGGAAAAGGAAATAATCCAAGATGCTCACTGACATGCCTATACTTAGTTTTATAAATTTCATCAAGAGCTCCATTTATAACACTACTACCTACTCCAAGTCCAAACCCTGATATAATTTTATAATTTTTTGAAACAAGCGAACGCGATAAATTATAACAGAATTGATTTACCTTTTCTTGACTCCAATTTTCATTGTAATCAGAGATACTACCTGAAATAAAAATTGTATTTTTGAAATACTCTTCCTCAATTTTGGATATTAGCTTTGGTATCTCAGAATAATCATCAACTAGAACTGTATCTATTCCATAGCGCATTAAATCTCTAATTTTTAAATCTTGTTTGATTTTAGCATATAGGTAGTCATCTTGATCATCATAATCTTGTTCTAATACCTGCTTTTGAATACAATAATGTTCTCTTGTACGCTCTCCTAGTAAAATTTTTACCTTCCCTAAAATAGACTCTAAGTTCGGATCTTCGAAACTAAATCCTACAAATAAAAATGTTTTAGATACTAAATCACCCCGTAATGCTGTTACGAATAACGAATTTTTATCACTATACCTTTCATAATCATCTTTTGAGATAACTGCTTCATCCGGTGAATCTACGTCACCATGCATTTTATAAACAACTGCGTCACTATCCGGTCGGCTAACTGCTAAATCATCTATTTTTCTCTTTATATCTCCTCTACGATTATTCTTAATTAATCCATTTTCAATTACCTTATCATAATTAGTTGTCCAATATGTAGTAATAGGAAGTCGTGTTAATAGATTCATAACCTCAGTTTCCGCACCTGGACTAGAAAACTGGCTAATAATTTCTTGGTTAACAGGGCCTCTATTTCCAGATTTATAGTTTATATAATATTGAGTTAATCCGATTAAATCAGTCTCTTTTTCAATATCTAAACCAATTTCAGTTGCAAATGGTGCTACAAGCTTTTTCCAATTAACAAATCCTGCATCAACTGATGTTCCTGCACCAGCAAACACTGCTGCATTTCCTTCTTGTATACTCTTTGAAAATTTTTTTATAAATACTTCTTGTCTCATATTACCCTCATCTCTAATTTATTATAAGCCTATAATTTTTTCCACTCTTCAAGTAAAATATCTTCATTCCCTTTAATTTTGACATATATATTTTTTGACATTTGCAATTCAGGATAAGCTACATAGAATTTTGGAATACCTTTTCTATTTATATCTTCTGAGAAGTAAACACATATCTTCTTCCCTAATGCGTCAGCATATCCCAATTCCCAAGTACACCATTGGGAATTCAAAGTTTCTCCTGAAAAGTATAATACAAAAACATCTGATTGTTTTATACGCTCCTTGATAATATCAACTGTGGAGGCATTGCACCATTCACGCCTTAAATCATATTTATCATTTATCCAATCTATATAAACCACCTGTCCTTTTTTATTGAACTTTTTATAGAACTCTATAATTTTTTCTTCGTCTCTAGAATTATGCGATACGAATATATCAAATCTTTTTATCTTTTCTAAATCATTAATATATAATCTCTTTTTCAATTCATCTGGTCCTTTTTTATTTTTTACAATTTCGTTATCAATAAAATTCTTCTTACCTTTCTTTTTTCTGCTCAACCTAAAAGGTAAAGATAAACTCTGAAAATATAATTGAACTTCTATTTTTAATGATTGATTTCTAATATGCCCATTTATTGCATAGAAAAACTTCCGAACTTCTTTTGAATCATACTTAGAAAGTTCTCTTATAATTTCCAATCGTTCATGTAAATCATGAGTTTTAAAGAATCTATTTCGATAATTTCTTAAATATGGAGGTTCAACTTCCTGAATATAATTTAATTTTCTCTTTCTTCTCAAGGACTCTGCTTTTAATTTTTCTAAAGATATTGTTCGGGCAGTATTTACTTTTTTTACCATCTCTTCGTTACTAGCCAGACTCTCTCTTTTTATCTTCCTAATATGTTTTGAAGTTGAAAGTATAAAACTATCAGTTTCTAAAGACATACCTTTACATCGAATTTTGGAAAGATTCTTTCTAATAATACGTTTTCCATACCAATAATTTCTTTCCCTCTCTATCAGCAATATTTTATCTGGAAACATATATTTAAAGCGTTCTATATATTCTTTATTAGAAAATTCTAATGGCATTGTTTCTATAACTTGTCCATGAGCTTTCTTAAACTGTCTTTGAAATGTTATATAAAAATTATTATACTGCCTCATTACAATCCCCATACTCAATAAGTACCCCCACTACTTAATATTATTTTGCAGTATATTGTCCTCAATTAACTCCTGTAATCGCTCCCGTCCAACCTTCAACATCTCTTCTTCAACCTTACTCCACTCTCCGAAAAGGCAGTTTTGAAGAACCTCTGCTGCAGAACCTTCATACGTTTTAGAATCATAAATGCAAGTCCTGTCTCTTTGATAAATTTGAATTTGGTCAAAGATTTTCTCACTTTCTAACTCCCTTAGGTTATCAACCAAGTTCTCTACAATACCATCATGGTGTTCTTTTGGTGTTGCCCTGGCCTGATTGGGATCGATGGCATAAAGCTCTTCGTAACGAATCAAGGTGCTGAGATAGGACAATTCTGGTTTGGTACCAATCACAGCTAAGGAAACTTGGTATCCTTTCGAAGCTAATAATTGAGCAGTCTGACGTGGAACTTGAGTGGTACGCAAAGTCCCTTCAATCAGCAAATGGTAGCCTTGCGTGCTGAGTTCGTCAACCAGATGCTC
>ENA-OQIH01000572-OQIH01000572.1-human-gut-metagenome-genome-assembly--contig:-NODE-572-length-25200-cov-4.222784_pt1 | contig 25200 bp, 20 predicted proteins | sample MGYA00242575_ERZ504740 | MGnify/ENA primary metagenome ERZ504740 (study PRJEB26092, sample SAMD00036192) | human gut metagenome | host: Homo sapiens | study: EMG produced TPA metagenomics assembly of...
TAAGCAAATAAAGGCAGGTTAGGATAAATGAAAAAAAGAGCATTAATATTAGCACTGGCAGGAATTATGGCAGCATCACTTATCGGATGTGGATCACTGAAGGACGATGCAGTAGTCGTAAAAGCAGGGGATGAAGAGATCACGGCAGGTGTTGCAAATTTCTATGCAAGATATACACAGGCTCAGTACGAAACGTACTTTGCAAGCTATCTCGGCGGTGATGATATGTGGAGCAGAAATGCATCAGACGGCAAGACATATGAAGAATCTATCAAGAAGACACTTCTGGATGATCTGAAGAATATGGCTCTTCTGGAAGAACATATGAAAGATTATGATGTAAAGCTTACAAAGGCCGATAAAAAAGCAATCAATGATGCAGCAAAAGAATTTGACAAAGCCAATTCACAGAAGAAAAAAGACAAGGTGTCCGGTTCTAAGGAAAATGTAAAACGTGTCATGACACTGATGGCGATCGAACAGAAAATGCGTGCGGCAATTGTAGCAGATGCGAATGTGAAAGTAACGGATGAAGAAGCGACACAGAAGCATATGCAGTATGTAGAATTTGATTATAGTACAACATCTGATTCTTCAAGCTCATCAGATACTACAGTATCCGAAGCGGAAAAGAAAAAAACCAAAGAGACGGCAGAGGCATTTGCCAAAGGTGCAAAGACAGCAGAAGATTTTGCTGCGTATGCAACGGAACAGGGAACAGAAGCCAAAGATGCCACGTTTGATTCGGATTCAGTAAGTCCGTCTAAGGAAGTCGTAAAAGCAGCAGACAAATTAGGAGAAGGCGAGACGACGGATGTGATCGAAGGTGACACTGCATGCTATGTGGCAAAAGTTACAAGCCTCAATGATAAAACGGCTACAGAGACTAAGAAACAGTCCATGATCACAGACAAACAGGATAAATACTATAAAAAAGTATTAAAGAAATGGAAAAAAGAAGAAAAGATTACAGTCCATAAAGGTAGCTGGAATAAGATTAGCTTTACAAAACTGAGTGTGAAAGCCAAAGACACAAGTACAACCGGAACAGGCAGTACTTCTGGTAACTAAGAGGATTAAAATAATGGGCAGCATCCATCGGGTGCTGCCCATTATTTTGTGATCACTATGTGTTCGGAAGAAGCAGCAGGTGGCGGTTCTGTAGATACCATAGTATACAAGAAGAGCTGCCAGCGGCAGCTCTTGAAGATTTTATTTCATGAAAGTAGATACGATCTCGTTGACGAGCTTGCCGTCAGCTTTTCCCTTTACTTTAGGCATCAGGTTCTTCATGATCTTGCCTTTATCCTTTGCGGTAGGAGCATCCAGTCCCATCTCTGCAAGAACAGAAGCAACGACTTCTTTGATCTCTGCTTCATCCATCTGCTTCGGAGCATATTTCGCAATGATATCATATCTTGCCTGATACTCCTCTTTCAGATCTGTACGTTCTGCAGGGCAGGTGTCGATCTGCTCTTTTGCTGTTTTCAGCTCTTTCAGGATAACTTTGTCTACAAGCTCTCCTTTGATGTCATCACGGCATCCCTCATCAATGGCAGCTTTTTTTACTGCTGCGATCAGTGCGGAAACTGCTTCCTTTGTTACCTTATCTTTGGCCTTCATTGCTGCTACCATGTCTTTTCTTAAAGCTTCAAGTTCCATTTTTTGTTCCTCCATTTTCTGTCGTTCCTGTATCAACGACTTTCGTTTGACCTGAATGGATTTTCTGTCTGTAATAGTGAAATCCATTTATGATTTTATTTTGATATTTTCACAGGATTCTGTCAAGAGTAAATCTCCCGGGACTTTTCGTTCTGTTCCGCTCTCTCTGACTGTGTCTGCCCGGCAAGGCGCTCTGCTTCCTGCTTCTTCAGGATTTTTGCCTGCTTCTTTTTCTCCCGCAGTTCCCTGAAAAATGTGGAAAGCATTTCGGAGCATTCCTCTTCCAATACCCCTTCTGTGATCTTTACCTGATGATTAAAGCCTTCGATCTGAAGAAGATTCATCACAGATCCGGCACAGCCTGCTTTCGGGTTCATACAGCCGATCACCACCTCATCGATCCTGGACTGTACCAGTGCACCGGAACACATCTGACAAGGCTCCAGCGTTACATACATGGTGCATCCCTCCAGACGCCAGTCTCCCAGCTTTTTACTTGCCCTTCGGATAGCATTAAGCTCTGCATGGGATAAGGTATTTTTATCTGTATTGCGACGATTGTAGCCTCTGGCTATGATCTTTCCCTCATGCACGATCACGCAGCCGATCGGCACTTCCTCCAATGCACGGGCCTTTTTTGCCTGGCGGATTGCCTCTTTCATAAAACGTTCCTGATCTGTCACGTTTTTACTCCTCCTGTAACTTCACATTCCGGAAAAAGCTCCGGGATTCTATCTGTTCAAACTAAGACTGTTCTCAGCCTTCTGTCCGTTCGATTATAGCTTTTCCGGTATTTCATGTCAATCTGCTGCAAAACAGATATTTGCAACACAAAAAACGCCACAGAAATTTCCACACTAATTTCTGCAGCGTTTTCTTATTGTATAACAGAAAAACGCAGACAACGGAAGCTCTCGCGAACTCCATTGTCTGCGTCAATGAATGCATTATATCTGCTTTTTTTCCGGAAAGTCAAGCAGCCAGATTATTTGTGAAGTGACTCACCATTGGTAGCGATCACATCTTTATACCAATAGAAGGATTTTTTCTTATAACGGTTCAGTGTACCTGTTCCATCGTTGTTGCGGTCCACGTAGATGTAGCCGTAACGTTTTTTCAGCTCTGCTGTAGATGCACTGACAAGGTCAATGCAGCCCCAAGAGGTGTAGCCCATAAATTATATGTTTTTTTCTTCCATGAGCAAGTCCCCATCTCTGCTTACTGCTTTTCGCAGCTCCGCAGGAAACTTACTTGATTCGGTTAAAAAGGCTTGCAGCTTTTTTCGGGGGAGAGTATGCTTGTAGTATCATAAATAAGAGAAACAAGGGGATTTTCCTATGAAAATATGTGGATTTAACAAAACAACCCTGCTGGATTATCCGGGAAGGGTAGCCTGTACCATATTCTTAGGCGGCTGCAACTTCCGCTGCCCATTCTGCCAGAATGGAGCTCTTGTCGTAGAGCCTGACACCCAGCCTGAATATTCCCAGGAGGAAATCCTGGCTTTTCTAAAAAAAAGAAAGGGGATTCTCGATGGCGTCTGTATTTCCGGCGGTGAACCCACACTTGCACCGGAGCTGCCGGAATTTCTCAGCAGGATCAGGGAACTGGGCTATGATGTGAAGCTCGATACCAACGGTTCCCGCCCCTCCGTGGTAAAAAATCTCGCAGCAGCTGACCTGATCAACAAGGTTGCCATGGATATCAAGGCCTGTCCTTCCAACTATCATGTGCTTACCGGTGTACATGCTGATCTGGATGGGATCCGGGAAACTGCCGGATGGCTGCTGGACGGACACCTTGATTATGAATTTCGTACAACAGTTGTGAGGGAACTTCATTCCGAAAAAGATTTTCAGGAGATCAGCCGGTGGTTAAGCGGTGCAAAAGCTTATTATCTCCAGGCTTACCGGGATTCCGATGGAGTTCTGATACCGGGATTCTCTGCCTGCTCCGAGGAAGAAATGAAAAACTACCGGGATATCCTGTCTCAGACGATCCCGGTAGTAGAAATTCGTGGTATGGAGCTGTGATCTGCGGATTTGCAAAACTGTTTGCTTATCTGCATGGATGCCGAAATTTTTCTGATCAGATGTTAATAAAACAGTACCAGTATCCTCCCTTTCCGCCTGGGATATGAATATCCGGACATTCCTTAAAGTAGGGAAAGCCAAACATATTGGCCATAAACCGTTCCTGCTGGCTGTATCCACCGGGTACTCCCAGTATGTACTGTCCCCGGGGATTTCTGCACAGCAGAAGATGGCCGAAATTCTGATATCCGTACATGACAAAACGGTTGCTGCAGAAGCAGCCGTTTTTTCTGCATAAGGCACTGCAGTCCGATGGTCTGATCTTGCTGCAGTCTGTGAAATAGCCGTCGTTAAAGGGATCATCACAGGGTATTCCCGGAAGTGGACGAGATGGCTCCGGTCTCGATGGTTTCGGCGGATGCGGTGACGGCTGGCCTGGCCGTGGTGGTTCCGGCGGATGCGGTGACGGCTGGCCTGGTCGTGGTGGTTCCGGCGGATGTGGTGATGGCTGGCCTGGTCGCGGTGGCTCCGGCGGATGCGGACCGGGAGCCTGATATGAATTTCCGGTTTCCGATGTCTTTAATACATCCTCCTGAATCTCCTCCACCGTCATGATCCTGTCTGACTCCTTCTGATTTTCCTGCACTTCTGGCAAGGTTCCATCTTTTTGATTTTCTTCTTCCTTTTCTTCCCGCTCTCTGCCTTTTTTCTCCGCCGCATTCTGATATTCCGTTCCTGTTTTCTCCGTTTCCTTCCGAGATTCCATTTCTTTTTTCTTCCACTCGCGGAAATTCTCCGGCCGGATCGGCTGATCATCCCATTCCGTTCCCCAGAATCCGCCGGCATCGGAGATCAGAAGCAGTCCTCCAAGCTCCTGAAGACTTTTTCCCATGCCTCCAATATCCCCTGTATCCGTCTCCAGTGCGCACTCGATCCGTTCCCGCCCTGTAACACAGCTTCCGATCAAAATACCATCCATCAGCCCTTCCTGCCGCACAAACCCATACACTCTGCACCGACTTCCAGGCTCCAGTCCAACGCAGCGCAGATGAACCTCCACACGGCATTTCCTATCTCTGGCCTCCACCCTCACATAACCACTGCTGCCATCTTTTTTTCCTTTCCGATACTCGTACACATACGCAACAAAACGCTGATATCCAGCCAACGCACGTCCCTCCGGTATTTCGGTTTCGTTAATATATATGAAGATCGAGAGAAATCATTCCATCAACTGAAAAAAGCTCCAGGATATACAAACATAAAAAAACCTCAACCAAGGGATTCTCAAGCTGTTAGTCGAAAGAATACGACTATACCCGAATCAGTACACCGAAACAGAATATTAACAGACAGGTGAAGAATTAAGACGTACAGAAAATTTGCACATTTGTCAAAAAAGCATTACTATCTTAGAACATTCTGCGCTTGTCAGGATTTTCCGTATATGTTGCACTGTGCAGGAACAATCGTGTTACAGGGTGGCTGACCTCTAGTCCCAAAAGGATGGAGGTGGTGCTGATGAACAACAATTATTTTGACTTCAAAGATCTTATGGCTTTTGGCATGTTCATTCTAGCATTGCTTACGTTCGTATTAACGTTTTGTAAGTAATTCTTTACATAGAAAAACCACCCTAAAACTTTGGCCGAGTACAGGGTGGGATTTTCTAATCTTCTCTTATAAGGTCAACCTCTTGTGGGCGGTTGTCCTTTATATTTGTATTATAGCACTGCTATTTAAAGCATTCAAGAATATTTTCATCTGTAAATATAAAAAAAACTCTGGTGGGCCATGCTCGGGACATTCACCAAAGGCTTTCTCCTTTCTTTTCTCATTGAGGTAACACAAACTTACGTTCTTTCATTTTTCACAAGCAAAAAAAGAACCCCTCAACCAAGGGATTCTCAAGCTGTTAGTCGAAGCGACAGGATTTGAACCTGCGACCTCTGCGTCCCGAACGCAGCGCTCTACCAAACTGAGCCACGCTTCGTTATTCTGTTTCAGTTGTTTATGTATTACTCAACTGCAAGAGCTATTATATTAGAGTTTCTTTACTTTGTCAATAGAAAAAATTAAAATTTTTCAAAAAAATCGAATTTTTTCTTTTTTCCTGCTTCGGGCATACTTTTTTTTGCAGACCCGAAGCAGTTTTTGGAAAGGTTCTTATAAATATCTATGCCCAGCGGCTCTTCTGTTCTTCGCAGATACTGTTCCACTGGCAGTTTCCACAGATTTCCTTACGTTTATCCAGCGCAAGGATTTTTTCCTGGACTTCTTTTGTAAATTCGCTGAAGTACAATGTCTGTCCGGCCTTCAGTCCACATTTTTCCAGCACGGCATTGTCATACTCTGCCACTTTATCTCCGGCTTCGCAATGTCCGCCCAGATTATTCGGACAGGCAGAGCAGATCTCATCCGTATCCACATGAAGCCTTATTTTCTTTCCCTCCAGAAAAATCTTCAACATCTCGGCCATATGTGCAGTAAAACTGTTACTGTAGCCTTCCCCCTTAAAATACGCCAGGCACATACCATGATGAGGGCGCAGCGGAATGACCATTCCCTCTGTGCCCTCATCAGAAGCATATGCCGCAGCACTGCTTTTATCTTGCATATTTACGTACCTTTCCTGATAAAACATAAGCCAGTGCGATCTTGATAAGATCCGGAATGATAAACGGGAATACACACCAGCCAAGAACTGCCATAAGACCTACCGGACCTGTGCTTCTTGTGTAAGCAAACATAAACCATACGGTTCCAAAGGCATAGCATACGATCAGTCCAACGACCATGGAAATGATCTGAACGACCGGCTTTCTGCCAAAAACATGCTCAATTGCCCACATAACAAGTGCGGAAAAGATAAATCCAATGATATATCCACCTGCATTTCCGAGAAGAGCTCCAATGCCTCCGGAAAATCCTGCAAAAACCGGAACTCCTACTGCTCCAAGAAGAACGTAAACCAGAACTGCCAGAGTTCCTCTTTTTCCTCCAAGCACACCAACTGCCATAAATACTCCGAATGTCTGCAGAGTAAACGGTACCTGTGCCGGAATGGAAATCCATGAGCAAACTGCCATCACTACTGCAAAAACTGCAATGTAAACAAGATCATACGTCTTGCTTCTGCCTGCTGCCACTGTTGTCATAATAATCTGTATCCTCTCTTTCCTTTTCTGCTTTTCCTGTCGGAAGATCATTCCTGTCCTTTATAAATGATATCCGTTCTTTCGCTGTTAACAATTTAACACAGCAGGATTTTAATGTCAACTTAATTTTATTTTTTAAGTTTACATTTTGCGATGCCGTTTACAACTATGTAAACCTGCCATTTACAAATGATATTGTCAATTTTCACTTTCAAATTCCACTCTCTGATGCTATACTGAAACCAATGAGTTTTCAGCAAAAAGGGGGATTTTTCCACATGAATATACACGATATTCATAACATCAGCACCAACTGCACACGGACTGAATTTGTAGGGACCGCAGTCCTTGACACAATCGGACTCGTGATCTCCGGAGTTGATGATTCTCTGCTTAAAGAGATGAACGTAGGTACCCAATACCACTGTCTGGGGCTTTTCAGTTCCCGAACAGGCGCTGCCGGCCAGATCACAGCTATTGACGATGCAGTAAAAGCCACAAATACAGAAGTCCTTTCCATTGAACTTCCAAGAGACACCAAGGGCTGGGGCGGTCACGGAAACTATATCGTCCTTGGCGGAAATGATGTATCCGACGTGCGTCACGCCATTTCTCTGGCTCTGGAACTGACTAACAAATATGCAGGTGAGGTCTACATCAGCGAATCCGGCCACCTGGAGTTTGCTTTTTCCGCAAGTGCAGGTCCTGCTATCCATAAAGCCTTCGGCACACCTCTGGGTGAAGCATTTGGTTTCATGGCAGGTTCTCCGGCTGCTATCGGTCTTGTGATGGCAGATAATGCCGTGAAATCCGCAGCAGTATCCATTACACAATATATGACTCCGAATATCGGTACCAGTCATTCCAATGAAGTGATCATCGCCATCTCCGGTGATGCCAGTGCTGTAAAAGCTGCTGTACTGGAAGGCCGTCAGACAGGCCTTGAGCTTCTCATCGGTATGGGAACCTATCCGGAGATCCCGGGTACGCCGTATCTGTAAAATCTCCGGATTGCAGGAAATTTGTGAATTTCCACACACTACACTTCATGAAACACATATCTACGTCATGCATACAAAAGCAGCGCTGCAAGGATTAGCATACGATCCTGCAGCGCTGTATTTCTCTTAAATATTCTCCTCTGGATTTTTCCGGATCAGCCCACCTGATATACATCTGCAGACTGAAGTCCGAAGCTTAATGCCTCAGAATGGCTTCCACAATAGATATCCACATGTCCGTAAGGAGTTCCCAGATCCTCTACCGTATAAACAGTGCCATTGATCAGAAGCTTGGTCCCAAACGGAACACCTGCCATGGCAACGGTACGTCCTGCTGTCGGAACTGTTCCGCTGGCGGTAAGATTGCCGGCTGTACCGCAGCACTGTGCACAGTTGCAGTATGCGGTCAGTGTAAAGTTTCCAAGATATGTTCCCTGACTGGAAGAACCGGAATCGGACGTATCCGCAGAGGCATCTTCCGTCTCCTCGGAAGCTGTCTCATCATTGGAAACCTCCTCAGAAACCTCCTCCTGGGAGCTGTCCTCGGAAACATCTTCGGAACTTCCGGACTGTACATCATCCGCTTCCTCTTCCTCCTCTACAACAATGTCTGTACTTGTAGAGCTACTGGAAGACTCGGTTGTATCCTCCTCCGGATCATAGCCGTAATCATCGTCAGAATCAGCCTCTTCACTGTCCTCGTTATCCTGATCGGCTTCTTCCTGGGCTGCCGCTTCTGCTGCCTGTCTCTCAGCCTCTGCTGCCGCTTCAGCCTTAGCTTTCTCTTCTGCAGCCTTCTCCGCCTCTGCCTGCTGTACCAGAGCGGTAATACTGCTGTCTGCATTACTGATATCTGCCATCAGCTGCTGAGCCTCTTCCTGGCTGGCGCTGATCTGGTTTACATAAGAGTTAATATCATCGCTTGTACTGGAAGCCATGGACTGCACTTCCTGCTGTTTGGCTGCACGCTCCGTCATCAGTTCATCGATCTCTGCGGACTCCGTTTCAACCTTTTTCTCATTCTTCTGGATATTCTTCTGAAGACTCACATATTTATCCAGCATGTCTCTGTCGTATGTAGAAATCTGGATCGCATTCTCCGCGCGATTGAGGAATTCTGCAAGGCTCTCGGAAGAAAGCAGTGTCTCCAGTGCGGAAGTCCCGGCATTCTCATACATATATGCGATTCGAAGCTTCATGGATTCATACTGATCTGCAGATGCCTTCTTCGCTTTTTTCAGTTCTTTTTTTACTTTATTTAATTCATCTTCCTTCTCAGCAGCCTGGATACTAAGCTCAGAAATGCTGTTGGTAAGATCCTCATACTGTGCGTTTAAATCAGCCAGATAGCTCTCCAGCTCCTGCTTCTTGCTCTCCAGTGTGCCGATGCTGCTCTGTACCTGTGCAAGACCCTCTTCAGCGGCCTGTTTCTCCGCCTGTGCCTCTGCGATCGCAGCGTCTGTACCTGATGCATATACGGGGTTTCCCATGGAAAGAGCGAGCATACCCGTAAGCAGTAATGTGAAAACTTTTCTATTCTTCATATAAACACCTTTCGTCCTTTCATGGGTTCTAGTATAACACATTTTTCATAAAAAGCAATAATTTTATTTTATTTTTGTAACAAATACGTAATAATTTAAATATTTATGAACTGGAAAGCGTTTTTTTGTTTTCCGGAGCACAAAAAAACTGCCCTCTCACAGATTTATCTGTAAAACGGCAGTTTTTATTCTATACTGTTCCAATTCAAAAATCATCAGCTACGAGAATACTTCTCTGATGTAATCCCCCCCTGAAGCTGCTTCTCTTACTCCGCAGCCTCCATAAGAACCTCATTCTCAGCTTCCTCAGCCATTACTTCCTGATACTTGTCCAGGATGATCGTCTGGATCTGCTCTCTTGTTGCTGAATTGATCGGATGAGCGATGTCACGATATTCACCGTCGCTTGCCTTACGGCTTGGCATTGCGATGAACAGCCCCTTCTCGCCTTCGATCACTTTGATGTCATGTACCACAAACTCATCATCTATTGTGACAGACACAACGGCCTTCATTTTCCCTTCTTTTGCTACCTTCCTCACACGTACATCTGTAATATTCATTGCTACTTGCCCCTTTCATTTCGCTAACCGTATCTGCGGAAAACTGATCTTCCGCATTTATAATACGTAGCGTTCGTTTTTCTCTACGACGATCTTCACTTCTCCTTCTTCGCCGCAGTAATATGAATTCGCCCGGATGGTATCCCGGCTCTCAACAATGCAATTCTCAATATGCGTATTATCTCCAAGATATACGTCATTAAGGATCACAGAGTTTTTGATCACACAGTTATTTCCTACAAATACATCACGGAACAGAACAGAATTCTCCACAGTTCCGTTGATGATACATCCGCTGGACACCAGACTGTTCTTCACAGTTGCACCCGGATTGTACTTAGCAGGAGGTACATCTGCGATCTTGGTTTTGATCGCCGGCTCCTGTTTGAAGAAATAGTTCCGGATCTCCGGTTTCAGGAAATCCATATTTGTCTGATAATAAGCCTCTGCAGTAGAGATATTATTCCAGTAGTTATCGATCTTATATCCGTAAATTCTCTTCAGATTTTTGTAACGGATAAGAATATCATTTACAAAATCATGCCTTCCTTCCTGGGCAGCACGCTCGATCAGTTCGATCAGCTGCCTTCTTCGGATGACATAGATACCAGTAGATACCGTATTATAGGAGGAAACGATCGGTTTCTCCTCAAATTCCTCGATCCGACAGTCCTCATTCATGCGAAGAACACCAAATCTCTCAACCTGGCTCTGATCCTTGCATGTAGTACATACAACGGTAACATCTGCCCGCTTTGCGATATGATACTCCAGGACTTTATTGTAATCCAGCTTGTAGATTCCATCGCCGGAAGCGATCACCGCATAGGGTTCATGACTGTTCTTTAAAAAGCTCAGGTTCTGATAGATCGCATCTGCAGTACCCTGATACCATAAGCTGTTATCTCTGGTAATGGTTGGAGTAAAGACATAAAGTCCTCCCTGTTTTCTTCCGAAATCCCACCATTTAGATGAACTTAAATGCTCATTAAGGGAACGGGCATTATACTGTGTCAGCACAGCAACCTTCTGGATATGTGAATTTGCCATGTTGCTGAGGGCAAAGTCGATCGCGCGGTAACTTCCTGCAATAGGCATTGCCGCGATTGCTCTTTTGTTTGATAATTCTCTCATGCGGTTATTATTACCGCCTGCCAAAATAATACCTATCGCTCTCATTCTTTCCCACCGTCCTTTGCTGCAATTACCTGGCCGGCTGCCAGTTCTCCGTCAGGGTAGTCTTCTTTTGTTGTAACACCGGCGATAGCGGTATTCTTACCGATTTTGACACTGTCTGGAATCACGCTGTTTTCGCCGATAGCCACAAGTCCAAAGGAATATACAGCCGGTTTCAGAACATTCGGTGCCTCCTCGCCGCATCCGATCACAACATTATTTCCGATGACAACATCTTCTGCCACGATGGCTTTATCCATAACAACGTTCTCACCAACTGCTGTATTCTTCATGATAATAGAATCACGGATCACACTGCCCTTGCCGATGATAACATTCGGACCGATCACTGAATTATGTACTTCACCATAGATTTCTGTTCCCTCACCGATGATACACTTGTCCACAACTGCATCTGCGGAAATATACTGTGGCGGGATCACATCTCCCTTGGTGTAGATCCTCCAGAATTCCTCATAAAGATTAAACTCCGGAATGATATCGATCAGCTCCATATTTGCTTCCCAGTAAGAACCAAGAGTTCCTACATCTTTCCAGTAGCCGTTGTACTCATAAGCAAAAAGGCGCTGCCCCTTCTCTTTACAGTACGGAAGGATATGTTTACCGAAGTCACAGCCATTCTGATCCTTCAGGGCGATCAGTGCTTCCTTCAGAACCGGCCATGAGAAAATATAGATACCCATGGATGCAAGATTGCTGCTTGGATGCTCCGGCTTCTCCTCAAACTCAGTAATACGGCTGCTCTCATCAGTAACCATAATACCAAAACGGCTGGCTTCCTCAATGGGAACCGGCATACACGCGATCGTAATATCTGCCTTGTTCGCCTTGTGGAAATCCAGCATCACTTCGTAATCCATCTTATAGATATGGTCACCGGAAAGGATCAGTACATAATCCGGGTTATACTGCTCCATATAAGCCAGATTCTGATAGATCGCATTGGCAGTTCCTGTGTACCATTCACTGCTTGTGCTCTTCTCATACGGAGGAAGGACTGTGACACCGCCTTCATTGCGGTCAAGATCCCACGGAATACCGATACCGATATGTGTATTCAGGCGGAGAGGCTGGTACTGTGTCAGCACACCCACCGTGTCAATTCCCGAGTTAATACAATTGCTCAGTGGAAAATCGATGATACGATATTTACCACCAAAAGCGACTGCCGGCTTTGCAACCTTTTCTGTCAAAACTCCTAACCTGCTGCCTTGCCCACCGGCCAAGAGCATGGCAATCATCTCTTTCTTAATCATGCGATCACCTCTTGTATGTTATGATTATTCCATTATAGCATACTTTACTGTATTAGTGAACATTTTTTACAATTATTTTATCTGTATTTTACTTTTTTTATCGCTATTGTATATTATAAATTGGTAAGACTCATCATTTTTTTCATTCCTCTGGTAATTTTCAACATTTTTCGATGTTATTTTCTGGTTACTTTTATATTCCGTAAAAAACCGCTTTTTTAGCCAAAAGAACCACTTTTCAATTGTTTCTGTTGGCGTTATAATAAAACAGACAAAAGAACTACGAAAATAACATATATATAAGGAGATTATTATGTATCAGATAGACTTTCATAAACCGCTCCATATTCATTTCATCGGGATCGGAGGCATCAGCATGAGCGGCCTTGCCGAGATCCTTCTGGAAGAAAATTTCCGGATTTCCGGTTCCGATGCCAAATCCAGCCCGCTGACCCGCACCCTGGAAGAACGTGGCGCTGTGATCTATTACGGACAGCGCGCTTCCAACATCAAGGATGATGTAGATGTGGTTGTCTATACAGCAGCGATCCACCCGGACAACCCGGAATTTGCCTGTGCGAAAGAAAAAGGGCTTCCAATGCTCACCCGCGCAGAGCTTCTGGGACAGATCATGCGGAACTACGATACACCGATCGCAATTTCCGGAACCCACGGAAAAACCACTACTACTTCCATGGTTTCTCATATCCTTCTTGAGGGTGACTGTGATCCTACCATCAGTGTTGGCGGAATCCTTCCTGCTATCCACGGAAATATCCGCGTTGGAAATTCTGAGACCTTTATCACAGAGGCATGCGAATACACCAACAGCTTTTTAAGCTTCTTCCCTAAGATCAGTGTGATCCTGAACATGGATGCCGATCATCTGGATTTCTTCAAGGACATCGATGACATCCGCCATTCCTTCCGGAAATTTGCAGAGCTTCTCCCTGCTGACGGTACTCTGATCATCAACGCCGACACACCGAAGTATGAGACGATCACCCGGGAGCTTCCATGCAATGTTCTTACCTATGGTCTGGAGCACGATGCCGATTACACCGCGGCAGACATTACCTGGGATAAATACGGACATCCTTCCTTCTCCGTTCTCTTCCGGGGCAAAAAGATCGGCAGCTATTACCTTCGTGTACCGGGCATCCACAATGTATCCAATGCGCTGGCTGCTATTGCCATAGGACGCCTTCTGGACCTTCCGGATGATGTGATCGTCAAAGGTCTCGGAAGCTTTACCGGTACAGACCGTCGTTTCCAGTATAAAGGCGAGATCGGCGGTGTCACCATCATTGATGATTACGCTCATCATCCAACCGAGATCGAGGCAACCCTTCATGCTGCAAAGAATTATCCGCATCAGAAGGTATGGTGTGTATTCCAGCCTCATACCTACACACGTACCAAAGCTCTTCTTCCGGAATTTGCAAAAGCACTGACTCTGGCCGATCATGTTGTACTGGCTGATATTTATGCCGCACGAGAAACAGACAATCTTGGTATTTCTTCCCAGGATCTCCAGAAACAGATCCAGGAACTTGGAACCCCCTGCGAATATTTCCCGACTTTTGATGAGATCGAGAGCTTCCTCTTAAAAAGTTGTGCACATGGTGATCTGTTGATAACTATGGGCGCCGGAGACGTTGTAAACATTGGAGAACACCTTCTCGGAAAATAATTATCCACATTATCCACATGCTTATGCACATTTCAGACGTGCCTGGCATGTGGATTTTTTTGTGTATAACCTACTTGACATAATTCAACAGCCAAATCCAACAAATACCGCATTTTTCTTACAAAATTAAGGTTTTTATTAGTTGCTGATAATGTTATCCTCAAAGTTTTCCACACTATCCACATTTTCCACATGGAAATTGGTGCACAACTTCTGTGAAAATAGACTATTCTCAAGTAAAAGCGGTTGTGCTATAATCCTTTTTAGCATGGCGGACTTTGGGATATCGCCTGAAATATCTGCCGTATTTTAGAAAGGGAGCTGCTGATCATGAGCCTGATTTCACTTCAGAATTCCTCTGAACTGGGGGTAACGATTCTTTCCAATCGCTTTATTGACAATTTCATGCCTCGTGCCAACGGGGAGTTCGTAAAGGTATATATCTACCTTCTCCGGATGGTATCTGCCACTCCTTCTTCTTTCAGCCTGGAGCATATGGCAGACAGCCTTTTCTGCACGGAAAGAGATATTTCCCGTGCACTGAAATACTGGGAAGGTGAGAAACTGATCGCATTAGCCTATACTGCAGAGCAGAAGCTTTCCGGGATCACTTTGCTGGAACCTTTTGCTGATACCGGTCATAGAGAGAGCAGCGCTTCCATGGATACTTTCACCGGTTCCGGCAATTCTGCTTCCGTTTCCGGAAACACGGATCCGGGAGTCCCGAGCTCCGCTGATTACATTCTCAGTCTCACTCCTGACCGGATCAGAGAACTTAAGCAAAACGAAGAGATCAGTCAGCTTCTCTATATCACAGAGCAGTATCTGACCAAAACACTGACGCCTACAGAAATGCAGAAGATCCTTTTTTTCTATGATGAGCTCCATATGTCTGCGGATCTCATCGAATATCTGGTGGAATACTGTGTTTCCAGAGGCCGCAAGAGTATGCGTTATATTGAAACTGTTGCACTCGCCTGGGCAAAGGACGGCATCACCACCGTCGAGATGGCACGGGATTCCAGCTCCCGTTTTTCCAAGGATTATTACACGATCCTGAAGGCTATGGGAATCAGCGGCCGCAACCCTGTTGATAACGAGATCACTTACATTGATACCTGGCGCAAGACCTACGGTTTTGATCTGGAGCTGATCCAGGAAGCCTGCAGCCGTACTGTCCTTTCCACCGGACAGCCCAGTTTCCAGTATGCGGATAAGATCCTCTCCGGCTGGAAAAAGAAAAACGTACATACGCTGGAGGATATCCGGCTTCTGGATGCCGCACACAAAAAACGCCAGCTTGAGAAATCTGTTTCCAGGAAGAAGCAGCCCCAGGCCCAGCCTCAGAATAGCAACCGCTTCAATAATTTCCACCAGCGTGATTATGATTTTGCAGAATATGAGAAACGTCTTTTAAATAATCAGTAACAGAAACTGGAAGGAGCGCTTTATGCCTTTACAGAATTTTCAATATGATACTATAATGAGAGAATACAGCCGCCGGCAGGCACAGAATCACCGTATTCTGGAGGAACACACAGCCGAAGCCTACGGAAAGATCCCCCGTCTGAAAGAGATCGATGACGAGGTGGCAACTTTAAGTGCCGACAAAGTCCGACGTCTTTTAAACGGCGAAGAAAAGGGAACTTCAGACCTGAAGGCAGCCATTCAGGAGCTTTCCGATGAACGGATCACCCTTCTTGTCGCAAACGGCTTTCCCGGAGACTATCTGGAGATGCCTTACACCTGCCCTGACTGCCAGGATACCGGCTATATCGGCAGCCGGAAATGCACCTGTTTTAAAAAAGCTGAGATCGAGCTGCTTTATGCACAGTCCAATCTGAATGAAATTCTCGAAAAAGAGAATTTTGACAGCTTTTCATTTGACTATTATTCTGCTACAATAAAAAACGAAGCCACGGGACTGTCTGCCCTGGAAACAGCCAGACGGGCCTATGATACTGCACAACGCTTTGTGCAGAACTTCGACCATAAATTTGAAAACCTGTTTTTATATGGTGATACCGGTGTGGGAAAAACCTTTCTTTCACACTGCATCGCCCGAGAGCTTCTCAGATCCACCCACTGTGTCCTGTACTTTTCCGCCTACGATCTTTTTGATATGATGGCTGCGAATTCTTTTTCCCGAAAAGATACCGGCACAGACGAGGAACTGATCTATGACTGTGATCTTCTGATCATTGATGACCTGGGAACGGAGCTTACCAACAGTTTCGTATCTTCACAGCTTTTTCTCTGTCTCAATGAGCGGATCATGCGCAGGAAATCCACGATCATTTCCACGAATCTGACGCTCAAAAATTTCTCGGATACCTATTCCGAGAGAACATTTTCCCGAATTGCCAGCAACTATCAGATGATATCGTTGATCGGGAAGGACATCCGTATACAGAAAATATTTTTAGGAGGAAATTAAAATGGCACAGGTAAATACAAAAGATTTTTCCACACTCCCGGTAGGAAGACTTGGACTGATTCCCCTTCAGAGCTGCAGCTCATTAGGCGCGAAGGTGAATGACTGGCTGGTCAAATGGCGTGCCGAAAGACAGTATCCTGGAATGGACTCCTTTGCATTCGAGGGATACAAGCGCGATTCTTACATTATTGACGCCAAGACTCCACGTTTCGGCTCCGGTGAGGGTAAATGCACTATCAACGAATCTGTCCGCGGTGATGATATCTACGTAATGGTAGATGTGACAAATTACAGCTTATCCTATCCAATCGGACCTTACACGAATCTTATGTCCCCGGATGATCATTTCCAGGATATGAAGCGTGTTATCGCCGCTGTAGGCGGAAAAGCCCGCAGAGTCAACGTGATCATGCCATATCTCTATGAGAGCCGCCAGGACAAACGTGTCGGAAGAGAGTCTCTTGACTGTGCCAATGCACTTCATGAGCTGATCGATATGGGTGTTGAGAATATCATCACCTTTGATGCACATGATTCCCGTGTACAGAATGCGACTCCTCTTCATGGTTTTGAGACTGTACAGCCATCCTACCAGTTCATCAAGGCTCTTCTTAATAATGAAAAGGGACTTCATATCGACAAAGATCATTTCATGACGATCAGCCCGGACGAAGGAAGCATGAACCGTGCGATCTATCTCGCTAATGTCCTCGGTGTTGATATGGGTATGTACTATAAACGTCTGGATTACTCAAGATATGTAAACGGCCGTCATCCGATCGCAGCATATGAATTCCTCGGACCAAAGATCGAGGGCAAGGATATGATCCTGATCGATGATATGATCTCCTCCGGTGATACGATCATTAAGATCGCGTCTCTCCTGAAAGAGAAAGGAGCAGGCAGAGTTTACATCTGCTCTACCTTCGGATTCTTTACCGATGGTCTTGATAAATTTGACGATGCTTACAAGAAGGGCTACTTCGACAAGCTCCTTACTACTAACCTGGTTTATCAGTCACCGGAGCTTCTTGAGAAGCCATACTACATCAGCTGCGATATGAGCAAATATATTGCTCTGATCATTGATACGCTGAACCATGATACCTCTGTCAGCCACCTTCTGAATCCGGTAGACAGAATCAAACGCTGCGTAACAAATTACATGAGCCAGCATGAGAAATAAATAAATCATAACGCACGCAAAGCGGCTGCACCTTCTGAGAACGATATAACAGTTTCTCAGAAGGCGCAGCCGCTTTATATTTCTGTAACAGACGGATATCCATGATCCGCATCTGCTGTCTGCTTTGCTTTTGATCTTTATGCTGAAATCTTCCTGCAAAAGCTCACATAGGAAGCTTCTGATAGGGAATCCTCTCTTTATCCAGGATCTCCATTTCTCTTTTATGGCAGGTACTTATGATCACCTGTCTGTTTTCTTTATGCAGCCACCTGAGAGCCGCTGCAAGACGTTCTTCATCATACATGCCAAATACATCATCCAGGATCACAGGGAACGGTTCCTCTTTGCAGAAAAGCTCTCCTGCTGCCATACGAAGGGCAAAATAAATCTGCTCCAGTGTCCCGCGGCTCAGTCTCTCAATGGATACGATACGCTCCCCTGTGTTCACAGACATATGCAGTGCCTCATCCATCAGAACCTCCTGGTATCTGCCACCGGTGATCTCACTTAATATCTCAGATGTACGTTTTTTCAGACGGACCCCTACCTGATCCGTAATGTTTCCGGAAAGTGCCTCAATCGTCTCCATAGCCATATTCAGCGCCTGGATCTCCGTTTCCTCTGGAGTGATCACTTCTGTATTTTCTTCACATTCCGTCAACTCTGCCTGCAGGTTCTCCAGCGCTGTATGCTTCTCTTCGTAGTCACTGTCCAGACTGTTCCGGTTCCAGGTCAGCTCCTCATGTCTGGAATGCCAGCGCTCTCTCTGACGTTCTCTCTTATTCAGCTCCCTGCTGAGCCGTATGCGAAAAAACAATGCCGCTACAGAAATCGCCGCAGTTGCCACGCCTGCCAGAACACTGAAAATGACCTGCCCGGAAAAAGCTGCCAGACAGCCGGTACCGGCAATCCCACCAAGCAGCACAACTGTCAGAACTGCATCTGTCAGCTCCCGCCTTCTTTTTACACGATCGATCCGAAGCTCAAGAAGATCCTCAGTACTCCGTTCTCTGGTCCCTATGTTCATCCCATCCTGCTGCTGCATGATCCGATCACGCTTCTCATCCAGTTCACGGATTTCTCTGCGGATATATTCCATGTTTGCGGAAATCTTTTCTTTTTCCTTTTCCAGCTCCTTTTTTCGCCGGGCCGCTTCTGTCAGATATCCTTTTCTGGACATTTTCAGCATCTGCATGGCTCGTCCCATGTCAATGGAACTGTCACCGGTTCCCTGATAGCTGGCCATGTAATTCTGCAGTTCACGTACGAGATCTTTTCCTGTAACGCTTTTCAGCTGTGCCACAGACACCGTATTATCATAAACTGCCTCACTTACATTTCCGAGAATAGTCCCAAGAGCTCCCTGTTCCGCATCTACAAGGCTGCCATCATCTTCACAGAGAAGCTCTCCCAGCTTCTTTTCTTTATAAAAATTCCTGGTAAGACGATACTTCTTCCCCTTGCTTGTAAACCACATGATCCCACCATATTCTGCCGGATTTTCCCATGGTTCATATTTTGTATATGTATCGTTCAGAGCAGCCTTTCCCCGCAGTCTGCGAACGCCGTAAAACATGGAGCGGATAAATGTATGTGTGGTAGTTTTTCCACTCTCATTTTCACCGTAAAGTACGTTGATCCCAGGTGAAAGCTCCATATCCTTGTCCCGGATCTTCCCGAAATTTTTTATTTTTAAACGTCTGATAACCATCTTATGCTATCCTCCTGTGATGCCCCTTATCGCCGGCTACCTGTCTCAAGCAATGCCTGAAGCCCATAATACAGCGCCTTTTTTTCCACGGTATCCATACCCTTTTTGGCCAGAAAATAACCGATATAATCACCGATCAGAGTACCGCTGTAGCGTTTGTAGAGCTCACCAAGATCATACGCCGGCCAGGATTCATCCACAACATCGGTAACATTTCCGAGACTTTTCAGTTTCTCAGGAATCAGAAGAATATCCGGCGAACGCATTCCCTGAAGAATGATCCTGTAGATATTTCTTCCTCCTCTGCGGAAAATCTGGGATTTTATTGCTTCTTCCAGAGATATCTGTGTGGTTTCCTCGTGAAGTGTCATTACCAGCTGCTGATAGGAACGGCAGGCAAATGGAACGAACTCTGTACGGATCCTTCCGTTGATCAGTCGTCCCTCCATATATCCATGTTCCCCTGTATCATTCCTGTCAATGGGCTCCAGAGCCCCGGAAAAGGCCGCCTGGTCACGGATCAGGATCTGCGGCTTATGGATATGCCCTAACGCCACATAATCGAAGCCTGACGCCGCCAGAGCTGCTGCACTGAGAGGAATATGCTTCTCATCGCCGCCATGGGCCAACAGAATATGGATTCCTTCTTTCTGGACAGGGGCAGCCTGATCATAAAGTCCGTCTTTTATTTCCCGGTCATAGTAACTCAGTCCATATACATAGACATCAAGCCTGGGATCTTTAACGCAGGTCAGTTCCCGGCTCCTGAAAAATATAACATTGGAATTCCACTCAAACGTATTATAAAAAGAATCTCTGCTTATAAAATCATGATTTCCTGCCATCAGATACACTCTGGTATCCGGGATGGTGGAAAACAGATAATTTACTTCCTTAAGCTCTCTCATAAGAGGCTGGCGGTGGAACAGATCTCCGGATATAAATAGCAAATCCACCGGATCTTCGCGGATGCCCGCAATAACCCGGCGGAAAGTGCTCCAGATTTCTTCCTCCCGCTCTTTGCTCCACGGGCAGCCCCTGTCGGGAACCGCGCCCAGATGCACGTCTGCAAGATGAATAAATCTCATAATGTTCTCCCTTGTGTGTCAGTCACACATATCAATACCTGTTGCAATTTCTCTCTGCTGTTCTCTGATCTAAGGAGCACAGAACGTCCTGCTGTGCAAAAGTGTTCTGATCAAAGATCGCAGTTCTTTACAGTTCTCGGGAATGGGATCACGTCACGGATGTTGCCCATACCTGTAAGGTACATGACACATCTCTCAAATCCAAGGCCAAAGCCGGAATGACGTGTGGAACCATATTTACGAAGATCCAGATAGAAATCGTAATCCTCCGGTTTCAGACCCAGCTCATCCATACGTGTTTTCAGCTTGTCGTAGTCATCCTCTCTCTGGCTTCCTCCGATGATCTCTCCGATTCCCGGCACCAGACAGTCCATAGCCGCAACTGTCTTTCCATCCTCGTTGAGTTTCATGTAGAATGCCTTGATCTCCTTCGGATAATCTGTAACAAATACCGGTCTCTTGTAGACCTGCTCTGTCAGATAGCGCTCATGCTCTGTCTGAAGATCACATCCCCAGAATACCTTGTAATCAAATTTGTCATTGTTCTTCTCAAGGATCTCAACAGCCTCTGTATAGGTCACATGTGCAAATTCAGAATTAAGCACATGGTTCAGTCTGTCAAGAAGCCCCTTGTCAATGAAGGAATTGAAGAAGTTCATTTCCTCCGGTGCATTCTCAAAGACATAACGGATCACGTATTTCAGCATAGCCTCTGCAAGCTCCATAGCGTCCTGAAGGTCTGCAAACGCACACTCAGGCTCGATCATCCAGAACTCAGCTGCATGACGGGTAGTGTTGGAATTCTCAGCACGGAAGGTCGGTCCGAATGTGTAGATGTTGCGGAATGCCTGTGCATAAGTCTCTCCGTTCAGCTGTCCGCTTACGGTAAGGTTTGTCTCCTTTCCGAAGAAATCCTGTGAATAATCAACACTTCCATCCTCTGTCAGCGGAATATTCTTCGGATCCAGTGTTGTTACCTGGAACATCTCTCCTGCACCTTCACAGTCACTTCCTGTGATCAGCGGTGTATGCACATAGACAAAGCCTCTCTCCTGGAAAAATTTATGGATCGCATATGCGCAAAGAGAACGTACACGGAATACAGCCTGGAAAGTATTTGTTCTCGGTCTTAAATGTGTCATGGTCCTTAAGTATTCAAGACTGTGTCTCTTCTTCTGAAGTGGATAATCCGGTGCGGAAGCCCCCTCTACAGATATCTCTGTTGCCTGGATCTCAAATGGCTGCTTCGCCTGAGGGGTAGCTACCAGTGTTCCCTTGACAATGATGGCTGCTCCAACATTCAGCTTGGAAACCTCTGCGAAATTCTCCATGTTATCGTGATATACGATCTGAAGAGTTTCAAAAAAGCTTCCATCATGAAGTACGATGAATCCAAATGCCTTGGAATCACGAACACTTCGTACCCATCCACCTACAGTGATCTCTTTGTCAAGATACTGTTCACGGTTTCTGTAAATCTCTTTCACTGTTGTCAGTTTCATAATCTATACCTCATTCCTCATATTCAGGATCACACGTCCCTGCGGACCTCCAAACGTCCGTATCGAATTAAGTATAGACTATTCTCATGGTTCGTGCAAGGAGTAATTGCCTTGCCGGACAGAAAAATAGCGGACCACCGGACAGAAAAATCCCGCCTGGCGGAATGTCTCCGGCAGACGGGATTTTTCTGTCTGTAATACCATTAATAATAAGATGCGTTGATACTTCCTGTGTTGAGATAAGTAATGCAGTAATAATAGATCCTCTTGAATGTCTTTGTTGTGTAGTGAAGTCCGTCATCGCCGTCATCCACACCATCATAGCGGGCATTGGTCCCGTAGCCTTTTTTCATAAGTACGCTGTACATATCAATATACTTGTAATACAAAGAAAGGCCGGAACGGATCTTGCTGTTGAATTCTCTTACCTGTGCCTCTGTACGGGCACCTCTTCCTGCTTTTGTGATCATAATGCTGTTGATCGGGTTTACGGACATGTAAAAGAGTTTACAGTTCTTACTTTTCAATGTGGATGCGATACTGGTCATATAGCTGACATAATTGCCTGCATTTCCCAGGTCATTGACACCCAGGTTAAAGATAACGGCGATCGGTTTGGAACCTTCTGTTTTGTCGATCTCTTCTATAAGCTGTGCATATCCTGTATCCCGGAACCAGCTCAAGCCCTTTCCTGGGTTTGCAACAAAAGAAACCCCATTTGTTACAGAACTGCTCATCTGTTTTTTCAGTGTCGCCTGTATTCCTGCAGTACGGGAATCTCCCACAAAAATGACCTTACTGTACATCATACCGATAGCCGGATGAGCCATCTCATCGGAACTGATGTCCTTCTCCAGTGCACGGTTAAATACCGTCGCATACAGATTGGTGTTTTTGCTGATCCGCAGAAGTTCGCCGGCTTCATAATCCGGATCTGTGGAAGAACCGGTCCGTCTGGTCTTAGACCAGCCCATAAACGTATAACCTGTCGCATTGGATACGGATGGGAGCTTAAGGTAACCGCCCTTTCCAAGTGTTACTGTCTTCCATACGGTTCCGTTTGCCTTGCGGAGATTTACTTTTACTGATTGCATCTGTACGGAATAATATCTGATATTACCGGAGATTTTAATCTTCGTTCCTGCTTTTTTTGCAGTAGATGCCTTGCCGTTCTTTGCTGTCGACCAGCCAAGATTTACATATCCCGATCTGGACGGAACTGCAGGCAATGTGTAATATGTACCCTCTTCTACTTTTTTCTGCAGCTTCTTATATGCGGAATTGGTGCTTCCATTTCCAAGATAGAAGTTTACGGTATAATACTTACTCTTTCTGCGGACCGCATACAGAGTCATATCTTTTCTGACCTTTACGCTGGCACCTGCTTTATATACTACCTTGCTGCTCCTCTTCCGTGTGGTCCATCCGAGATTCTGATATCCCACAGCCTTGGGTACTGCCGGAAGCCGGATCGTGGTATTTAATGTCACATTCCGTGTCAGTGCAGTATACGTCTTACTTTTGCTGGTACCTGAATTATTATTGAACTTAACGGTATAAACAAGCTTCGCCGCCGACACCTTATGCGATGCAGCCGGCACAAAGATCAGTGCAGCTGCCACAAGTGCCAGCAAAAGCCATTTTATGCGAAGGACCTTACCGGTTTTTTCCCTGTTTTTCATATAAACAAACTCCTCCTGAAATACATATCCATCCCCGGGTGCCTCCGTACTTTTTACAGAGTATTGATAAATCTCATAAATGCATCCCTGCCCTCTGGTGTGCATTTATAAACACCGGCATCCTCCAGTACATGAACAAATACATTGCCCACTTCCCTGCGAAGGACTTCCTGGATATTATCTTTATCAAGTTTCTCATATTTTGGCAGAAATTCTGCAACCCATGCAGCATGTTTCTCAATTTTCTCATTGGAAGCGATATCCCTGCCGCTTAAAATGTATTCTTCAAGAAGCTCCAGCTCTTCTTTCAGACGGGCCGGAAGAACAGCGAGTCCCATAACTTCGATAAGACCGATATTCTCTTTCTTGATATGATGATAGCATGCATGCGGATGATAAACCCCCAGCGGATGCTCCTCTGTTGTGATATTGTTACGTAATGTCAGATCCAGTTCAAAGGTATCTCCCACTTTACGTGCGATCGGTGTGATTGTGTTGTGCGGCTCTCCGTCTGTTTCTGCAAAGATAAATGCAGCCTCATCCGTATATCCTCTCCAACCTGCCAGTACATGTGTTGCCAGATCGATCAGTCTCTTCTCGTCTTTGCTGCGGATACGCAGTACGGAAAGAGGCCATTTTACAATGCCGGCTTCCACATCTTCGTATCCCGGGATCGTCACATGCTTTTCAATCTCTGCCTTCGCCATGGCAAAGGTATAATGCCCGCCCTGGAAATGATCGTGGCTGAGGATAGAACCTCCTACGATTGGAAGATCCGCATTGGAGCCAAGGAAATAATGTGGGAACAGCTTTACAAAATCAAACAGCTTGATAAATGTATTTCTCTCGATCTTCATCGGAGTATGCTGACTGTTAAATACGATACAATGTTCATTGTAGTAAACATATGGAGAGTACTGGAAGCCCCATGGACTGTCATTGATGGTGATCGGGATGATCCTGTGGTTCTCCCTTGCCGGATGATTGACTCTTCCTGCATAGCCTTCATTTTCCGGACAAAGCAGACATTTTGGATAGCTGCTGGATTTTACCAGCTTGGCAGCTGCGATAGCCTTTGGGTCTTTTTCCGGCTTGGACAGGTTGATCGTGATATCGATCTTGCCATATTCGCTGTCTACTGTCCATTTCTGATCTTTTTTTACGCGATAACGTCTGATATAGTTACTGTCCTGACTCAGCTTATAAAAATAATCTGTGGCTTTTTCCGGATTTTCTTTATAAGCATCCCAGAATTCTCTCTGCACCTGGGCAGGACGCGGCATCAGACAGTTCATCAGTTTTGTATCAAAGAGATCTCTGTACACAATACTGTCCTCGATGATGCCCCTCTTTACAGCCTCATCAAGAAGTTCGTTCAAAGTCTCCTCAAGATTGATTTTAGCATACTCTGTCTCCGGTTCTGTATATTCGCTTTCCCCAAAGGCATCCAGAAGAAGATTGGTTGCATAAATTCTTTCGCATTCCGG
>ENA-OQIH01000591-OQIH01000591.1-human-gut-metagenome-genome-assembly--contig:-NODE-591-length-24491-cov-5.639060_pt1 | contig 24491 bp, 19 predicted proteins | sample MGYA00242575_ERZ504740 | MGnify/ENA primary metagenome ERZ504740 (study PRJEB26092, sample SAMD00036192) | human gut metagenome | host: Homo sapiens | study: EMG produced TPA metagenomics assembly of...
GTGGCTGGCGGTATTTGCAGATGTAGGCGTAATGATTATTGCCGTTCTCAATGCCATTCGAGCGCTATTTGTAAAGAATCTTTAAGGGTTTGGAAAATCGCAAGGAATGGAGGGATTCCGATTCATATGGAAGCAGGATGCATGGGATGAGACAGTGACAACCGGATATACCTGCTCAAGTTGCGGAGCAACAAAAAATAAAAATCAAGAAAAAGATAGTAAGATATAGAAGAAAAAGCACTTTGTGAAAGACGTGTATACGTTTGTGATTAGTAGTTGGTGTGATCGCATTGGTAATGTTCGGTGTGATTCTGCAGCTTACACGGACAATAGTGGGTTCCCTAGTCAGTGGAGTAGCGACCTTTTTCATTGCGTTCTCTTTTGCTTGCTATATTCTTTTTCAGAAAGAAAAGCTGCATATACAGATCAGAAAAGTATTTTTTGCTTTTCTTCCAAGACAAAAAGCAGACACTTTTCTTAAAGTATGTTCTCTAACTTATCGGACATTTGCAAACTTTCTTGCAGGCCAGTGTCTAGAAGCTGTGATTCTCGGAAGTATGTTTGTTGTTACGTTAAGTATTTTGAAGATGCCATATGCACTTTTGATTGGAATTTTAATTGCGTTTACAGCATTAATTCCTATTTTTGGAGCTTTCATCGGATGTGCAGTAGGAAGCTTTTTAATTTTCATGGTAAACCCACAACAAGCAATTTTATTCGTAATAATATTTCTTGTGCTGCAGCAGATTGAGGGAAATCTGATATATCCTCATGTTGTTGGTGAATCTGTAGGTCTTCCTTCAATATGGGTTCTGGCGGCAGTTACGATTGGTGGAAATCTTATGGGAATAGTTGGAATGCTTGTTTTTATTCCGCTGTTGTCAGTGCTCTACACTATTTTTCGGGAATTTGTATATCTGCGTCTGAAAAAACAAAATATCAAGCAGGTGACAAAGACAGAAATAGAAGAAGATACGGCGGAAGAGATGGTAAATAGTGACATATCAGAGGTGAAATGATAGAATCCCGTCTTTGACAGCTGTATGGTGATAAAACGGTTACAAACCCAGTAAATATGGGTATTGTGGCCGTTTTTTTTGTAGATAATTATTCAACCGTCAAATTTACGGGTGTTTTTATAGCAATCTCGGAAAATAATGCAAAAATTCAGCGCAGCAGAACGTGAATTACTGCGTCACAGATTTTCATGTCTTAGACAAGTACTTTCTATTATAGAGCACGGGGAAGGGAAAAGGCAGGAAAAAAATGGACAATGGATATTACAACTGTCTTGTCACATGACAAAAGTTGTGGTATACTAAGCGCTAAAGTGTTAAAAAAATATCACGATTCAGGGTTCTGAATCGTTATAGTAAAAATAGGAAGGAAACAAAACCAATGGATACCAGAAGAGAAAAGCTGGAAGCATTAAAGAAAGAAAAAAATGCTGTCATCATGGCACACTATTACGTGCCGGATGAGGTGCAGGAAATTGCCGATTACATCGGGGATTCGTATTACTTAAGCGACATGGCGACGAAAGTGGACGCCAGTGTCATCGTTCTCTGCGGCGTTCGTTTCATGGGTGAGAGCGCCAAAATCTTAAACCCGGGCAAAAAAGTACTGCTCCCGGATCTGCATGCCGACTGCCCGATGGCTCACATGGCAGAGATTGAAAAAATCAAGGAAGTCCGGCAAGAGTACCCGGATGTGGCTGTCGTATGCTATGTCAATTCCACCGCGGAATTAAAAAGTCATTCCGACGTCTGTGTCACCTCCTCCAACGCAGTAAAAATTGTAAAAGAACTGCCGAACCACGACATCTTCTTTATCCCTGATGAGCATCTTGGTACCTATGTGGCTGAGCAGGTGCCGGAGAAACATATCATCTTAAATGACGGTTTCTGCCACGTACATGCTGCCATCCGCCCGGAAGCTGCAAAGGCTGCAAAGGAAGCGCGCCCGCAGGCAAAGCTTCTCGTTCACCCGGAGTGCAGAAGTGAAGTCGTTGCACTTGCCGATTATGTCGGAAGCACCGCAGGCATCATCAAATATGCCGAGGCAAGTAAAGATACCGAGTTTCTCGTTGCAACCGAGCTTGGTGTTTTCGCGGAGCTGAAAAAGCGCTGCCCGGATAAGAAGTTTTATGCAGTGGGAAATGCGCAGATCTGCCCAAATATGAAAAAAGTAACATTGGACAAATTAATAGAAGCACTGGAAAACGAGGAGAATGAAGTTCTGTTAAGCGAACAGGAAATTTCAGACGCACATGCGCCGCTGTTAAGAATGCTCGAGCTTGCAAAGTAACAAAATAAGCAGAACGCAGAAGCGGAAAAGAGGAAACGAAATGAAAAAGTATTATGATGCAGTGATTGTAGGATGCGGTGTGGCAGGATGCTTTACGGCACTTCATCTGCCCCAGGAAGCCGATATTCTGATGATAACAAAAGCAGATACCGAGGACAGCGACTCCTTCCTCGCACAGGGCGGTATTTGTGTTCTGAAAAACGAGAGCGATTACGATGCGTTCTATGAAGATACGATGCATGCCGGGCACTATGAAAATACGCCGGAATCCGTCGACATTATGATCCGTTCTTCCCGAAATGTTATCAATCAGCTCATTGCCTGGGGTGTGGATTTCCGTCGCGATGAGAACGGAGAACTCTGCTATACGAAAGAAGGCGCACATTCTACCAACCGCATCCTGTTCCACGACGATGTAACCGGAAAGGAGATTACGAGCAAGCTTCTCGCGCAGGTAAAAAAGCTGCCGAACGTGACGCTTCTTGCGCACACGGAAATGTGTGATATTCTTTCCGGCAAAAATGGCTGCGAGGGTGTTCTGATCCGGGATGAAGAAGGAAAGCTGGTTCCGGTTTATGCCAGGGATGTGATCTGGGCGTGCGGCGGTATTGGCGGAATTTATGACAATTCTACGAACTTCCCGCATCTGACAGGAGATGCACTTGCAATTGCGATCCACAGGAACGTAGCACTGAAAAATGTCAATTACGTACAGATTCACCCAACAACGCTGTATTCCAAAAAGAAAGGCCGCCGTTTCCTGATTTCCGAATCTGTCCGCGGAGAGGGCGCTGTTTTGCTCGATAAAAACGGTGAGCGTTTCACCAATGAGCTGCAGCCGCGTGACGTGGTATCCCGTGAGATTCACCGCCAGATGGAAAAGGATCACACGAAGCACGTATGGCTTTCCCTGAAAACGATTCCGCTTGATGTAAAAGAACGGTTCCCGAATATTTACCAGAAATGTCTGGAAGAGGGATATGATATCACAAAAGAACCGATCCCGGTTGTACCGGCCCAGCATTACTTTATGGGTGGCGTCAAGGTAGACAGCAATAGCGAAACGACGATGGATCATCTGTATGCAGCAGGTGAGACGAGCTGCAACGGCGTGCACGGTGCAAACCGTCTGGCAAGCAATTCTCTGCTGGAGAGCCTTGTATTCGCAGAGCGCGCGGCAAAGAAGATGGCTGCCGAATGGGCCGCAGAGGGTCTTGTAGAGAACGCAGACCGCAAAGAAACGGCAACGGAGCCGAAGGAAGATGAATGGAAGCTCCTTGCAAAACGGTACGATATTAGAAAAGAAGATTACCAGGATATGGAAGAATATGCAGAACGCTGCAAAGAGAGCATCTGGGATGCGATCAGAAAGGAAGACAAATATGAATCCAATCACAAGAACACTAAATGTGGATAATCTGCTGCTGTTGGCGCTGCAGGAAGATATCTCCAGTGAAGATGTAACCACGAATGCTGTCATGCCAGAAGCCTGCCAGGGAACGGTACAGCTTCTCTGCAAACAGGACGGCGTCATTGCCGGTATGGAAGTATTTGCAAGAGTATTTACGCTGCTCGATGAGAAAACCGAGATTATTCCGTATGTGAAAGACGGCGATGAAGTCAAAAAAGGCGATCTGCTCGCAACCGTAAACGGCGATATCCGTGTTCTGCTGTCCGGTGAGAGAACCGCGCTCAATTATCTGCAGCGGATGAGCGGAATCGCAACGTATACGAGAAGCGTTGCGAAGCTGCTCGAAGGTTCCAAAACGACCCTTCTCGATACCAGAAAAACGACCCCGAATATGCGTATTTTTGAAAAATATGCAGTCAAAATCGGTGGCGGCCAGAATCACCGCTACAATCTGTCCGACGGCGTTCTGTTAAAGGACAACCATATTGGAGCTGCAGGCAGTGTCACAAAAGCGATCGAGATGGCACGCGATTATGCTCCGTTTGTGCGTAAGATTGAAGTCGAGTGTGAAAACCTCGATATGGTCCGCGAAGCAGCAGATGCAGGTGCCGACATTATCATGCTCGACAATATGACTCCGGCGCAGATGAAAGAGGCGGTAGCCGTCATCAACGGCAGAGCAAAAACCGAGTGCTCCGGAAATGTGACAAAAGAAAATATCGCCACTATCCTCGACACCGGCGTAGACTATGTTTCCAGCGGTGCACTGACGCATTCTGCACCGATTCTTGATGTATCATTGAAAAATCTGCATCCAATAGAATAAGTATAAAAATAGGAATCATTTCCTTATAGATATAAAAATCGCGAAATAAAAAAGCTTCTGTTCCTCCCGGAAAAAGGGAAGAACAGAAGCTTTTTTAAACAGGAAACTTCGTTGAATTTTCTTATAAAAAATTCTCCGGGTTTAGATTCCTTTTTTAAACAGGAGAAAGGAATATCCGATCGGAATCAAAACCAGCGCTGCGATCGTGAGAAATAAAATCCATTCAAGCTGCAGAAAGCTGTTTACGATCATGGCAACGCCGCCGATGATCCAAACCCAGCCGGCGAGGCGGTGAGTGCGGTTCCAGTTTTCCTGACTGTGAAGGGTCCATGGAACCTTGATGCCGGTTGTGTAGTTCTGTTTGCATTTTGGCATGTAATTGCCGATGAGAATAAAGAGAAGGCCGACAATCCCATTGCTAACAAAACCGATATCAACTGCGATGCCGACTGCGTTTGCGTAGATGGAGCAGCAGACGATCAGAGAGGTTACAGGTATGATCCACAGAACAAGACGGATCATCTTCGGGCCGATGTTCTGCCGCTTCGGATCAGAAAAAGTGAGAACAGCGGTAAAAATCTGCAGAGCGGCAAGAAACAGAGGAATACCGATCACTGCCATCGTTTTGCTGCTCCAGCCGTTTGGAACATTGTTTGTGCCAAAATGGGTGGCAATGGTGTCCGGCATGCGATTCCAGAGCAGAAGTCCGATCACCATCGGAAAAAGAGAAATGAGTGTTGTCAGAATCAGTGTTGTTTTATATTTTTTCCACATCAGAAGTGCCTCCTTTGAGCTCTGAAATCCAGAGCATGATTTCTTCCAGGACGGAAGTGTTGAGTTCATAATAAATAAAATTTTTCTCCCGGGATTCCAGCACAAGGTCTGCTTTTTTCAGAATACCGAGATGGTAGGAGATGGTTGCACCTGCCATATCAAAGTGCGATCCGATCTCCCCGGCAGAAAGTCTTTCGTTTTTCAGAAGCTCCAGAATCCTTCGCCGGACAGGATCGGAGAGAGCTTTAAACGTTTCTGCGAATGCCATGGAAACCTCCTTTCCGGCAGTATGAATGCAAATTAATTAGAAATTCATCTAAATACTTTTTATCACAGGGAAAGCGAAAAGTCAATAAGCATTTCGAAAAAATTCCAAATAGTTTTATTGTTGATTTTGAGTTGCTATTTTCTGCAGAATACGCTACGATAAGGGAAAAGTTGTAGAAAAAGGGGGACAAAAACATGAAAAAACACCTGTCCGTGCGCTACGGCACGATTCAGGGCTGCTACTGGATGGGATACGCGGCACTGATGGGGTATGCCAGCGTTTATCTTCTTGAAAAAGGCTTCACAAACACACAAATCGGCCTTCTGACGGCAGTTGGCTGTATCGTGTCAGCGGTTCTGCAGCCTGCGCTGGCATCCTACGCAGATCGGCCGGAAAGCCCGTCCGTACGAACAATGCTCCTTGGAGCGAACCTGATTCAGCTTGTTCTTATCATTTCCCTTGCTGCAACGGCAGAAAGCAGTTCTATGGTGGTAAGGACACTGCTGTACGGCGCAAGCATTACGATGCTGATGCTGATGATTCCGTTCGTTAATTCTCTTGGTATGGAGACGATCCGCCAGGGAGAGGAACTTGATTACGGAATCGGGCGCGGCATGGGTTCCGTTGCATATGCGATTGCATCATGGCTGCTCGGCCGGCTGACCGCATCCTTTGGAGCAGACATGATTCCGATCTGGGCTATCGCACTGACCATTCTTTTCCTCATCTGTGTATTTCGCTTTCCGTTTAAAAAGGACAGGAAAAAAGCAGAAGCAGAAAAAGAAGAGACAGGAGCAGCCGGTCCGGTCGATTTTCTGAAACGGTATCCGTCCTTCGTGGTAGTACTGCTTGGCTGCATTCTGATCTTTATGTCACATAGCCTGATTAACAGCTTCAATTATCAGATTGCAATGGCAAAAGGTGGTGGCAGCGGTGAGATGGGAAATGCGATGACCATCTCTGCAGTTTCCGAGCTGCCAACGATGTTTCTGTTCGGCTATCTGCTGAAAAAGAAGAGCAGTGTTTTCTGGCTCCGTCTCTCCGGCCTGTTTTTTGTCCTGAAAAGCATAGGAACCTTCCTGGCCTTTAATATTCCGACATACTACGCTGTTCAGCCGTTCCAGATGTTCGGCTGGGCGCTGATCAACGTCGCCTGCGTCTATTACGTGGACGGCATCATGGAGCCGCAGGATTCGATTAAAGGACAGGCATATATGGCGATGACCATCACCGCAGGAAATGTAATGAGCTCCCTGTTTGGCGGCTGGCTTATCGATGCAGCCGGTGTTGGCGCGATGCTGATCTGCGCATCTCTTGCGGCCTTCATCGGCTGGCTGATTGTGTGCCTCGGTTCGAAAGAAGCAAAAACTGCATAGGAAAGATAAAAGAAAGCGCCCGAAACCGAACGTGGTTCCGGGCGCTTTGCCGTACAGCTCTTATTTATTTCTGTTTCCTGTATACTTCTCATCACAGTATTTGCAACGGTAAACCTCTTTTTCCGGGTCAGCCAGGATAAAGACATGTTTTAATCCCTGCTCAATAGAGGTGATACAGCGCGGGTTTTTACATTTAATCACATCAACCACCTGTTTCGGCAGATGAAGTTCTTTTTTCTCCGTAATCTCGCCGTCTTTAATGACATTGACAGTGATATTGTGATCGATAAAGCCTAAGATGTCAAGATCCATCTTATCAACCGAACACTCAACTTTCAGAATGTCCTTTTTTCCCATTTTTTCACTTTTGGCATTTTTAATAATGGCTACGGTACAGTCCAGCTTGTCCAGTCCCAGATCATGGTAAATGGTCATAGCCTTTCCTGCTTTAATATGGTCGAGCACGAAGCCCTCTTCAATACGTCCTACGTTCAGCATAGCGAAAGATGCTCCTTTCTTAATCGACTTTGATGTTCAGCAGCGTCAGAATCAGGGCCATACGTGCATAAACACCGTACTGAACCTGTTTAAAGTAAGCAGCGCGCGGGTCATTATCCACGTCAACGGAGATCTCATTGACACGCGGCAGCGGATGCAGAACCAGCATTTCCGGAGAAGCAAGATCCATTTTGGACTGATCCAGAATATAGAAATCCTTCATGCGGATGTAATCATCCTCGTTGAAGAAACGTTCTTTCTGGACACGGGTCATATAAAGAACATCCAGCTTCGGGAGAACATCTTCCATTTTAATAACTTCCTCAAATGGAACATTGTTCGCCCGCAGCACATCATCACGGATGTAATCCGGGAGACGAAGCTCCTCCGGGGAGATTAATACAATTTTAATGCCGGTATAACGAACCAGCGCTTCAATCAGGGAATGAACCGTTCTGCCGAATTTAAGATCACCGCAGAAGCCGATGGTAAGATTGTTCAGGCGACCCTTTAAAGAACGGATGGTGAGAAGATCGGTAAGAGTCTGCGTCGGATGCTGATGTCCGCCATCACCTGCGTTGATCACAGGAATACGGGAGTACATCGATGCAACGAGCGGAGCGCCTTCTTTCGGATGACGCATGGCACAAATATTTGCAAAGCAGGATACCACGCGGATGGTGTCGGCTACGCTTTCACCTTTGGAAGCGGAAGAAGAATTGGCAGAAGAAAAACCAAGAACAGTACCGCCAAGATTCATCATGGCAGCCTCAAAGCTGAGACGGGTGCGTGTGCTTGGTTCATAAAATAAAGTAGCAAGTCTTTTGCCATCGCAGGCATGTGCATATTTCTCCGGGTTCTTTTCAATATCGTTCGCCAGATCCATTAACTGATCCAGTTCTTCGACCGAGAAATCAAGGGGACTCATTAAGTGTCGCATATATTACCTCCTATGAAGATCCTTATTTTTGTTACCGTTCACAGTTTCCCTGCGAATGTCTGAATCACTTTCTTACGCAGCGAAACAGCAGGTGTTTCACTGCTGAGTGAACAGTAACTTATTTTTTCTGTGTTCCACCTTAACACAAAAACAGGATAAATGCAAGATAAAAAATGGCAGGAAAAAGGTCGAAAAGCAGAGTAATATGAAATGTGAAAAAATAAAGTGAAATAGCAGTCAAAAAGGAAAAAGATTGTACAAAAGCCGAATTTCGGAAGATCTTTTCTTGTAAATTAAACGGAGATGGAGTAAAATATTGATATCTGCAACAAATGCAGAGTATCAGGAGGACCAGATATGCTAGACTTAGGAAAAATCCGCGACGAGATCGATGCCACCGATGACGAGATCGTCCGCCTGTTCCAGCACCGGATGGCGCTGACGGCGGAGGTTGCGCAGTACAAGATAGAGACAGGAAAAGCCGTTTTTGATGCGGAACGTGAGCGCCAGAAGCTGGAAAAGCTGACAGGCGAGGGAACAAATGCATTCAATATAAAAGGCATCCAGGAGCTGTTCCAGCAGATCATGTCGATCAGCCGGAAGCGTCAGTATCAGCTGCTGACAGAAAACGGCGGCGAGGAGATGACCGATTACACGCAGGTTGACCACCTCCCGACACACGGCAAAAGAGTTGTTTTCCAGGGTGTGGAGGGCGCCTACAGTTTCGGTGCGATGAAAGAATTTTTCGATGATACGATTACAAGCTTTCACGTAGATACCTGGAAAGAGGCGATGGAGGCGATTACGAGGGGCGAAGCCGATTATGCCGTGCTTCCGATCGAGAACTCCACAGCAGGCATTGTATCCGATATTTATGATCTTCTGGTGGAATATCCGCACTACATCGTCGGTGAGCAGGAATTGCCGGTGGAGCATGTGCTGATGGCACTGCCGGGAGCAAAGGCTGAGGAGATCCGCACCGTGATTTCCCATCCGCAGGCGCTGGCGCAGTGCCGCCGTTTCCTGGATTCCAATGAAAACTGGAAGACGGAAGAGCGTCTCAATACAGCCGCCGCTGCAAAAGAAGTATCCGAGAGCGGTGATCTTACGATGGCAGCCGTCGGAAGTCCGTACGCTGCAGAGCATTTCGGACTGCAGATCTTAAAAGAAGGTATTTTTGATGCCCAGGGAAATACGACACGCTTTGTTATCATTTCTGGGCAGAAACGCTTTGTAAAAGATGCACAGAAAATCAGCGTATGCATGGAACTGCCGCATCAGAGCGGTTCTCTTTACAACGCACTGGCACATTTTATTTACAACGATCTGAACATGACCAAAATCGAGTCCCGCCCGATTCCGCAGCGGAAATGGGAGTACCGTTTCTTCGTGGATTTCGAGGGGAACTTAAGCGATCCGGCAGTCAAAAACGCACTGCGCGGATTGCAGGCAGAATCCGCGAAATTCCGGATTTTCGGAAATTATTAATCCAGAAGAGAGGGCCGTACCAAGCGGCCTTTTCGCATAAATAAAATGAAAAATGACAGGAAGGAAGAGACAAAAGATGATTAGAATAGAAGAATGTATCCTCTACCGCGATTTCGCAGAGGGGGAGGTACTGCGCGATATGACGATACTGGTGGAGACCTACAAAAAACTGGTCAATGCTCAGATTTCCCTGAAGGACCGCCGGTTCCGTGAGAATATGAGCGCATATGAGCCGCAGTTTTATGAGGCACTGAACCGCCTTGTCGAGATGGCAAACCGCTACGGCTTCTCCGGAAATCTCTGGCACGATTATCTGACATATCTTCTGGTCAACAAAGAAAATGCATTTTCTACCTCCTGCGAGATTGTCGGAAAAGTCGAGGGAAGCATCAACCAGATGGCAAAACATGATTTTGTCCGTTTCAAAGAGCTGTTCGATTTCGATATCTGTGTTTTTGATGAGATTTTTGAGTCCGGCGATGCCTCTGTCATCAGTTCCTATGAGAACACGGACAGCCCGAATAAACTATTCAACAAAGAAGTCCGGGATCGTATCTGTGAGCTGGCCATCCGTCTGGCAAAGGCTGCATCCGCAGATGAATTTATGGCTGATATGGTTCAGTTTTACAAAGATTTCGGAGTGGGAAAACTGGGACTTCACAAGGCATTTCGTATTGCGCATACAGGAGAGAACGTTGAGATTATCCCGATTACCAACATTCCGGATGTGCGCCTTTCTGATCTTGTCGGCTACGAAATTCCAAAGCAGAAGCTGATCGACAACACGAAAGCGTTTGTCGAGGGCAAGAAAGCAAACAACTGTCTGCTTTTTGGCGATGCCGGAACCGGAAAATCCTCCAGCATTAAGGGTATCCTGAATGAATATTACGATCAGGGACTGCGAATGATCGAGGTTTACAAGCATCAGTTTCAGGATCTAAATGAGCTGATTGCACAGATCAAAAACAGAAATTATAAATTCATTATTTACATGGATGACCTTTCCTTTGAAGAGTTTGAGATTGAGTACAAATACCTGAAAGCTGTCATTGAGGGAGGCCTGGAAAAACGTCCGGACAATATTCTTATTTATGCAACCTCCAATCGTCGCCATCTGATTAAAGAGGATTACAGTGATAAAGAAGGAACAAGACAGGATATGCATACTTCCGACACCGTACAGGAGAAACTATCCTTGGTATACCGTTTCGGCGTCAGCATCTATTTTGGTGCACCGGATAAGAAAGAATTCCAGAAGATTGTTTCCACACTGGCCGAACGATACGGCGTGACGCTGCGTGAGGAAGAGCTTTTGGCAGAAGCGAACAAATGGGAACTGTCCCACGGCGGTCTGTCCGGCCGTACCGCACAGCAGTTTATCGATTATCTGCTCGGAAAACAGTAAAAAGAAAAAGGTCAAAAAGTCCGCTTGGTATTGGGAGCGGGCTTTTTGGGATATCCTTTGAAAAAGAAGGAGGAAAAGCATATATGCAGTATTCCACATTTGCTGCCATTGATATCGGCAGCTACGACGTCATTCTGGAGATTTTCGAGATCTCCAAAAAACAGGGAATCCGAAGCGTGGATAAGATCTGTCATCGGATGGAGCTTGGAAAAGATACGTACACGTTGGGAAAAATTCGCCCTGAAATGGAAGAAGAGCTGTGCCGTGTACTCGCAGATTTTGTGCGGATTATGGAAGGCTATCGCGTGGACGATTACCGTGCAACGGCATCCAGTGCGATCAGTGAGGCGTCGAACAGTCTCTATGTCCTTGGAAAAATTCATCAGCTGACCGGTTTTTCTGTCACTGTTCTCTCCAACTCGGAGCAGCGTTTTCTTAGCTATAAAGCGCTCGCGGCGATGGAGGACAATTTTAACAAGATCATTGAAAAGGGAACTGCGATTCTCGATCTTGACGGTGGCAGTTTTCAGATTTCCCTGTTCGACAAGGATGCACTTGTCACAACACAGAACATCCGCATGGGAAGTCTTCGCATCCGCGAGCGTCTTGCCGGAATTCAGAGTGAGACGGAACATTACGAAGAGATGGTCGAAGAGCTGATTTGGAATGAAGTATCGAGCTTTAAAAAGATGTATCTGAAAGACCGTAAAATCGAAAACATTATGCTGATCGGCGATGTTTTCACCGACAGTGTTTATCAGAATATCGAAGAAAAAACGACAAAAATCATTTCCCGTGAAAACTTTAATACCTGGTATGAGAAAATTATCCGTCAGTCACCGATGGAGCTTGCTGTAAAACTTGGTATTCCGCTGGAAAACGCTTCACTGATGTACCCGTCTGCTGTGATTTATAAATGTCTGATTGATATGATGGGTGCGGAGCATATCTGGATTCCGGGCGTGCATATGACACGTGGTATTGCATACGAGTATGCGGAGCAGATGAAACTGCTGAAAGGCGGTCATAATTTCGAAAATGATATTCTGATGGCGGCAAAAAATATCGGAAAACGGTACGCGGTGAATCACCCGCACGTCCAGAACCTGGAGATGACGGCCCTTGCCATGTTTGATGCGACGAAAAAGATGCACGGCATGAAAGAACGCGAGCGGCTGCTGCTTCGGATGGCGGTGATGCTGCACGATGTCGGAAAATACATCAGCCTTAATAATGTAGCGGATTCTTCCTATAATATTATCATGTCAAACGAAATCATCGGACTGTCCCATATTGAACGGGAGATGGTCGCACTGATTGCAAAATACAATACGGCAGTGCTTCCATCCTACGATGAGCTGGTGATGGAATCGTCGCTTAGTGCAGAACAGTATCTGACCGTATCGGAGCTGACAGCAATCGTCCGTCTGGCGAATGCACTAGATCGGAGTCACCTGCAGAAAATCCAGTCGATCCGCGCTGCCTTAAAGGAGAGAGAACTGCATCTGTCTCTGACGGTTGACCGTGATTTCACACTGGAGCAGGGACTGTGCCAGGATAAATTAGATTTTTTCAATGAGGTATTCAGCATACAGCCGATTATTAAGATGAAACGGCAGATGTAAGGAGGCGAACAAGATGGATATAACACCATATAAGAAACCGGAATATTTTCGAAACCGGGAATTGAGCTGGATCAGCTTCGACGAGCGTGTTTTAAACGAGGCGCGGGATAAGAGTATTCCGCTGTTTGAACGTCTGAAATTTATCAGCATTACCTCCTCCAACCTGGATGAGTTTTATATGGTTCGTGTGGCTTCACTAAAAGACCAGGTGCATGCAAACTATACGAAAAAGGATCTGTCCGGCATGGATGCGAAGGAGCAGCTTACCGAAATCAGCAAACGGACGCATGAGCTGGTGCAGCTGCAGTACAATACGTACAATCGCTCGGCGGTTCCGTCTCTGGAGCACGTTGGCCTTACGATTATCAGTGAGCACGAGAAGCTGACGAAGGAGCAGGCGGAGTATGTGGATTCCTATTTTGAGGAAAACATTTACCCGGTTCTGACCCCGATGGCCATGGATTCGGCCCGCCCGTTCCCGTTGATCCGGAACAAAACATTGAATATCGGTGCACTGGTGCAGAAGAAAGAGGATTCGCTTCTGAGCCGTGCGGAGGATAAGAAAGAGAAGAAAGGCAAGGAGAAGGAAAAAGAGAAAGAACTGGAATTTGCGACGGTTCAGGTTCCTTCGGTACTGCCGCGTTTTATTCTGCTTCCGCAGGATGAAAAGACGGGACAGCGGTATGTGATTCTTCTGGAGGAGATCATCGAGCGGAACATTGGAAAGCTGTTCTTAAGCTACGATGTGGTCTGCGCGCATCCGTACCGTGTTATGCGAAATGCAGATCTTTCGATCGATGAGGATGAGGCTTCCGACCTGTTAAAAGAGATCCAGAAGCAGCTTAAAAAACGTCAGTGGGGAGAAGTGATCCGTCTGGAAGTGGAAGATAAGATGGATAAGCGGCTCCTGAAGATGCTGGAAAAAGAGTTTGACATCGATGAAGACGATCTGTTCCGGATTCCGGGACCGCTCGATCTGACGTTTTTAATGAAAATGTATGGGCTCGACGGCTTTGATGAGTATAAAATTCCAAAATACATTCCAGCAGCAGTTCCGGCGCTGATGAATGAGGATGACATTTTTACAAACATCCGAAAAGGAGACATCTTACTGCATCATCCTTATATGACGTTTGATCCGGTCGTGCAATTTGTACAGCAGGCAGCAAAGGATCCGGATGTACTGGCGATCAAACAGACACTGTACCGTGTGAGCGGCAATTCTCCGATTATTGCAGCACTGGCTCAGGCGGCGGAAAATGGCAAACAGGTTTCCGTACTGGTGGAATTAAAGGCACGGTTCGACGAAGAAAACAATATTGTCTGGGCGAAGATGCTGGAAAAGGCGGGATGCCATGTGATTTATGGTCTTCTGGGACTGAAAACACACAGTAAGATTACACTGGTGGTTCGGCGCGAGGAGACAGGCATTCGCAGATATGTACATCTTGGCACGGGAAACTATAACGATTCTACGGCAAAGCTGTATACGGACTGTGGCCTGTTGACATGCAATGCAAAGATCGGTGAGGATGCAACAGCAGTATTTAACATGCTTTCGGGCTATTCGGAGCCGGATCACTGGAACAAACTGGTGGTTGCGCCACTCTGGATGAAAGACAGATTCCTGCATCTGATTGCTATGGAGGAGGAACACGCGAAGAAGGGACAGAAAGCGCATATTATTGCGAAGATGAACTCGTTATGCGACCGCGATATTATTGCGGCGCTTTACAGTGCTTCGGCAGCCGGAGTAAAGATTGACCTGATTATCCGGGGAATCTGTTGTCTGAAGGTTGGAATCCCGGGTGTCAGCGAGAATATTACCGTTCGCTCGATTGTCGGCAATTTCCTGGAACATGCGCGGATTTTCTACTTCTACAGTGGTGGAAATGAAGAGGTGTTTATGGGAAGCGCGGACTGGATGCCGCGAAATCTGGAAAAACGGGTGGAGATTGTGTTCCCGGTTGAGGATGAGCAGATCAAGAAAGAAGTAATGCATATTCTTGATATCCAGATGAAGGATAATGTGAAAGCCAGTATTTTACAGGCAGACGGAACGTATACAAAGCCGGATAAGCGCGGAAAGATGCTGGTGAATTCACAGGAGTATTTCTGTAGGGAGGCAACGGAAAGAGCGGAAAAACCGAAAGAACAGGAAAACAGCAGGGTGTTTGTGCCGGCGGAACCGGTGGAATAGGTTTGGACGGACGCCCCGTAACGCACACAAGGGTGATGCGCGGTTTCGGGAGCTAGTAATTCTAAGGCTCTGTCATTTTGCTAAAACCATGCGCCAAAAATCAAAACTCGCTGTCGCTCAGACAGTTGATTTTTGGCGCATAACGCAAAATGCCAGAACCTAAGAATTACACGCTCCCTGCAAATGCGCATCACCCTTGTGTGCGTTACGGGGCTGTGTGAAGGACGGACACGGATGTGGGAGCGGGAGCGCCCACTGCGTTGACATGAAAGAAGAATATGGTATGTTGTGATGAGAAAGAGCTGCAGCTTTGAGAGTTGCGGCGTTTTTTTGTGTCAAAAATAATCTGTTGGATATTGGGAAAAGGAATGGCTATTCAGAATTTGTTTTGAAAATTGGTTTTGCGGGTGATTTTCGGGGATTTTACAAAGAGTGATCTGGAAGAGTGGCTGGAAAAGAAGGGGATGGAGATAAGGGAAAATGTGGACATTTTTTGTAAAGTAGCCGGTTATTTTATTAACGGGTATTTTACAAAGCGGTGGTAGTGGGCTTTACGGAAGGAAAGGTATAATGAATCTCGACAAGACGAGGAGGAAGAAAAACGAATGTCAAATATTGTGTTGAAGAATGTCTGTAAATCTTATGATAAGGAACATTATGCGGTTCAGGATTTTTCGCTTGAAATACCGGATCGGGAGTTTGTGATTTTTGTTGGACCTTCCGGCTGCGGAAAATCGACGACGCTTCGGATGATTGCCGGTCTTGAGGAGATTACGAGCGGGGAGCTTTGGATTGATGGACAGCTTTGTAATTATGTAGAAGCAAAGGATCGCGATCTTTCGATGGTATTTCAGAACTACGCGCTTTATCCGAATATGACGGTATATGAAAACATGGCGTTTTCTCTGAAAATCCGGAAACAGCCCAAGGATGAAGTTGATAAAAAGGTACATGAGGCAGCTAAAATGCTTGGAATTGAGCATTTACTTGACCGGAGACCGGCAGCCCTTTCCGGCGGTCAGAAACAAAGAGTTGCGATTGGAAGCGCAATTATGAGACGGCCGAAAGCATTTTTAATGGATGAGCCGCTTTCGAATCTGGATGCGAAGCTGCGGGCACAGATGCGGGTGGAGCTGGCAAAATTACATAAGGAACTGAAAACGACGGTGATTTATGTTACACATGACCAGACGGAGGCGATGACGCTTGGTACAAAAATTATTGTTATGAAAGACGGTGTTGTGCAGCAGGCGGATACACCGGGGCAGATTTACCGCCATCCGGCAAACAAATTTGTGGCCGGTTTTATCGGAGCTCCGAGTATGAATTTTATGGAAACGATGGTGACGGAAAGAAACGGAGCGGTTTATCTGGAGGCAGACGGAGGAGTTACCCTTCGTGCAAAAGGAGAGAACGAAATGGTGCTTCGTCGCGCTTATCTCGGAAAAATGGTGATCTTAGGTCTGAGACCGGAGGATTTACAGGACGAAACAACCGCTTCCGCACATCGGATCTGTTACGAAGAGAATCAGTTGAAGGCATTTGTTGACCTGCGGGAGATGATCGGTGCAGAAGCGTATCTGCATATGAATACCGGAAAAAATCTGATTACAGCAAGAGTGCCTTCCGAGGTGCCGGTTACTGTAAAGGAAAGCATTACATTGTATGCAGATATGGAGAAAGCACAGATCTTTGATCCGTTTACAGAAGAAAATATTTTATCTCTGCCGGTTGAAAAAGAAGAACGTGCAACAGCATAAGAAGGAGCAAGAAGTGAAAAAAGTAATCGAAAAGTGTAAAAAAGCAGAAGTTTATATGTATCTAATCCCGAGTATGGTGATCTTTAGCATCTTTCTGTTTTATCCGTTTTTTAAAACCATTTATCTGAGCCTGTATAAGACAAACAAGCTTGGAGAAGCGAAATTGTATGTGGGACTGGACAACTATAAAAGCTTATTATCGAATCCATCCTTTTACAACGGTCTCTGGGTTACACTGGAATTTGTGGCGATTGTTGTAGTCGGAAGTATGGCGCTTGGCCTTCTGGGAGCAGTTCTTTGCAGCAAGGCTTTCCCGGGAATCCGGGTATTCAGTACTTCCTATGCACTCCCAATGGCAGTAGCATCGAGCTCAGGCGCCATGATTTTCAAGATTATTTTAAATCCCACGATCGGTATCGTAAACAAATTGCTGCATGTGAGCATTAACTGGGTCAGTGATCCGAAATATGCGCTGATCTGTGTGGCTGTCCTTACGGCATGGCTGAACAGTGGCATCAATTTCCTGTATTTTTCGGCGGGACTTGGAAACATTGATGATTCGATTTATGAGCGTGCTTCTGTAGATGGAGCGAATGCAGTACAGAAATTTTTTAAGCTGACACTGCCGGGGCTTTCTCCGATCATGTTCTACACACTGGTTGTTAACATTATTCAGGCATTCCAGTCATTCGGACAGGTGAAAATCCTGACACAGGGAGGACCGGGAGAATCCACGAACCTGATTGTATATTCGATATACCGTGATGCGTTTTTTAATTACCGGTTTGGAAGCGCAGCCGCACAGTCCGTTGTTTTGTTTCTGATTGTCATGGCGCTTACCCTGGTTATGTTCCGCATGGAAAAGAGAGGAGTAAAATACTGATGTCTACAATAGCAACTACGATTGCCGGACCAAAAACTTATTCTGCAGAGGAGCTGCAGGCACTGCATCTGGCAATGAATGCAAAAGCAAAAAGAAAGAAAATGCTTCAGAAAACAGCGTTGGTTACCATGAACCTGATCGTTTGTCTGTTTATGCTGTTTCCGCTGCTTTATACCATCAGTGTAGCGTTTATGCCGTCCGGCGAGCTTTACACAATGGCAATGAACATCGTGCCAAAACATCCGACGCTGGAAAATTTCGTGGAAGCATTTCATAAAATTCCGCTGGTACGCTTTGTCCTGAATTCATTTTTGGTTGCGGGCAGCATTACGCTGGGTCAGATTGTAACGTGTTCTCTTGCGGCATTTGCCTTCTCTTTCCTGAACTTCAAAGGAAAAAATGTTCTGTTTATGCTGGTCATGGCGACCATGATGGTGCCGGGTGAGGCAACCATTATTTCCAATTATCTGACAGTAGGAAGTCTCGGATTGCTCGATACCTATATTGTTCTGATCCTGCCTTCTCTTACCTCTGCAATGGGAATTTTCCTGTTCCGCCAGTTCTACATGACCTTTCCGATTTCGCTTTATGAATCGGCGAAGCTGGACGGCTGCGGTAATCTGCGGTTTATCGTAAAAATCCTGATGCCGCTGACAAAGTCAGCAATGGGAGCAATGGCGGTTTACACCTTTATCAATGCATGGAATATGTACATGTGGCCGCTGCTGGTCACCGGTTCGGACAGCAAGCGTACCGTACAGATTGGTATCAGTATGCTGAACAGCGTCGATGCACAGTCGATTACCCTGATGCTGGCGGGTGTGGTAATGATTATCATTCCATCCATTTCCATCTTTATCGTAGGCCAGAAGGCCTTAATCAAAGGAATGTTTTCAGGAGCAGTCAAGGGCTGATTCCTGTGACAGAAAAAAGAATAGAAAACTGTATGAAAAACGAGGAGAAAAAAATGAAGAAAAAAGTGATTGCATCGATTCTTGCGGCTTCTATGGCAGCTATGGCGCTTACCGGATGTGGAGGCGGAAAAACAACGAGTGAGGCACAGAGTGCAACAACGGATGAAACCACAGCCAGCGCAGAGGCAGGAAGTACGGCAGATGGCGCAGAAGCACCGGATTTAAACCAGGATACGAAGGGAACCACGATTACCTTCTGGCATTCCATGGGCGGTGTCAATGGCGAGGCAATGGATTATCTTGTCAATAAATTCAATGAAGAAAATACAGATGGCATTACCGTTGAGGCGGTTTACCAGGGAGAATATGATGATACGATTAACAAACTGAAAAGTGCACAGATCGGAAATATGGGAGCGGACCTGGTACAGATTTATGATATCGGAACCCGTTTTATGATTGATTCCGGCTGGGTCATCCCGATGCAGGAGCTGATTGATGCAGATGGCTATGACATTTCCCAGATCGAGCCGAATATCGCTGCTTATTATACGGTAAACAATGAGCTGTACTCCATGCCATTCAATTCGTCCACACCGATTCTGTATTACAACAAAGATATGTTTGAAAAAGCAGGGATCACCGAAGTTCCGACAAGCCTGGAAGGGATTCTCGCTATCGGTGATGATCTGAAAACAAAGGGTGGCGCTGGTGAACCGCTGGCACTCTCCATCTATGGATGGTATTTCGAACAGTGGCTCTGCAAACAGGGACTTTCCTATGCGGATAATGGAAACGGCCGTGATGCAGCTGCTACTGCAGTTGAATTTGATTCTAACGGCGGAGCACTCAATATCTTAAATGAGTGGAAAGCCCTGAATGATGCCGACGTTGCACCAAACGTAGGCCGTGCCGGAAGTGATACCGCAACAACAGACTTTACTTCCGGAAAAGCAGCGATCACCCTTGGCTCTACCGCATCCCTGAAACAGATTTTACAGGATATCAACGGAAGCTTCGAAGTTGGAACCGCATATTTCCCGACAATCAAGGACGGCGATGAGGGCGGTGTTTCCATCGGAGGAGCATCTCTCTGGGCATTGAACAACAACGATGATGCAAAAGCAGCAGCTACCTGGAAATTTATCAAATTCCTGATTTCCCCGGAGTCTCAGGCATACTGGAATGCCGAGACGGGTTACTTCCCGGTAACAACAGCTGCTGATGAGGAGCAGACCTTTAAAGATAATGTAGCACAGTATCCGCAGTTCCAGACCGCAATCGACCAGCTGCACGATTCCAAGCCGCAGTACGCCGGCGCACTTCTCTCTGTATTCCCGGAGGCAAGACAGATTGTGGAAACAGAAATCGAGAATATGATCAACGGAAACGAGACTCCGGAGAAAGCAGTAGAATCGATGGCTTCCCAGATCAACAGCTCCATCGAGGACTATAATCTGGTAAATGAATAAGAGACAGGCTTTACAAAAATAAGATTTCGTCCTATAGTGAAGAAAAACGAGTTCCCAAAGCGTGTTTGAACGGTTTCTATGAAGGGGAAGATCCGAGTTACGGAAATGATTTTTCAGATATGACTGGAAATGCGTCGGAGACAAAAATCCGGCGCGCTTCCGAATCTATAGCAATCCCGCAGAAGATGTAAAAAAATCAGCACCGCTTTTTTCGCTTGTTTTCAGGCTTACGATAAAAGGAAAAAAGCTGCAGTCGGGACAAAAGATAGAAAAGAGTGCAGATTTGGAAATGGGAACGGAAAATGGAGGACAGATACGAGATGAAAACAAAAGTATGGGCACACAGAGGAGCCAGTGCATATGCACCGGAAAATACACTGGAAGCGTTTCTTCTTGCAGCAGAGCAGGGAGCAGACGGTGTGGAACTGGATGTACAGCTGACAAAAGATGGCGAGATGGTTGTTGTCCACGATGAGGAAATCGACCGGGTCAGTGACGGAAGCGGATTTGTCAAAGATTATACGCTTGCGGAATTAAAGATCCTGAACTTTAATAAGACACATCCGGAGTATCAGGATGTAAAAATTCCGACGCTTCGCGAAGTATATGAAGCATTAAAACCAACGGGAATGACGATCAATGTAGAGCTGAAAACCGGTATTTTCTGGTATAAAGACCTGGAAAAAAAGGTACTCGAGCTGACAAAAGAGATGGAGATGGAAGATCGCGTGATTTATTCTTCCTTTAACCATTACAGCATTGCAAAAATTCTGGAACTGGATCCGAAAGCCAGCACAGGCATCCTCTACGCAGATATTATTTATGATGTCGTGAATTATGCGAAAAAAATCGGAACAGGAGCTCTTCATCCGGCAACCTTTCATGTGCAGATGGCAGATTTTCTTCAGCAGTATGTGGAAAGCGATCTTGCGGTGCATGTGTGGACGGTCAATGATAAGGCGGAGATCGAATGCCTGATGGATGCCGGTGTTGACGCAGTCATCACCAATTACCCGGATGTGGCCGTTTCCTGCCGCAACGCGAAGTGATACCGATTGGAGAAAAAAGGCTGTTCCTTTTGGATATCGACGGAACCATCTGCGTGGGGAACCGTCTGATTCCGGGAGCAGACCGGTTTTTAAACGGACTGTCCGAGTACGGTGGAGATTATGTGTTTATCACAAATAATACGACGATGAGCGTAGCAGATTACCGGAAAAAATTTGCAAAGCTGGGCATTCCGACAACAAGAGAGAACTTTCTGACAGCATCCGTTGCGACAGCTCATTACCTGAAACAGAAATATGGATCCCGTCCCGTCTATGTGCTGGGAACGGACTCTCTGATCCGGGAATTGGAGAGCTTCGGTGTGTGTACCACCCACGATCCGGAGAAAGAAGGAATTGCATGTGTGCTTGCAAGCTATGACAATGAACTGACGTATCAAAAACTGACGGATATCTGTCGGCTGTTGACAGAGCGCCCGGAGCTCGATTACGCTGCAACGAACCCGGACTATGTTTGTCCGATTGAATTCGGCTACGTGCCGGATTGCGGTTCCATCTGCGAGATGATCGGTCATGCGATCCAGCGTATGCCGACTTATATCGGAAAACCAGGCATACGGATGGTTGAGATGGCACTTGATATGACAGGCAGAACGCGCGATGAGGCTGTTCTTGTGGGAGATCGTCTCTATACGGACATTGCGTGCGCCAACATGGCGGGCATTTCTGCAGCACTTGTGCTTTCCGGCGAATCTACACGTGAAGAAATGCAGAACTCGCAGTATCTTGTGGAGTATATGTATCCATCCGTAAAAGAAATGTATTCGGAGTGGGTGTACGGACAAAAAAAGAAATGTTCTTAAAATTCCGAAACGGTTATGGTTTTGGAACAAAAAAACAGAAAGAAGAATTCTGAGAGGAGAACCTTTTTCCGAAGGAGTTCTTCTTTTTTGCTGCGGAAAAGGATACTTTCCGGATATGGGGTAAAAGCCTGGGACGGTATAGAAAAAGCTTGCCAAAAGAGGGAATTTCCCTATATAATGATTCAGACTATAATAGGAAAGTAACTATTCAGAGCCCCATCTCGATTCCGCTTACGCTGCATCTCGATGTTGCTTCTCGCCATATGAAAAGGAAGAAAACCGCTCATTCATGCAAGCATGATTCGCAATTTTCTTCCATTTTGCATGGCTCTGAATCGTTACATATGAAAAAGAAAACGATCAGGAGATCGGAGAATTCCAATACAACAGAAGAAGGAGAATTTATGCATGAGTATTTTAAATGTAGAACATCTGTCCCACGGCTTCGGCGACCGTGCGATTTTTGAAGATGTATCGTTCCGCCTGTTAAAGGGGGAACACATCGGTCTGGTAGGCGCAAATGGCGAGGGAAAATCAACCTTTATGAACATCATCACCGGAAAGCTGATGCCGGATGAGGGAAAGGTTGAGTGGGCCAAAAACGTCCGTGTCGGCTATCTGGACCAGCATACCGTTCTGGAAAAAGGTATGACGATCCGTGATGTGTTAAAAAGCGCTTTTTCCTGGTTGTACGAGATGGAAGAGCGGATGAACACGATCTGCGATTCCATGGGCGATGCCTCCGAGGACGAGCTGAATCAGATGATGGAGGAACTTGGTGTGATCCAGGAAATGATGGATGCACATGACTTCTATATTTTGGATTCCAGAATAGAAGAGATTGGCCGCGCGCTTGGCCTTGAAGAGATCGGTCTCGAACGCGATGTCACCGAACTTTCCGGCGGACAGAGAACGAAAGTACTTCTGGCAAAATTACTTTTGGAAAAACCGGACATCCTTCTTTTGGATGAGCCGACCAACTACCTGGATGTGGAACATATCACCTGGCTGAAACGATACCTTGAAGAGTATGAAAATGCCTTCATTCTGATCTCTCACGATATTCCATTCCTGAACAGTGTTGTCAATCTGATCTATCATATGGAAAATAAAGAGCTGAATCGTTATGTTGGTGATTACGACCACTTCCAGGAGGTTTATGCAGTCAAAAAAGCGCAGAAGGAAGCTGCCTATAACCGCCAGCAGCAGGAGATCAGTGAGCTGAAGGATTTCGTGGCACGAAACAAAGCCCGTGTGGCAACCAGAAACATGGCTATGTCACGGCAGAAGAAGCTGGATAAGATGGATGTGATCGAGCTTGCTGCCGAGAAGCCGAAGCCTGAGTTTCATTTTAAATACGGACGCACTCCGGGGAAATATATTTTCGAAACGAAGGATCTGGTTATTGGTTATAATGAACCTCTTTCCAGACCTGTTACTCTCTCTATGGAAAGAGGAAATAAGATTGCGCTGGTTGGTGCAAACGGTATCGGTAAGACAACTTTACTGAAGAGTATTCTGGGGTTGATCCCGTCTCTGAAGGGTTCCTGCGAACTCGGGGAGAATCTTCAGATTGGATATTTTGAGCAGGAAGTAAAGGGTGATAACAAGACTACCTGTATTGATGAGATCTGGGCGGAGTTTCCGTCTTATACTCAGTATGAGGTGCGGTCTGCTCTCGCCAAATGCGGTCTGACTACCAAGCATATTGAAAGTCAGGTACGTGTACTGAGTGGCGGGGAGCAGGCGAAGGTGCGTCTGTGTAAGCTGGTGAATAAAGAAACGAACATTCTGCTTCTGGACGAGCCTACCAATCATCTGGATGTGGATGCAAAAGAAGCTTTGAAGCAGGCATTGATCGAATATAAGGGAAGCATTCTCCTGATCTGCCATGAACCGGAGTTTTACCGCGATGTGGTTTCTCAGGTATGGGACTGCAGTAAATGGACTACAAAAGTATTATAATAATTAGTATATGAAGGGTTATTACAAATGAGTAAAGCAAAAACTGTGGATCTGACTTCCGGTCCGATCCTGAAAACTCTGGCAGAGCTGGCTCTGCCTATCATGATTTCTTCCATGCTGGGAACAGCATACAGTATTATGGATATGGCATGGATTGGACTGCTTGGTGCGAAAGCGGTTGCAGGCGTGGGAGTAGGCGGAATGTATGTCTGGCTCTCCCAGGGGCTTGCATCCCTGTCAAGAATGGGCGGACAGGTAAATACAGCTCAGGCATGCGGGCGCAAAGATTATGACCAGGCACGTTCCTATGCTGCCGGTTCTCTGCAGCTCACTGCACTGTCCGGCATTTTGTTTGCTGCTGTCTGTGTTATTTTCATACAGCCTCTGCTGGGATTTTTTAATCTGACCGACGCAGAAACTTATACTGCTGCCAGATCTTATACATTGATCACCTGTGGGCTGATTCTTTTTTCTTATCTGAATCTGACGTTGACCGGACTCTCTACTGC
>ENA-OQIH01000608-OQIH01000608.1-human-gut-metagenome-genome-assembly--contig:-NODE-608-length-23984-cov-4.348517_pt1 | contig 23984 bp, 16 predicted proteins | sample MGYA00242575_ERZ504740 | MGnify/ENA primary metagenome ERZ504740 (study PRJEB26092, sample SAMD00036192) | human gut metagenome | host: Homo sapiens | study: EMG produced TPA metagenomics assembly of...
AATAACCAGAAAAGCTGTCCGGAACCGGATGCAGGAGATGCACACCGACCGGGCAGCTTTTGTGTAAGAAAAAGCTTCTCTATACGGAAAAACTCTTCGGGAAGCCTGCGGGATCCACAGCGGAAGAATTCTAGATTAAGAGGTAAAGAGACGATGGAAAGTATTATTATCGGGATCGCCGGAGGATCTGGTTCCGGCAAATCTACATTTACAAACAGACTGAAGAAGCATTTCGGAGACGATGTGGTGGTGATCTATCATGATAATTACTACCGCAGACAGGACGGAATTCCTTTTGAAGAACGTGTGAAGGTGAATTACGATCACCCGGATTCACTGGAAACCGATCTTCTGGTCGAGCATCTCAAAGAACTCAAGGAGGGCAAAACCATCCAATGTCCGGTATACGATTACAGTCAGCACAACCGATCCGACAAAGTGCTGAAGATCGAACCAAGACCGGTCATTCTGGTAGAGGGAATCCTGCTTCTTGCAGATCCCCGTATCCGAGATCTTCTGGATATCAAGGTTTATGTGGAAGCAGATGCAGATGAGAGGATCTTAAGACGGATCTCCAGAGATGTGGAGGAACGTGGACGGGATTTAAACGGAATCATCGATCAGTATCTTACCACAGTAAAACCGATGCATTATCTGTATGTGGAGCCTACACGGGCGAAAGCAGATATTGTGATCAACAGCGGTAAGAATAATGTGGCCTTTGATCTGTTTGTGTCAAAGATCGGGCAGCTGCTGAAAGAACTGAAAAAATAATAAGTAAAATAAAAAAAAGCATGTCATACCTTAGGACAGAGCGGATCAAGTTATATCCGTCTGGCTGTGTATGACATGCTTTTTTGAGCGGTTCAGGTGAAGCTGCCTGTATTCACACGCTCTGTATAAATTTTTCTACATAATATAAAGCTGCACCAATGGCAGGTGTATACTGTCCGTGGGTACCGACCAGAATCTGATCTTTATCCAGGGTAAAGGGTGCGCCTGTGTTGATGTGTTCCAGCAGATAAGTGATGTCTTCTTCCGTAAAATAAGGTGCCAGATATCCGCTGATGATGATCGGCGCATCGATGATCAGGTTCAGGTTTTTCATGGCAAATGCCAGATGGTTCAGGTAATCTTCCCAGTGCTCAGCAAGCCGGGGAGATTTTTTTTCGCGGAGCAGCGGGAAAAATTCCTTCACAGGCATCCCCGCAGACTGTTCCAGAGCATTGGCAGAGCAGTAGGTCTCCAGACAGCCACGGTTTCCACAGTAACATAAAGGACCGTCCGGGTTCACGCACATATGCTCAAGTGTTCCGCTGTGCATGGAGCTTCCCTGATGGATCTGATGGTTGGTGATAATGGCACCGCCCAGGTTTCGGTTCAGAAGGAACACGACAGCACTGTCAAGCTCCGGGTGATTCCACAGCTCCAGAAAAGCGGCGGATTTGGAATCGTGTTCCAGATGGCAGGGGTAAGGAAGATGCCGGGAAAAATCCTCCAGCTTCATGCCGGTATTGTTCATGATGTTTCCATAGATCACAGTGGAATTATCCGGAGAAGTGATCCCCTGTGTGGCGATGGAAACGCCCAGAATCTTTTCTTCCGGATAGTGATTCTCTGCGATGAATTCCCGTATTTTATTGGTCAGCTGTCTGTAATACTCTTCTGTGTTGGAATAGGGAAGAGTAATGGTTTCTGTATAAAAAGCATTTCCATATAAGTCGATGGCTGTGATATGGAACATGTTTTTCAGGATCCCGATGCCAATGGAAATTCGAAAATCCGAGGCAATCTGGATGGCCTGTGCCTTCCTTCCGCCCGTGGAATCAAAATATCCGTTTCTGTCAATAAGCCCTTCTTTTTCCAGCAGGTTCAGGTTCTGGCTTACTGTGGAAAGCCCCATCTGAAGGTCCTGGACGATCTGCATTTTGGAAGTCTGGTGTGTTTGGTATATATATTGGTAAACCTTGGAGCGGTTTATTTTCTTTAAATTGATGGTGGTTAATCCTTTTTCACTCATGAGATTCTCCTGATAAAAGTAATTATAGATATGTTTAAGTCTCAAATGTATTTTAGTATAAATTTGCAGGAAATGCAATGTCAGCGCATGAAGCAGAGCAGAACAAAAGTTTTTTCGAGGAATAATAAGTAACGGTATATGGATTGGCAAAGAATATATGTCTTGTGCATAAGTAAAAGTAAACAAAAATATAAGAGCAAAATTAGGTGTTTTGTCAATGGATTTTTTGAAAAAATAGTTCTATACTCTACTTACAGTTAAGACATAAGCATAAGTAAAAACTCAAATGATAACGAAATAGAAGAAAACAGGGAGGTTCAAGATTATGAAATTAACAAGAAATGGAATCAAGGAACGTGAAGCATGGAAGAAAGCAGGCATCGATCTTCCGGGATACGATGTAGAGGCTGTGACTGAGAAAGCGAAGAAGGAGCCTGGCTGGGTACATTTCGGAATCGGAAATATTTTTCGTGTATTTATCGGCGGCATCGCAGATGGTCTTCTGGAAGAGGGAGTTCTTGACAGAGGTATCACATGTGTAGAGACCTTTGATTATGACGTAGTGGATAAAATTTACGCGCCATATGACAACCTTGGCTTAAATGTCATCCTTCACGGTGATGGAACCCGTGAGTACAAAGTTCTCGGGGCACTTGCAGAAGCAGTGAAAGCACAGTCCTCTGATGCAGTACAGTGGAATCGCCTGAAGGAGATCTTCACAGCTAAGTCCCTGCAGCTGGTTTCCTTCACTATTACAGAGAAGGGCTATGCACTCCAGAAAGCAGACGGAACATGGTTCCCGTTTGTGGAAGCAGATATTAAAAACGGTCCGGATAAGGCAACCGGAGCTATGGCAGTTCTTGTGGCTATGCTGAATGAAAGATATAAAGCAGGGAAATATCCGATCGCCCTGGTATCCATGGACAACTGCTCACAGAACGGCGCCAAGCTTCGTGAGTCCGTGCTGACTATGACAGAGGAATGGCATAAAGCGGGCTTCGTAGATGATGGCTTCGTAGATTATGTAACGGACGAGAAGGTGGTTGCATTCCCGTGGACCATGATCGACAAGATCACACCTCGACCAAGCGAGCAGATCGCAGCAGACCTTGAGAAGCTTGGCGTTGAAGACATGCAGCCGGTGATCACAGGAAAGAAGACATACATAGCACCATTTGTTAATGCTGAGAAGCCACAGTATCTTGTTATCGAGGACAGCTTCCCTAACGGACGCCCTGCTCTGGAAAAAGGCTTCGGCGTATACATAGCGGACAGAAATACCGTCAATCTCTCCGAGAGAATGAAAGTAACCGTCTGCCTGAATCCGGTACATTCCGCAACCGGCCCTCTTGGTGTGGTACTTGGATATGATCTCTTTGCACATATGCTGAACACCAACGAAGATATGATGAAAATGGCCCGTATGGTTGCTTATGACGAGGGACTTCCGGTAGTTGCAGATCCTGGAATCCTTTCCCCACAGGCATTTGTGGATGAGCTTTTCAATGATCGTTTCCCGAATGAGTATCTTGGAGATACCAACCTTCGTCTGGCTGTAGATGTGTCCCAGATGGTAGGTATCCGTTTCGGTGAGACTGTAAAAGCATATGTGAAGAAATTTGGAGATGCTTCCAGGCTGACAGCAATCCCGCTTGGAATCGCAGGATGGCTGAGATACATGCTGGCTGTAGATGACGAAGGAAACAAATTTGAGCTTGCACCGGACCCGATGAATGAGGAAATCACAGAGCAGCTTGGCGATATCGTGATCGGAAAACCGGAAACCTTCAAGGATCAGCTGAAGCCGATCCTTTCCAATGAGAGATTGTTCTTCACAGACCTTTATAAAGATGGTGTCGGAGAGAAGATCGAGGATATGTTCCGTGAGATGATCGCAGGACCCGGAGCTGTAAAGGCAACTATTCATAAATATGTAAAATGAAACATCAGAGTTCAAAAGTCAGACAGCAATCCGTAAGTAGTGAATAAAGAGAAATGAGGTAAATGGAAAGATGACAGAACCGGTATTTGCGGCAGATCCGTTAAGACTGTTGATCGCGGCAGCAGCAGGGATTTTATTATTATTGTTACTTATCATAAAATTTAAGATTCACCCGGTTTTATCCCTGTTGATCGCTGCACTGGTTATCGGGCTTGGTGCCGGAATGCCGGTTCCAACGCTGGTAAGCACTGTGGAAAACGGCGCAGGAGAAACCTTACAGGGAATTATACTCCTGATCGGACTGGGCTCTCTGTTCGGCGGGATATTGGAAGTGTCCGGCGGCGCACAGTGCGTTGCCCAGACACTGATAAACAAATTTGGTGAAAAAAAGGCAGGAATCGCTCTTGGAATCACAGGGCTTGTGGTTGGAACCACCGTGTTTTTTGAGGCTGGCGTTGTGATTCTGATCCCTCTGGCATTCGGACTTGCGAAGAAAACAAAGAAATCGACTTTATATTATGTAATCCCGCTTCTTGCGGGCCTTGCCACCGGTTTTGCATTCATTCCGCCATCAGCAGGATCTGTTCTAGTGGCAAATATGCTGAATGTGGATCTCGGAGTAATGATCGCGGTAGGTGTGCCGGTAGGTATTTTATCTCTGATCTTTGCAGGAATTTTATGGTCCAAATTTATCGGCAAAAAGATCAATACAGGGTTGCCTTCCAATATCCAGGAGGTACGTGAGGAAGAAGAAGCCAGGCTGCCGAAGTTTTCTACAGTATTATGTATCATTCTTGTTCCGCTGGTATTGATCCTGTGCAATACAGTTTCTGAATATATTCCGGGACTTGATGTGGTCCGGCCGGTTCTGCAGTTTCTGGGAACACCTTTTGTGGCACTGATCATAGCAGTATTGCTTGCCATGTATTTTCTCGGAAAGAAGCAGGGCTATAATGGAGAGCAGCTTAAGAAAATCCTGGATCGTTCTCTGAAGCCTACCGGACAGATCCTTCTGGTCATCACTGGTGGAGGTATCATCCGCTGGGTTCTTCAGGACTGCGGTATGGGAAACATTATAGGACCTGCCCTGGAAAAAAGTGGACTTCCGCTTGTACTGGTCGCATTTCTTATTGCAGCTCTGATCCGCGCATCTGTTGGTGCGGCAGTTGTGGCTATGACAATGGCAGCAGGAATTATGGCTGCTATGCCCGGAGTTGCAGACCTGTCACCGGTTTATCTGGCAGCAATGGTCTGTGCCATCAACGGCGGTGCAACGGCATTCAGCCATGTAAATGATTCCGGATTCTGGCTGGTAGGTTCTCTTCTGGAGATTGATGAAAAAACAACCCTGAAATCCTGGACAATGATGGAAACTATCGTAGGAGTAACAGGCCTGGTTTGTGCTGTTGTGATCAGCCTGTTTGCATAGGAGAGTGGACAAAAATGATAGTAAAAGTAATTTTAGGCACAATGCAGAATGCAAGAAAGTTGGTAAGTATTGCAGAATCCATCCCATGTGATGTAGAATTATGTTACGGCCGTTATGTTGTAAATGCAAAGTCTATGCTTGGTGTCTTAAGTATGCCTGAGTTTGATGGGGGAGAGCTTCATATACATACAGATAATGAGAAAGAATGTGAAAAAATCCTTTTTCAGCTGCTTGATCAGAACCTTCTTGTGGACACAGGAGATGCTGTGAAAAGATCCATCTATGATATTACAACTTTTGGTGAGATCCTGATCGATTTTACTTCCCGGGATATTAATGAGGACGGACAGATGCTGTATGCCAGAAATCCGGGCGGTGCACCAGCCAATGTTGCAGTTGCAGCCAGCAGACTGGGAGCTCATACTGCATTTATCGGTAAAGCAGGAAAAGACATGCACGGAAAGTTCCTGAAATCTGTTCTTGAGAAAGAAAACGTGGATACCAAGGGTATGCTTCTGGACGAAAATTATTTTACTACCATGGCTTTTGTGGAAGTCAGGGAGACCGGAGAGAGGACTTTCTCTTTTGCAAGAAAACCGGGAGCGGATACGAAGATCCAGAAGGAAGAAGTGGACGTGGATGTGTTGGATCATACCCATATTTTTCATGTTGGATCATTGTCCCTGACGGATCAGCCTGCAAGAGATACCACGTTTTATGCGGTAAAAAGAGCGAAAAACAAGGGCAGCGTGATTTCTTACGATCCCAATTACCGTGCATCTCTGTGGCCGGATGAAAAAACTGCCAAAAAACATATGAGAAGTCTGGTACCCTATGTGGATCTCATGAAGATTTCAGATGAGGAAACCGAGCTTCTGACAGATCATAAGGATGTCCGGGAAGCAGCGAAGATACTGTATGAGCAGGGCGTGAAAGTCGTGGCAGTTACTCTTGGCGGTGAAGGAGCTTATATTTACAGCAAAGATGGAGGCTATATGGTGCCGGGATTTTCAGTGAAACAGATTGCGGATACGAACGGAGCCGGTGATTCCTTCTGGGGAGGATTCCTGTATAAGGTCAGCACATCGGAGAAACAGCCGGACGAGCTGACACAGGAGGATCTGAAGGAATTTGCACGTTTCGGTAATGCGGTGGCCAGTCTATGCGTGGAGAAAAAAGGTGCGATCCCGGCAATGCCGGAGCTTGCACAGGTGGAACGCAGAATTGCAGAGGAATCGTATTCATAAACCTGTAGCAGAGTTATATCTAAATTGCGAAGCGATTGTGTTTATGAGCATGTCAGATTTATGAAAGGATGGGGTTTTGAAATGAATTTAAAAGATCAGATGAACGGAATTCAGCACGTAGGTGTGCCGACCAATGACATTGAGACAACCATTAAATTTTATGAAGCACTGGGATTTGAGATCGCTTTTCAGACAGTGAACGAGGCTGCCAATGAGAAGGTTGCTTTCCTGAAGCTTGGAAATCTTGTGATCGAGACGTACGAGAACAAAGCTGCAAAAATGGAATCCGGTGCCATCGACCATGTTGCCATTGATGTGAAGGATGTGGAGAAAGTCCACGAGCTGGTAACAGCAGCCGGACTGAATACTACCAATGATGAAGTCCATTTCCTGCCGTTCTGGGAGAATGGTGTGAAGTTCTTTACTATCGAAGGACCGAATAAGGAGAAAGTGGAGTTCAGCCAGTACTTATAAGAAGTAAATAAAGTTGTGCTCATGGGTGTGAAACAGAGTATAATGCAGATGTTTATTTTGTGTTGCATACAGCCTGTCAGATATCAGATGAATTAAAGATCATCGTATGTCTGACGGGCTGTTTTATGTATCAGAAAGAATTTACGCACGGCAAAGATATCTGACGCAGGATTTCACATTCTGATGGGCTGGATTAAGATGCATTATTTTAGAGGAGTGCTATAGGGACATGGGAAAATTTCTTGCATGAAATGGATAATGAGACTACAATGAAATGCAGACGTGCTATAGAAGATCAGGATCAGCAGTAGATGAGATGATTCCTGAAGAATGAAAACGGGAAATGGATTTCGGATATCCGTTCACGTATAATGGAGAATTATGAAAATACATTACAGAATCAAAAATAATACAATAGAAATCATCCGTTGTTACGGTACCGATGACCGGATCGTGCTTCCGGAAGAGATCAATGGTCTTCCGGTAGTCAGTGCGGCGCCGTATGCGTTTTCCGTACACAAGGATGGAGAAGAAGAGGCGGAAGTCTGGGAGAATGAAGATACATTTTCGTTTGGAGAAGAGAGGCTTCTTGCCGGCGAAGAAGTGCAGGAGATCGTTTTCCCAGATACGCTGAAGGAAATCGGAAGATATATTTTTTATGGATGCAAAAAACTGGAGCGGCTGGAGTTTTCGGATACGCTGATGCAGGTGGGAACCGGGGCGTTTACGGGCTGCAGCGGGCTGAAGGAGCTTGTGATCCATCAGAAAAAGGGAATCAAATCCTGTGCGAAGGAGATTCTTGGGGAGTTATGGCAGAAGATCGATGTGGATTTTCTGTACGAAAATGGCGAGGCAAGTGGAAAACGTGCGCATATGGTTTTTCCGGAGCATTATGATGAGGCGGTGGAGAATACGCCTGCGAGAATTTTGTTTACGGAGTATCATGGCTCAGGGACCAATTACCGGCAATGCTTCTATAATAAAGAACTGGATTTCGCGGAGTATGACAGCCTGTTTGATATGGCAGTGGTGATGGATAAGCTGGAGGTCCTGGTGGATATGAGCTTCGGGCGGCTTCGTTATCCGTGGCAGCTGAGCGAAAAGGCGAAGAAGCAGTATGAGGATTATATCCGGGGAAATCTTAAGGATATCGGGGAATATCTGGTGGAGAGCGGAAACTTAAATGGTTTGGAACTGCTTTCCCGGGAAAAAATCTGGAACAGAGAGGGCCTGGAACACAGTATTGATGTGGCTTCCGGAAAGAAGGATATGGAGATTTCCGCGTTTTTGATGAATGAGCGCAGCCGGATGCTGGAGGAAGAACAGAAGGTGGCCGGGGAGACAGAAGATGATGGGCGGCCAGCGAGACGGAGGAAGAAATTTCAGCTGTAAGTTGGAAGAGCCTGATGACAAATTGAGGAGGTCTTGCGTAGAATGGCATGCGAACATTTCTTTATGCAGAAAAATTAAGTTTATAGAGTGTCTGAGAGAATATGAGAAAAATAAGCTACAAGTGAATTATGAGATTATGTGTAAACAATAATGGTAAATTAATGAAAAAAGAACTGCAACAGCAGATCAGAGGAGGTGGAAATCCTGAAAGGCATAGAAACAACTGAAAACAATAAAAATAACTTCCTGCCCGGTCAGGGATCCAATTCCCAGGAGGCAGCCCAGCGTCTCCAGGATATCGGTAGCAGCATCCTTCGGGCGGCAAGAGACGAGCTGTATCTTGGCATGCGTTTTCTGGACGTGGCGCTGAGCAGCTTTATTTATCGGATGGATGGCTCGGTCAGTCCATTTGGAACAGACGGGGCTGTGATGTACTTCCATCCGGCACAGCTTGGCGGGCTTTATAAAGAAAACAGGATTCTTGTGAATCGAGGATATCTCCATATGGTATTTCACTGCATTTTCCGGCACTTTGGGAAGCCGGGAATAGAGAAGCGTTTGTGGAATTTAAGCTGCGATATTGCAGTGGAGCATATGATCGACGGGATCTACCACCGCTCAGTCCGATATTCCAGAAGTCTTCTCCGGAGGGAAACCTACCGTCTTCTGGAAAAGGAAAAGAAGACGCTGAATGCAGAGAGAATCTACAAGATTCTGAAAGAAGAATTTCTGAAGGAAAAAGAACTGGCACAGCTTGAAAAAGAGTTCTACGTGGACGACCATAAATACTGGGCAAACCAGCAGCCCGACCGGAAATCCAATCCCCTGATGAGCAAAAAATGGGGAGATATCAGCGATGGGATCGAAACAGACCTTGGAACTTTTTCCAGAGAGTCAGGAGAGCAGGACGGAGATTTTCTGGACCAGCTGAAAATAGAGAACCGGGAACGATATGATTATCGGGAATTTCTGCGGAAGTTTGCAGTATTTCGGGAAGAACTGACTGTAGATCCGGACAGCTTTGATTATAATTTTTATACCTACGGTCTTTCCCTTTACGGGAATATGCCGCTGATCGAACCCCTGGAAACCAGAGAAGTGAAAAAAGTTTCGGAATTTGTCATCGTGATCGATACCTCCATGTCCTGTTCCGGGGAACTGGTGCGGAGATTTCTGGAGGAAACTTACGGAATTTTAAGTGACAGCGGAAATTTTTTCCGAAAGGTAAATATACACATTATCCAGTGTGACGAGAAGGTGCATTCAGATGTGAAGATCACCGGCAGAGAAGAACTGCAGGATTACATGGATAGTCTGGAACTTTACGGCGATGGGGGCACAGATTTTCGCCCGGCTTTTGCTTATGTGGAAGAGCTGATGGAAAAACGTGAGTTTGAAAATCTTAAAGGCCTGGTGTATTTTACAGACGGATACGGGCTTTTTCCGGCAAAGATGCCGCCATACCGGACAGCATTTGTATTTATGGAGCAGGAGCCTGAGGATGTGGATATCCCGGCCTGGGCCATGAAGCTGGTGATCACGGAGGAAGAATTGTAAACAATTATGTCCATATCTTATGTCATGAATCTGATATTTTAATCTTTTATTTTGTATATTGCTATCTGCATATCAGTTATAGTGTAGAAAATAGGTAACAACAGACAATGTTACGGAAAATATACAGAACAGGAGATTGTATGGCATGAGATATGGGTATTTTGATGAAGAAAAAAAGGAATATGTGATTACCAGGCCGGACACACCTGCTCCGTGGGTGAATTATTTGGGATCGCCGGAATACGGAGCAATCGTTTCCAATAATGCAGGGGGATACAGCTTTGCAAAATCCGGGGCGAACGGCAGAATCCTGAGATATATTTTTAATCAGTTTGATCAGCCGGGAAGATATATTTATCTCAGGGATAATGACACAAAAGATTATTGGTCAGCATCTTGGCAGCCGGTTGGCAAAGATCTCAGTGAGTATAAAAGTGAATGTCATCATGGCACAGCCTATACTAAAATGATGGCAGATTACAGCGAGATACATTCAGAGGTGAGATACTATGTACCGCTTGGGCAGTCCTACGAGGTATGGAATTTGAAAGTTACCAACTGCTCAGACAGAAAACGTGAGATCAGTGTGACTGGATATGCAGAGTTTACAAATAACAGCAATTATGAACAGGATCAGGTGAATCTGCAGTATTCCCAGTATATTACAAGAACAGTATTCTGTGGAGATCGTGTACGTCAGATGATCCATGCGAATCTGGACGGCCTTAAGGATGGGGAAGAGGTTGATAACAAGAACGTGTTCAACCGATTCTTCGGCCTGGCTGGAGAGAAGGTTTCTTCCTGGTGTGGTGACAGGGAAAAATTCCTTGGAAGATATCACGGATACAACAATCCGGCAGGGGTTGAAGCCGGTGTATTATGTAATGAGGGAAATTATAATGAAAACAGCTGTGGAGCTCTTTCAACTGTAATTACTCTGGAACCGGGAGAAAGTCGGGAAATGGCTTTTCTGGCAGGAATGAAGGAGGATAATGAAGCAGCGGAGATTATAGCACATTATGCAGACTGTGAAAAAACATGCGCGGTGGAGCTTGAAGAACTGATCAGTTACTGGCACGGACAGCTTGCACATTTTCAGATCAGAACACCAAGTCCGGAATTCGATACCATGATCAATACATGGAACGCATATAACTGTTTTATGACATTTATCTGGTCACGTGCAGCATCTTTTACTTATTGTGGACTTCGTAACGGATATGGATACCGTGATACTGTACAGGATATCCAGGGTGTGATCCATCTTGCACCCAAAATGGCACTGGATAAGATCCGTTTCATGCTGTCAGCACAGGTAGATAACGGCGGCGGTCTTCCACTTGTGAAATTCACACATAATCCGGGACATGAGGATACACCGGATGATGCGTCCTATGTACAGGAAACCGGTCATCCGGCATACCGCGCAGATGATGCACTCTGGCTGTTCCCTACTGTATACAAATATATTTCAGAGACTGGAAATTTTGCATTCATCGATGAAGTGATCCCGTTTGCAAACAAGGATGAAGGAACTGTATACGAGCATCTGAAAAGAGCTATTGACTTCTCCATGAACCATCTTGGCAGACATGGAATGCCGGCCGGACTTTATGCAGACTGGAATGATTGTCTGAGACTTGGAAAGGATGGGGAATCTACTTTCGTTGCATTACAGTTCTATTATGCAATGACTATCCTGAAAGAGTTTGCAAAGTACAAAAAAGATGAAAAATATATAAAATACCTGGAAGAAAAACAAGAGCAGCTTGGAAAATTGATCCAGGAACTCTGTTGGAATGAAGATCGTTTTATCCGTGGGTTTACGGAGCGGGGAGAGGTTATCGGAAAGAGAACTGACCCGGAGGCAAATATGTGGCTGAATCCACAGAGCTGGGCTGTGATCAGCGGCCTTGCAACAGAGCGGCAGGCAGATCTGGCCCTTCAAATGGTTTATGAAAGATTGAATACAGAATACGGTGCAATCCTTATGGATCCTCCATATCATGCAAATGCTTTCGACGGAGCACTTGCGGTTATCTACAATGCAGGAACAAAGGAAAATGCGGGAATCTTTTCACAGTCACAGGGATGGCTCATTCTGGCAGAAGCACTTTGCGGACATGGTGAGCGTGCATTTAATTATTTCCTGGAGAATGCTCCGGCAGCGCAGAATGACAGGGCTGAGATCAGACAGCTGGAGCCATACTGCTATGGACAGTTTACAGAAGGAAAAGCAAGCCCGAATTTCGGACGATCTCATGTGCATTGGCTGACAGGAACAGCATCTACTGTGATGGTAGGATGTGTAGAAGGAATTCTTGGCATGCGTCCGGATTTCTATGGCTTACGTATAGCACCATCGATTCCAAAAGAATGGGAGAAGTTTGAGATAAGCAAGGATTTCCGTGGATGTCATCTCCATATCACTGTGAAGAATCCGGGACATGTGGAAGCCGGATGTAAAAAACTCTATGTAAATGGAGAAGAACTTCCGGGTAATTATATTCCGCAGGAGAAACTTACCGGTGAGACAGAAATTGAATTCTATATGTCATGACATAATGGATATAAATTGCGAGGAGATCACATTTATGAATACAAAGTAAAATGGAATATAAATACCGTTTTATTTTGGCAGGAAGGAGATCACAGAATGAAATATATAAAATTTCAGGATAAAAATGGAAGCTTTTCCATAGAAAATCCGGAGAATTACAGCGGTTTATATATACCTCTGGCCGGAGAAAACGGATTGAAATCCGCGATCACCCCTTCTCTGGGAGGAGACAGCAAACTGGATCAGAATCATTTTCTGCTGGAACCGGTAAGCATTGAGAATCTTCATAATAATCGAAACACCAGAAATTTCTGGTGCAAGATAAAAGGAAAAGGTTACTGGTCAGCATGCGGAGTTTCGGCAGAACAGGAATTTCAGAAATATACTGATAAACAGGATAAAAGCAGCCTGGAAGCCGGATTTATGTGGCAGAAGCTGCACAGAACTTCTGAGAAATACGGACTTCAGTCAGAGATTTTGTCTTTTGTGACAGTGAAAGGTGATGCGGAGGTCCATCTTGTAAAGATTACCAATATTGAAGAGGAAGAACAGGAGATCACATCGGTTGCTGTAATACCTGTATATGGAAGAAGTGCAGACAATCTCAGAGATCACAGGCATGTGACTTCCCTTTTGCATAGGATAAGAACAACGGAGTACGGTGTTGAAGTAAAACCGGTGCTTTCTTTTGATGAAAGAGGTCATCAGAAGAATAATACTGCATATTTTGTATATGGATCTGAAGGCGAGGGAACGGAACCGGAAAGCTTTTATCCTGATGTGGAAATGTTTATCGGAGAAGGCGGTTCTTTCCTGATTCCGGAGGTGGTCAGAGAAGAGAAAAAAGGTGTTCCGGCAGGAACAGAAATTGAAGGAAAGGAAGCTGTCGGTGGTATTCGTTTTGCATCCAGGGTTCTGAGACCACATGAAACAGCTGTATATGTTGTGACAGCGGGAATATCTGAAAAAAATCAGCTGCCGGAGGAGACTGCACGGTTTTACAGAACTGAAAAACAGGTTGCAAGAGAATTTGAACATGTAAAAAAACACTGGACAGAAAAAGTGAATGTTTCTTTTGAGACAGGTGATGAGGACAGAGATAATTATCTGAAATGGATCTGTTTCCAGCCGATATTAAGAAGAATTTACGGTTGTTCATTCCTCCCGTATCATGATTATGGAAAAGGTGGAAGAGGCTGGCGTGATCTTTGGCAAGACTGTCTGGCACTTCTGATCATGGATCCTTCTGTTGTACGTCAGATGATCGTCGATAATTACGGTGGAGTACGCATCGATGGAACCAATGCCACGATCATCGGAAACAGACAGGGTGAATTTATCGCAGACCGCAACAACATTGCCCGCGTGTGGATGGATCATGCTTTCTGGCCATTTGTGACAACGCAGCTTTATATGGATCAGACCGGGGATATGAATGTCCTTTTTGAGAAGATTCCATATTTCAAGGATCTTCAGACAAAAAGAGGAACTGCGCATGATGAAAAATGGAGCAGTGCCTATGGAGAAAATCAGAAAACAGAATCCGGTGAGATTTATTACGGAACGGTTCTGGAACACATTTTGCTGGAAAATCTCTGTGCTTTTTATGATGTAGGAGAGCACAACGAGATGAAACTTCACGGGGCAGACTGGAACGATGCCATGGATATGGCATGGGAAAATGGTGAGAGTGTGGCATTTACCTGTGCATATGCTGGAAATATGAAGAACATCGCAGAATATCTGAGAAAACTTCAGGAAAAGGAAATGTTTGACAGGATTGAAGTTGCGGAAGAAATGGAAATCCTGTTTACCGGAGACCGTGAGCTTTATGAAAGCCCGGAGAAAAAGCAGCAGCTTCTGAGACAGTACACAGAAAAATGTGCACATGATATCAGCGGAAATACTATTGTGATCCGTCTGGACCAGCTTAGCCGGAATCTGGATGAAAAGGCAGATTGGATGATGGAAAACATCCGCAGAAGAGAATGGGTAAAAGACGGAGAAAACGGCTGGTTCAACGGATATTATGATGATCATAAACGTCCTGTGGAAAGGGCAGAAAACAGCCAGGTACGTATGATGCTTACCAGTCAGGTATTTGCGATCATGAGTAAAACCGCACAGAAAGATCAGATTGAGTCTATCTGTAAAAGTGCGGATAAATATCTTTTTGACCGTCAGGCAGGAGGATATCGCCTGAATACCAATTTCCATGAAGAAAAATTTGATTTGGGAAGAATGTTCGGGTTTGCTTATGGAGAAAAGGAAAACGGAGCGGTATTTTCCCATATGGCTGTTATGTATGGCAATGCACTGTATAAAAACGGCTATGCAAAAGAAGGACATAAGGTTCTGGAAACGCTTCTGGACGCTGCCATGGATTTTGAGAACAGCAGGATGTATCCTGGAATTCCGGAATATTTTGATAATCAGGGAAGAGGATTGTATGCATATCTTACCGGTGCTGCAAGCTGGTATATGCTGACTATGATCACAGAGGTATTTGGCGTCAGAGGAGATCTTGGAGATCTGGTGATCGCGCCGGCACTGATGCCGGAGCAGTATAATGAGAATGGACAGGCATCTCTTACTATGGAATTTGCCGGAAGAAAGCTGGAGATCTGTATCTGCAATCCGGAGAAAAAACTTCCTTCAGAATATAAAATAAAAACAGTATGGTGTGATGAAAAGGAAATGAAAAACGAACAGAGTACCTGTGTACGTATAGATCGGGAACTGCTCGAAAAGCTTTCTGTAAAAGAAACACACAGGATCAAAGTGGAACTGATGTAACAGAAATCGGTTATACATAATTGTTAAATTACAGAAACAGAAGTATCAATAGGAAAACGGCATCCCACAGTTGTAAAAAGCTGCGGGATGTCGTTTTTGATGCTGATAAAAAATATCAGCCATAATAATAAGGATGTTTACCACATGGATTTGTAATATTTGTCACGGTACTTCTTTGGGGTAAGGCCGGTGAAGTTTTCAAAGATCTGGATAAAATGACTCTGTGAAGAGAAATTCAGATAATTGGCAATATCAACGACTGTTTTATCAGAGTATCGGAGCAGGTGAGTGGCTTTTTCGATTTTTTTCTCGCGAATGTAATCACTTATGGATACTCCAAGATTCTGTTTGAATACTCTGGACAGATAACTGGGAGAGAGTCCGGTATGTTCTGACAGATCCTGAATGGTGATACGCTCCTTAATGTGACCGTAAATATAGTCCACGCATTGCATGACCGGTCTGGAAAGAATAGAGCTTTTTTTCTGGAGGATCATTTTTCCGGTAAAATCTCTGGCCATAATATGATGCAGATCTGCAATCTGGCGTACAGTGGTGCAGGAATCCATTTTCAGAATGTAAAAATCGCTGAGACGATATGCCTGTTCAGGCTCCAGTCCACCGTCAATACAGTAACGGGTGAGCATGGCAGTAGTGACAACGAAATGATACTTCAGGTTGGTCAGAGGATTTTTGGAGAGGATACCGGTTCCCTTCAGATGAAGAAAAGAGTCTTCCTCGCAGTTTTTGTTTACAGCTTCCATATCACCGGCTCTTACGGCATTGTAAAAAGAATATTCCACAGAGGGAGAGCGATGAAGAGCTTCCGGTTCTGTATCTTTTAGCTCATTAGTAATCCAGTCTTGGGAAATGGACATATTGATATCCTCCTTATATGTTGATGTTTAAGGAATGTGTTGGTTTTTTATATTATGACATGAATCTGACATTTTGTTAAGATTAATAATATAATCGCAGATAAAAAAATGGTATATTTTCATCATCAAAGGTAAAGCATCGGGGATGCTACAGAAAAAGGAGGATTTATACTATGAAAAAAAGAGCGGTATCTATGATCCTTGCAGCAGCAATGGTTTGTGGAATGATGGCAGCAAATGTAAGCTGTGTATCTGCAAAAGGATCGGATGAGGGAAAAGTGATCAATATTTATTCCTGGAATGATGAGTTCCGTCAGAGACTGGAAGCTATTTATCCGGAAGTAGAGTCCACTTCCAAAGATGGTACAGTTACAAAACTGAAAGATGGTACAGAGATCCACTGGATCGTAAATCCGAACCAGGATGGCGTATATCAGCAGAAACTGGATGAGGCACTTCTCAACCAGGCTGATGCAAGTGCAGATGATAAGGTAGACATGTTCCTTTCTGAGACAGATTATGTATTCAAATATACAGACAAAGATGCAGATGTTGCAATGCCTCTTACTGATCTTGGCATTGATCCGGACAAGGATCTTGCAGATCAGTATGATTTCACGAAAACAACAGCTTCTGATGCGGATGGAGTACAGAGAGGCGCCACATGGCAGTGCTGCCCGGGTGTCCTTGTATATCGTCGTGACATTGCGAAAGATGTTTTCGGTACTGATGACCCGAAAGAAGTTGGCGAGAAGATGAAAGACTGGGATACAGCTAAAGAAACAGCAGCTCAGCTGAAAGAAAAAGGATATTATACATTTGCTTCTTATGCAGACACTTTTCGTTTATATGGAAACAGCATTGAGAATCCGTGGGTAGAGTCCGGTGATTCTGTGATCAAAGTAGATTCAAAGATCATGGACTGGGTAAAAGATCATGGACTGGGTAAAAGATTCCAAAGAGTGGCTGGATGCAGGTTATCTTAACAAAACTGTAAAAGGTCAGTGGAACGATGACTGGAACAAGGCAATGAGTTCTGAGTCCAAGGTATTCGCATTCCTCTTCCCGGCATGGGGTATCGACTTTACTCTGAAACCAAACTGGGATGGAGCAGAAGGTGACTGGGCTGTTACAAATCCTCCGCAGGAATACAACTGGGGTGGCTCTTACATTCAGGCTGCAACAGGAACAGATAATCCGGAACATGTCAAAGATATTATCCTGGCAATGACGGGAAATCAGGATAATCTTCTTAAGATTTCCAAAGAATACTCTGATTTTACAAATACAAAATCCGGTATGAAAGATGCAGCTACAAATGCAGATTTCGCATCTGATTTCCTTGGTGGACAGAACCCGTTTGAGTATTTTGCACCGGTTGCAGAGAATATCAAGATCGCACCGCTTTCCGCATATGACCAGGGTTGTGTAGAGCTGATCCAGAACGCTTTCAGTGATTACTTCCAGGGTAAAGTAGACTTTGACAAAGCAAAATCCAACTTTGAGACAGCTATTCAGGAGCGTTATCCGGAAATCACAGAGATCCAGTGGCCGGAATAAATACCACATGAGGATAATTGTTGATGCTGCAGGATCTTTGGATCCTGCAGCTTGCTGGAAAGGAAGAGCATTATGAAGAAAAAGAGCGTTAATTACGGAAAATGGGGATACATATTTATTCTTCCGTTTTTTGTGATCTATTTTATCTTTTCGCTGATTCCGCTGTTTGATACAGTGAGATACAGCTTTTTTGAATATTTCCGTTCTGGAATCAAGCAGATTGGTCCTAATTTTGTAGGACTTGCCAATTATGTCAGTCTTCTGCATTCTGACATGCTGAAATACGGACTGAATACACTGATCCTTTGGGTGATCGGATTTGTTCCGCAGATCGTTGTTGCACTGGTGCTTGCATGCTGGTTTACTGATGCCAGGCTGAAGCTTCATGGCAAGCAGTTTTTTAAGGTTGTAATTTATCTGCCGAACCTGATCATGGCATCAGCATTTGCACTTCTGTTTTTTACCATGTTTTCCACAAACGGACCTGTAAACTCCATTTTGTGTTCACTGGGCTGGATAAAGGAACCGATTGATTTTCTGGGCTCTGTTCTGGGAACAAGATCATTGGTAGGTTTCATGAATTTCCTGATGTGGTTCGGAAACACGACCATCATGCTGATGGCAGCAGTAATGGGAATCAGTATGGATATTTTTGAAGCATCGGATCTGGACGGATGCAACAGCATTCAGCGTTTCGTCTATATTACGCTTCCACTGATTCGTCCGATTCTTTCCTATACTCTGATCACTTCCATCATCGGTGGCCTTCAGATGTTTGATGTACCGCAGATCCTCACAAACGGACAGGGTAATCCGGACAGAACATCCATGACACTGATTATGTTCCTGAACAGCCATCTGAAGAGCAAGAATTATGGTATGGCCGGAGCATTGTCTGTATACCTGTTTATTATCAGTGCAATCCTCTGCTTCTTTGTATATCGTATGACTAACGACAATGATCCGGACGGATCTAAGAAAGCAGCGAAAAAGAGAGCAAGAGCAGAAAGGAGAAAAACAAAATGATGAAAGATAAGACAGCCAGCAGGATCAGAAGTATCGTGGCACATGTGGTACTTATTATTCTTTCCTTTATGTGTCTCTTTTTCTTTTATGTACTGATCGTGAATGCGTCTCATTCTCATGCAGAGCTTCAGAAGGGATTTTCTGCTCTTCCTGGAAAATATTTCTGGAAAAACCTGATGAATGTTGCAAATGACGGAAGCTTTCCGATGTTCAGGGGAATTCTTAACAGTATTATCGTGTCCGGATGCAGTGCAGTATTATGTACATATTTTTCCTCACTGACAGCATATGGTCTTTATGCCTATGATTTCAAGGCAAGGAATATAGCGTTTACATTTATCATGGCGATCCTCGTCATGCCGACACAGGTAACTGCAATGGGCTTCCTTCGTCTGATCACAAAGATGGGATTATATGATTCCCTGCTTCCGTTGATTATTCCGTCTGTTGCGTCACCGGCCGTATTCTATTTTATGTACAGCTATCTGCAGTCCTCACTGCCGATGTCACTGGTAGAAGCAGCCAGAATTGACGGCTCCGGAGAATTCCGTACTTTCAACAGTATTGTCCTGCCAATCATGAAGCCGGCAATCGCTGTACAGGCGATTTTTACATTTGTAGGCTCCTGGAACAATTATTTCGTTCCTGCTCTGGTTATCCAGTCTAAAAGCAAGATGACTGTTCCAATCCTGATTGCAACACTTCGTGGAGCAGATTATATGAATTTTGATATGGGTAAGATTTACATGATGATCACAGTTGCCATTGTGCCGATCATTATCGTATATCTCCTTCTTTCCAAGTTTATCATCGCAGGAGTGACACTTGGAGGCGTAAAAGAATAACAAAAGGTAGCAGGTAAGATATGACAGTTAAGAAATGGAAACACAGCGGAACAAAGAAACACAGCATGTCAGACCGTGAAATACGAAACGGTCTTCTTTCGGAAAAAGCAGCAGAGGAGGGTATTGTACTGCTGAAAAATGATAAAAAAATACTCCCTCTGAATATTTCCACGAAAATAGGTTTATACGGCGCCGGTGCGGGAAAGACAGTGAAAGGCGGAACAGGTTCCGGTGATGTGAATAACAGAAGTAACATTTCTATTTATCAGGGACTGAAAGAAAACGGTATTCAGATCGTAAGCGAGAAATGGCTGGCCAATTATGAGTCAATATACGCAGAAGCACGCCGGGCATGGAAAGAAAAAATACTGGAAGAAGCAAAGTTTGTGGAAAATCCTTTTGATGCCTATGCGGAAAATCCCTTTGCAATGCCGGAAGGCCGTGCAGTCACAGCAGAAGATACTGTCGATGCCCAGACAGCAATCTATGTGGTAAGCAGGATTTCCGGTGAGGGAAAGGATAGGCGCAGGGTCGAGGGAGATTATTATCTGAGCAGACGGGAGCGGGAGGATATCCGGTTCCTTGATGCACAGAAGATTCCTACAGTACTTATCCTGAATTCCGGCGGTCCGGTAGAACTGACAGATATTCTGGAAGAAACAGAAAATATCTGTGCTGTCCTGAATATTTCCCAGCTTGGACAAAGAGGCGGACTTGCCCTCGCCAATGTCCTTCTGGGAAAGGTAACTCCAGGCGGCAAGCTGACTGCAACATGGGCCAGAAGGTATGAGGATTATCCGTGTGCAGAGGAATACAGCTATCTTAATGGCAAGCTTGAAAGAGAAGAGTACAAGGAAGGAATTTATACAGGATATCGTTATTTTGATACTTTTGGTGTAAAACCGCTGTTTCCGTTTGGATATGGACTTTCTTACACAGAAATGCAGATACGCTTCCATGGGATGAAAACATCAGGGGATGGCGTTGAAGTTGAAACAGAGGTAACGAATACAGGAGAAACTTTTTCGGGAAAAGAGGTCGTGCAGGTCTATGTGTCTCTTCCACAGGATGAATCAGGGAAGGAATACCGTCGGCTGGCTGGCTTTGCAAAAACAAAACTTCTGAAGCCGGGGGAAAAAGAACTGCTGAAAATCAGGATCGACAGAAAGACACTGGCATATTTTTCCGAAGAGCAGCATGCCTGGATTGCTGAAAAAGGTTATTATGCTGTCTGGGTCGGAAACAGCATTGCATCGCTTACGCTGGCTGCAATGCTTGAAGTGCCGGAGAGTGTGATCCTGGATAAAACGAATATCCTTGAGAATCAGACTGATATTACTGAAGAAGTTTATGACCGCCAGAATCTTTCTGCCAGAACTCTGAAATGGAAAGAGAAGGCAGAGAATGAGAAGATTGGAAGATATATCTATTATCCTGAACCAGAGAAGAGAACAGAATGCACCTGCCAACCGGAAAATAAGATTCCTGCAAAGGATCTGCTCCCGCTGTTTTATGGGAATATTGCTGGAATCTCCAGTAATCTGGGGGCGGCAGGAATCCGTGTTCCTGGCTCTGCCGGTGAGACCACGGCTGCTCTTTATGAGCAATATGGCGTTTCCCCACTGATCATGGCCGATGGGCCGGCAGGACTGAGACTTCAGCAGAATTATGAAGTAGACAGAGAAACAGACACAGTATATGGAATCGGTGTCCTTGGATCTCTGGAAAACGGATACCTGAGAACAGATGAGACTCACGAAAACGCAGACAGATATTATCAGTTCTGTACGGCATTTCCGGTTGGAACTGCACTGGCTCAGACCTGGGATACTGCCCTTGTGGAAAAAGTTGGAATAGCAGTGGCAGAAGAAATGGAGGAATTCCACATAGATCTCTGGTTAGCACCTGGTCTTAATATTCAGAGAAACCCTCTGTGCGGCAGAAATTTTGAGTATTATTCCGAAGATCCGCTGCTTTCCGGAACCATGGCAGCAGCCATGACAAAAGGAGTGCAGAGCAGACCTGGCTGCGGTGTTACCGTTAAGCATTTTGCCTGCAACAATCAGGAAGATAATCGTATGGGCGTAGATGCACAGGTATCAGAACGTGCCCTGAGGGAAATTTACCTGCGTGGTTTTGAGATTGCAGTTAAAGAGAGCAGACCAGTGGCAATCATGTCTTCCTATAATTTACTGAATGGTGTCCATGCTGCAAACAGTGTTGATCTCTGTACAGCCATTGCCCGAAAAGAATGGGGATTTGACGGTGTGATCATGTCAGACTGGAATACAACGGTTCCGGAAGATGGAAGTATTCCGTGGAAATGCGTGACAGCAGGAAATGATATTATCATGCCTGGTAATGCAGCCGACGCAGAAAATATCCGAAAAGCTTTTGAAGACGGAAAGCTTTCGGAAGAAGTTGTCAGAATGTGTGCGGGACGTATTCTGAACCTGATACACACACTGACAGCAGAATAAAAAAAATTATATAGTAGTGAAAAACTTGCCTGAATTCAATTTTCGATTTATCATTGGATTCAGGCATATTTTTTGCAGATGTCGCGCAAGGCAACCCGTTTTAGGCGGAGGATCCTGCAGGCAGTTTTTTATATGCCGTGAAAAGGAGAATACCATGAACATAAAACGAGCAAAGCAGGAGATCAGAGATTCCATAGAAGCATATCTTTCAAAGGACGAATTCGGTGAGTACCGGATCCCGGCGATCCGACAGAGACCGATCCTTCTTATGGGCCCTCCGGGAATCGGAAAGACACAGATTATGGAACAGATAGCAAGGGAATGCGGGATTGCTCTTGTTTCCTATACCATTACCCACCACACCAGGCAGAGTGCTGTGGGACTTCCTTTTATTATAAAAAAGAATTATGGTGAGGAAGAATTTTCTGTCACGGAATATACCATGAGTGAGATCATTTCATCCGTTTACGACAAAATGGAAAAAACAGGTCTGAAAGAAGGCATCCTGTTCATTGATGAGATCAACTGCGTATCTGAAACACTGGCACCGATGATGCTGCAGTTCCTTCAGGGAAAAACCTTCGGAAACCAGAAGGTGCCGGAAGGCTGGGTAATCGTCACAGCAGGCAACCCGCCGGAATATAACAAATCCGTCCGGGAATTCGATGTGGTCACTCTGGACCGTATCAAGAAGATTGATGTGGAGGCAGACTTTGATGTATGGAAGGAATACGCCTACCAGCAGGGAATTCATCCGGCGGTGATCTCCTATCTGGAGCTTCGCAGAAAAAATTTCTACAGGGTGGAGAATACCGTAGACGGAAAGATCTTTGCCACAGCCAGAGGCTGGGAGGATCTTTCCCGTCTGATCCAGGTTTATGAGATCCTTGGAAAAACCGTAGACCGTGAGGTGGTCAGCCAGTACATCCAGCACAGGATGATCGCGAAGGACTTCGCCAGCTATCTGGCTCTTTATTATAAGTACAGAACGGATTATAAAGTGGAGGACATCCTGAAAGGAAAGTGGGATTCCATTACTCTGGGTAAGATCCGCACAGCCTCTCTGGACGAGCATTTGAGCATTGTAAGCCTTCTCAACGGAAAGCTCAGCGAGCTTTTTACAGAATGCTATCTTACCGATGCCTATCTCACGAAACTGTATGATTATATGGTGTACTTCAGAGAAGATCAGGACAGCCTCACAGCAAAAAATCTCATGGAAAAAGCAGAGGCGGATCTTGAAAAGGACAAAAAGAGTGAGCTTCTTACAAAACAGCAGGAGCGTATACAGAAACGTGTTGTGTCATTTTTTGAAAATGCGTCCGGATCGAAATCAACCTCGGGATCAATTGGATCGAAATCAACCGGATCAGATAAAACCAGATCAGGCTCATATCCGGCAGGAGGCAGAAGTGCTGCAGCAGAATCGAAAGATCCATCGTCAAACAGGAACTATGAGTTTGTGAAAGTCCTCTTCGAATCCGAAACCGAAGCCTACGAAAACCGAACCGACGAAATATCTCTTACTCTTCAGAACGTCTTCGACTTCATGGAAGCTGCTTTTGGGGACAGCCAGGAAATGGTGGCATTTATCACAGAACTGAATGCCAACTATTATAGTCTCTGGTTCATTCGGGAGAACGGTTCTGACCAGTATTACAGGCATAATAAAGGTCTTCTTTTTGACGACCGCCAGAAAATGCTTCTGGGCCAGATGGAGGAAGTGGAAAACATTCTCAATAATGGAATAAAATAATATGTCTTACCAATTTATTATT
>ENA-OQIH01000615-OQIH01000615.1-human-gut-metagenome-genome-assembly--contig:-NODE-615-length-23661-cov-15.725661_pt1 | contig 23661 bp, 28 predicted proteins | sample MGYA00242575_ERZ504740 | MGnify/ENA primary metagenome ERZ504740 (study PRJEB26092, sample SAMD00036192) | human gut metagenome | host: Homo sapiens | study: EMG produced TPA metagenomics assembly of...
GGGGATGGAAGATCCCCGTATTATTTCTGCACTATTTATTTTTCTGAAAATGGCATATTATAATGTGCTGATCAACATTAATGGAAGTAGCATTTTTCGCCCTTCCTTCACAGCTAAAATCAGCGGTTTTAACTTTTCTTCCAGATAAATTCTATCAGGACAGATATCGATCCAATTTCCTTTTATCGTCGTTAAAAACCGTTTTCCGTCCAGTGTCCTGATTTCAGAACGTTCTGCAAATAAACTGTTCTTCAGGAAACTGATAATGTTATTTTCCGTAGCCTGAAAAATAATTGCCTCTCTGCTGCACATCTCACTGTGGATTCCTTTTAAATACTCTTGGTTCATGATTTTCCTCCTATTCTTCTTTCTTTTGTGGCGTAATACTATCCTCCTTTTTATTTAATTGAAATAAAAAAGGCACCTAGAATATCTTCATTCTAAATGCCTGATAACTCTTTATTTCTTGCCGAAACAGCCACCTGTTTCAAAACTTGCTTCCGATTCTGTATCGGAAAAAATTTTTGTACTCATCTTTCACTTACATGAGTATAAATGTTAATTCATTTTCACTTTACCACAATATATAGCATGTGTCAATATTTGCGTACTATATTTAGATATATAAATTTTAATAAAAGAAATCTCATGGGGCATGATCATTCTTACTCTGCTACTGCCTGTGAAAAAATTTCCCAACGTCCTCTTACATTTTCGCCTTTATCTGTACTTCTTCCGCAATATTCCAGGTATTTTTCCTGCTTATCATAATTATCAAAAAACTCTTTCACCCATAACAGATACGCATCTTCTTTTGCTTCGTCTCCGTACACCATATCCATTGCTGCAACTACCATTGGAATGGACAGCTTTTTCATCTTATCAATTTTATCTGTAACCTTTTCGTCTAACTTATCAAGTACGTCTAATGCATGTCCAATGAGATGTATGCTTTCCTTTGAATCGCTATTCAATACTTCAACATATTTTTCAATATTTTTCTGATCAAAAGCAGTATATTCATATCCGGAAATAAGCATCAAAATCTGGCAGGCCACTTTGCGCATATTATCTGACTTAATATCACCTTTTGTAATTCCTGTCTTTGCCCAAAATGGATGCTCCATAATTTTATAAAGTTCTGTACTCACATCAATATTTAAAAGACCTGTCAGGATCTGGGCTCCATTTAAACGCTTTCCACTGTTCAGACGCACAAACATATCTCTTACTTCTTTTTCCGTACAATCCCACATTTCAAAAATCAGAACTTCTGAATTCAACAGTTTATCTTGTACAACTTCATCTAATTGAGAAAATCTTTTCCCTGCAATTTCATATGTTTCTCCATCAACTATAACCGGATCAAGTTTTTTAGAAAGTGGGAATTTATCCCCTTTATATTTCTGCAATGTAGTAATTCTCTGCTTGCCCTCTATCACATAGTTTTTGTTGTCTTTCTTCCAAACATATACCAAATTAATAGAATATCCTCTTAGCAGAGAATCCACTTCCAATGATTCCATATATCTGGTCCATTGTCCTTCTTTTCGCTGAAAGGGATGTGAAAAATCAAGTTTTCCCTTTCCGGACTCTCTCAATAACGATGAAACAATTTTAGGCTTACACGTAGATTCCATTTTCAAACACCACTCCTTTATTTTTTTATTATTCTATCACGATATACAGTGCATTGCAAACATACGGAACCATTTGAACAATTATTTCTATAAAAATCAGAATATTTACCTATTTTCTATCCACTGTATCGTTTTTTGGACAATAGCCGATCTTTGTTCAAAATGTAAATAATGAGATCCTTCTAGTAAAATCACTTCTCCATTTTCTTTATCTGCTATAATATCCCTATGTAGCTGTTCCCACTGCGGCATAGTTCTGCAATTCTCTTTTGAAACAAACTGCAGTATTGGTATTTCTTTTGGAATCTTCATATTTTCTACTGCTTCCATACTCTTTTCAAGATTTTTCATTTCTGCCATAACTGTTGAGTTATAACCTTTATCTAATGTTAACATACTGAAAACTTCCCATTCCTTCTCTGAATATGGATACTGAAAATCTGCATACACAACTTTCTTTGGATCATTCATGGAAAGCAGCCTTGTAATTCCGCTTATATTGGCTATCTTCTGAGTATATGCAGATATTTGATTGAGTAACTGCACACTGATTGGGAAAGGATTGTTTTCTTTACTTGTCATTTTGGGAACGGATGGATCAATTCCTATGATTCCTTTGATTTCGTCCGGGTATATCTGGCTCCAATATAAAGTATATAACCCAGATATGGAATGCCCCATAAGATAATATTCCTCTTCGCCTAAGTTCTTTACGCATTCATGAAGTTCTTCTACAATATTCTCAATCGTCCGCTTACGCTTTGTGCTATCGGATAATCCATATCCAAACGGCTCAATCGTAATCACTTCATATTTTTTAGATAACTCACTTGCTAATGGTCTAAATTCTAAAATAGGAGACGGTTCTCCTAAACCTGGCAACAATATGATTGGTGGTCCATCATGATTTTCTCCCACAATCTCTACAACCATATTTTTACCATTTACTTGTACACTGTCACCATATGCATTCTGCATTTTTCGTTCATCTACTTTCTTACAAATTGCATTCCATACAACTCCCAGTAAAAAAATCAAAATTATAACAACTAAAATCCATTTTATGATCATCCATATTTTTTTCTTTATTCTCATTTAAAAATTTAAGCTCCCTCCTGCAATGGTAATTGTACCAGAAGATTTATTGGTTATATAAAATTTATAATATCCCGTGCTTCCAATTGTGAAAGTAGTGCTATGGCTTTTTCCAGATCCACTATACTTCTTTGTCCTGACACCATTTGAATTTTTATATCCCATTTCAACATTTCCTGATGTTTTCAGACTAATGGAAAAACTTATCTTAGCCCCACCCGGAACATAAAATGCCATTCCATCGTTATCAATAATATTGATGGTTTCTCCTGCACTCAATGTTGTACTTGAAATCCCCATTCTTTCATTTTGCTGATACGTATTGTTTGATTGCGATTCCGCCGCCTGTGCAGAAATACTACTTGTTGTCATCCCCAAAAGAGCCAACATCACTATCACTTTTTTTATTTTCTTCATTTTCTCCACTCTCCTTTTCTATTTGATAATTAAGAATAATTCGATCACTGGATATATTTTTAAAATATGGAAAATATTCTTTTTGATCTCCTCCTTCCACCCAAACTTCATACTGTTCTACCGCAACGGTCTCCAATTTAAACGGCTTTCCGTTTTCAATATATCCTATTTCAAATGTATGGCTAGGTTGTTTCTCCATATTTTCCTGACTAACACTTATTTTAGCTTTTTCATCCTCCTCCAAAAAAATCCCCTTACCGTGATCCTGTAAAATCAGCATTGTACCATTTTCTACATATATTTGCTGATTATTACCATAAAAATCAGTCTGTATTTCTAAAATATGTTTCGCAATAGGAATATCATTTTGATATAGATAAGCTTTATCAAGCAATTCTGTTTGAATATCAACTACTATCTTCCCTTCTTCTGTATCTGATTCATAAAGTGTATGTTCTTTTTCCAAGTTTTCTGTTTTTTCAACTTTCCCACCTGGAGCCAAAAGGGTTTTTGCCAGAACAATGCTGCCTGTTACCAAACAGATTGTACCAACTGCTGCCACTGATTTTAAAAAATATGAATGTTTTTTTTGACGAATGATCTTTTTATATACCATATCCTGAATATCTTTAAGATTATCTATGTCCGCTTTTTCCTTTGTTAAAATTTCAACTGAATTATCCAGCATCTCACTAATCTTTATTTTCATAAACAGTATATCCCTCCTCACGCAAAGCATTACGTAAAGTTTTCCTGCCTCTTCGAAGTCTTGTCTTTATGGTCTGCGGATTCATATTAAGTTGTACTGCGATTTCTTCTATTTTAAAATATCTGTAATAATATAAAAGAAAGATTTCCCGATCCATCGGCTTCAATTGCTGAAGAAGTTTCTGAATGATCCTCTGCTGCTCCTTTTGCTCCATGAGTCTTTCTGCCTGGTTATCAATTAGAAGCACATCATCATAAAGTTCCAGATTCCAACTTTTAATTGCACGTATCTTATCTTTTGCCTTATTCCTTGCAATCATACCTATATAGGCCTTAATACTGGTGTATTTTTCACAATCAATTCTTTCAGCAGTATTCCATAAAGAAATAAACACATCTGATACTACTTCTTCCACATCTTCTTTCGTACCTTTTCCGGCAAGTATTTCTTTTGAAATCGTAGTAACATATGCTCCATATTTCTTCATAATCTCTTCTAAAGCCTTTTCGTTTTTTCTCTGTAGTTGTTTTAATAACGTTCTTTCCTTCATTCGTAAGAATCCTGATTTTGTTTTTGTATCAATACGTAAGTTGTACAATTCAGGTTTCAAAAAAAGAGGATTTATTATATTTTTTTATTGTTTTTTCAAAAATTATTTCTTTTCTCAATCTTCTCTTTCCGTTTATCTAAACAACTCTTTTTGAGTAAAAAAATAAGAAGACTTGACAGCCTCCTTATTTTCTATTATTCTGTTTCTAGTGAATTTAATCATTCATATTTAGGTTCTATTCTGTATACTTCCATTAAATACATAGAATAGAACCTTTTTGACAGTAGTATGTAAAGACATCTCTACGCTGTTCGTGCCAGATTAGCATTTGCATTGCGGGTTACTGCTCCATTATTGCCACAATACCCAACACAATATGCTGGTCCTGCATTATGAGAATTTGCCACTGCCACAGAGCCACTGCAGATACATCCTGCTTTGTTTCCTTCAAAATTAGTTCCTGTTTTCATTGTTTTTGATGTTACTAATTTCATAATCTATTCCTCCTTAAGATCTTCTTGCAATATTATAATTTGCATTTCTGGTTACTTCACCATTGTTTCCACAATACCCAACACAATATGCTGGCCCTGCATTATGAGAGTTTGCAACTGCTACAGTTCCGCTGCAAACACAGCCTGCTTTACTTCCTTCAAAGTTGAAGCCTGTTGCAATTCTTTTAGACTGTACTAATCTCATGTTTTGTTCCTCCTTTCTATGCTACTATTTATTTTAAATCTTTAAAAAAATGATTTAAAATACTTATTTCTTTCTACAATGTATAGTATATAAATTTTTCGTATGGTTTTTCCGTCTTTTCTGTGTATTTTTTGTGTAGATACCTATTTCATTAGAATTTTTATCGAATTCTCCTTGGCAAACAATTTCTTAATCTCACAAATATCTTTTTGAATGTTTCTTTCTTCTTTTACAATCATATCCCCAAAAGTAAAAGCATTTATAAAATATTCTCTTAGAGAATTACAATTGTAACCTATCGGTTCTTCCTTCAAAAATTCCCAATATCTCTTTTCTATCTCCGTTACTGCTAAATTTTCTATTTCTCTACAAATATCTTTCCATTCTAATATATCTTCTATCGTTATTTTAATAAATTCTTGCTTAGCAGATAAAAATATCTTTTCCACATCAACCTTACCCATATTCGCTTTTAAAAATTCTTGTATTACATAAAGTAAATCTTCATTTATCGACTCACTGTCCGAATTTCTTTCCCTATATAAATAGTATGATGTACCATTATCCTGTCGATTTTTGATAGCATAGCCATCTGTTTCTGTATAAGGCAAAATATTTTCTTCAATCTTTCCGTGCTCTCCCTTAAGATTTGCAATCCACTCGTCTCCGATGGTCTCCAACGTTTGCGTTGATGTAATCCAAATAATACACATATTTTCTAGAAAATAGAATTTTTTGAAAAATGCTTTGATTTCATTTTCTGATATAGAACAAATAGTCTTTTGATTTCCTATGGATAAATGACTTTCATAATCGGTTCCATTTAATAATATACGGAAATCTGAATTTCTATTTTTCACTTCATACGCTTTATATTCATCCAGAATATCTGCTCGTACCTCCTCAATATCTTTCATTTCTAAATACTTCCCTTTTAAAATATTCTGTATAATGTCTATTACGCACTCTAATGCTATATCCTTTACATCAAAATAATAGGTTGTTGAATAAAAATCTGTATAAGCTGAACAAAGATATCTCTCCTCATTTTTATCAAAAAAATTCATTTGCATATGTTCTAAGAAATGTGCAATTCCTGCATTTTTTGCATTTTCTGAAGAAGAACCCACATTTATTGTTAATGCTATATAATTCATTCCTTGAAGATTTTCCAGTGGACACACGCATTTCGTTATTTGATTTTTACATTTTGAAAAAAAACTATTCTCTTGTGGCATAATTACTCCTCTCTATAGGCCTCTGCTTGCATACTATAAAGTTTTGCATATTCCCCATCTAATTTTATCAATTCTGTATGATTTCCTTTCTCTATGATTTTTCCATCCTGTAAGACTAATATTTCATCTGCCAATTTTACTGTAGAAAACCTATGCGCAATTAATATACTCGTCCTTCCTTCCATTAACTCCCTAAACTGTTTATAAATCTCATATTCCGCATTAGGATCCAATGAAGCTGTTGGTTCATCTAATACTACAAGTGGAAAATCTTTCATAAAAATTCTGCTGATTGCAATTTTTTGCCATTGTCCAAGAGATAATTGAATTCCTCCACTCCATTCTCTATGTAACTGTGTGTCATACTGTTCCGGTAATGATGGAATAAATTTTACTGCTCCTGATTTTTCTGCTGCACAGTAAATCCGATTAAGATTTTCCATTTCTTCTATATTTCCGCATCCGATATTCTCTCTAACTGTCAATGGATATTTCACAAAATCTTGAAATACTGCTCCAATCATCGTTTGATATGATTCTGTATCAATATCACATATATTAATTCCATCAATTCTAATTTCGCCCTTATCTGGAACATATAATTTTAACAACAACTTAATAATGGTAGTCTTACCAGATCCATTTAATCCTACAATAGAATAGCAGTGTTTAGCATCTATCGTGAAAGAAACACCTTTTAATATATATTTCTCTGATTCAGGATATCTGAACCACACATTTTTAAATTCAATCTTTTGAAAATCTTTGTTGAATGATAATAACTCTCTTTTCTTTTCTGTTGTTTTCATATCTAAAAATTCAAATAGATTTTGTATATAAAGACCATCTTCAAAAATTGTAACTATTGTATTTAGTATTGTCGTAGCTGACCCCCTAAAATTATCAATTGAATTTATGTAAAGAGAAAAGTCTCCAATAGTTCTTTTCTCTAAAATAACCTTTAAAGTAATGTATATTTTAAAAATTAAGATTGCAGCCTCTTCTACCAAATCTGTCAGAGACAGTTTTTTGCAGAAACTACTTCTAATTTTTTTATCTTCTTTAATATATCCATCATATTGTTTAATAATATGTCCCCGAAAGAAGTCATGTACATGATAAATTTTCATCTCTTTTATGTTTTCATAAGCAGTCACAATATCCTTCAAATATGCTATAAAACGTAATCCCTCGAACCGCTTTGTATAAATTTCATATTGTGTAACTGCCATCTTCATACTAACAATTAGCGTTGGTATGCAGATAAAAATACACAAAAACATGATTCCAATATTAAGACTGGCTAAAACTGTAATGGTTCCAATTAAACTGCTAAAACTTTGAATAAAACTTGTTAATGTGGCTAATAGACTGATAGATCTCCCTGTCGATTCTTCATTGACTTTTCTAATTTTGTCATAAATTGTTGAACTGTCAAAATACTTTAAATCTGTATCTTTTACCTTTTTCAAAATCAAATCGCTTGTATAACGATTTAAGTAACTTGATAAAATGTTCTGTTGATAATCTTTTATTCTCATCAGCACACTCTGCAAATAATTTAATATAAAATAAAGGATTAACCAAAATAAAACTGGTGCAATGCTTCCTGAAACAATGGAGCGACTCATATCGTCAATAAGATATTTCCAAATAACCAAAGTAAATGGAATCGTAATACCTGAAATAACACTTACTATGATTGTTTTAATAAAATTGGACTTCGAGCTATTCCATAATAATCGAACTACTCTGCTTATTATCAAAAAGAATTCTTTACTTTTTTTGATTAACATCATTAATCTTTTCATAAACTTCACTCCACTTGCTTTTGTAAAAGGAGACCGCACCTACTGGACAATCTCCTTCTATTCTTATAACATAGTATTAAGCCTTTTAACTCTGTTCACATGTCTGTTTTTCCAGAATTTATTTAGGCATTAAACAGATTATTTTGTCTCTTATCCAGACTAATAAATTCTGTTTAAAATACAATCTTTATGCTGTTTTTGCGACATTTGCATTCGCATTTCTTGTTACTACTCCACTATTTCCGCAATACCCAACACAATATGCTGGTCCTGCATTATGAGAATTTGCTACTGCTACAGTGCCATTACAAATACATCCAGCTCTATTCCCTTCAAAGTTTGTTCCTGTTTTTGTTGTTTTTGTTTCTACTAATTTCATAGTCCAATACCTCCTATTATTTTGTTCTTGCAAGATTCGCATTCGCATTTCTTGTTACCACTCCGTTGTTTCCACAGTATCCCACGCAATACGCTGGTCCTGCATAGTGAGAATTTTTCACAGCTATAGTACCACTGCAAATGCAATCACCTCTACTGCCTTCAAAGTCTGCTCCTGTCTGTAACTTTCCTGCTACGATTTTTCTCATACCAGCCGCCTCCTTTCCGTCTGATTTTTTCTATTTTAAATTATCTTTGATAATCTAAAACCTTTCCTTAATAATACGGTACCGCATCTATCTCTTCGATCACTTCCGGCTTCTCTTCCAAAATGCTGTAATACGAAATCAGTTCTCCTTTTGTGGCATACCTGTGAGCACCGCAGACTTTTTCTTTCCTCTCCATATCAATTCCTTCTGCTTCATAACATGCTGCATAACAAAGTCCGCACAGGTTTCTCGCCCAACATTCATTGCATCTCGTGATGGATTTCTCATCGTATTCTTCGATATAATATTTCTTTATCTTTTCCAGATCTGCCCCTTCAAACACATTTCCTATATCCGGCGCATCTCCAGTTTTTTCGCACAAAAGGAATTTCCCATCTGTCTTCACATATACTCTCCGATTCCCAGGAATACAGCAGCCGTTTCTTCTGAGGTCCTTGCACGGTTCCTGTGTCTGTCTTCGGTTATGTATCCGTACCAGTTTATCCGTTACAATCCCTGCCACATAACTTTTGGGATCCTGCTCTTCTAAATCCCTTGTCAGTGCCCAGCCTTCAATGGCATCTAATGTAAAGCCGTCCAATTCTTCCCCGACAAACTCCCCATCCCCTGCATACTCCATGGAAATATCTTCTTCTCTTACACTTCCGTATTCTACATAATCACACTTTTTCACCATTTCTTTTGGCAGCCAGCTCAGACCTTCAAAAAACTCCTTAATCGCATCCAGTTTCTTTGCACTGAACGGCGGGCAGACCACTGTATTGATTACAATACTTTCCTTTGCCCTCTCTCCAAAAGCTTCTACCAAATATTTTAATCCCTGTATTGCTTTCTCAAAACTTCCTTTTCCTCCACTCATCACTCTGTACGCATCGTGGATTCCTTCTGGTCCGTCTATACTTGCCAGAACACTCATTCCTTCCACTCCGGCCACATACGCTGCGATTTCCGGTGTTACCAGTGTCAGGTTGGTAGAGAAAGAAAAGGTCAGTTCTTTTCCTTTTATAATCTGTCGGCTGTAATCTATTGTCTTTTTCATCAGTTCAAACTGCACCAGCGGTTCTCCGCCATAAAAGGATACTGCCACTTTATCTCCGCTGTTATCCCTTGCATACTCCACAGCACGTTTGGCCACTTCCCAGGTCATAGCTTTTGGCGAAAAATTCCGGTATCCTTCATTATGTTCATTATAAATACAATACCGGCATCTCATATTACACTGTTCTGTCAGCTCCAGGATAACCTGCTGCAGATCATACCGTAGCAAATCCCTTAATGTTTCGTCTGTTTCCTTTACAAACTTTAAATCCGGTGAAATCTGCAGGATATGCTCTGTTTCTATCATCTCCCAGATATTTCTGTATGCAGCCTCCAGTTCTTCTTCAGAAAATCCTTCCACCTTCTCCGGAAGGCTTGTCTCTTCAAACAGGCTTTTTAATATCTGGTATTCATTTGCCCCGCACTCAAACACTTTTCCGGTTCCTGTATCATACATATACTGTTTGTTTCTGGTAGTGAAAACAGTCCCCAGACTGTATCCTCTCTCTACATCAATGGTCCCTTTGATCTTTTTCAGGTGTTCTTTTGCTTTCAATTTTCTTTCCTCCTAACACTTTTTCCAAAATATATCAACTCATTTCTGATAAAATTTCTTTTGGTTTTTTCCTCATGATCATAATCCCTGCTACTGAAACTGAAATGAATAGCAATCCACCGATTGCAATTGTATCTTTTATCAACATATCTGGCGTAACTTCTATTTCTATGTTCTGTAATTTCAAATCCGGTGCGGTATATCCGTCTGCAAATACCTGATTTTCCGTTGCTTCTTTCTGCTCTTCTGCCTGACTCTGGGATTGCTGTGCCATATAAGATGCTGTCATTTTGGAAAGTGCAGGCGATATCATAAATGACAATACTAATCCCAAAACTCCAATCAGCATAGCTTCCCAAAGAAATTGACTCCAAATTTTCTTCTTGCTTTCTCCTAACGCCATAAAAATACCAATTTCCTGTGTCCGGTTCTTCATCCAGAACAAAAAGATCAGACTTAATATAATGAAACTCGCTGCCGAAACTACAATTAACAGCATTTCACTTAACTGCTTCATATTATTAAAGTTCTCAGCCATACTCTGAATATTTCCATTGCTATCAATTAAATCATATCTTTCCCAGTTAATGTCTACTTTTTCAATTTCCTTTCTTACCGCATCATATTGGTCTACATTCCCCACTTTAAAAATCGCATATCGGAACAACGGATTTCCCTCTTCACCAGATGGTTTCTCTGGAAAATTCATGTCGGTAAAAATTGTATTTTCTGACCGATACGTATCTCCTGACATAACCGGTTCTAACTTCTGCACCGCTTCATAGATTCCTACAATCTTCGCACTATAGACTTTCGAATTCTCCTTGTCATCCCACTGATTGAACTGTAGACTGTCGCCTACTTGCAGTCCGTTTAATTCTGCCAGTTCTTTTGAAATAACACAAACATCTTTATCCTCTCTGGTTGTCATTCGTCCATCTACCAGCTTAATTTTTCCTGCTGCAACATCCATATCCATTTCCATAATTCGATTGCCTCTTAGATTAACACCTCCAAAGTCCTGGCTCTGATCCATATCCGGATCTTCAATTCTTTTAAAATTCACAGGATTTACTACTGTTGCTACTGTAATCAGGTTGTATTCTTCAATTCCTTTTACTTTTGCTATCTGCTCTGCATCTTTAGGAATAACTGTTTCAAAAGAATTATCTACAAATGACATCCAAGATCCATCTTCAAATTTTTTTGTCGTTACTCCTCCGTAAGTCCCTTCCTTTCCTTCTCCAATTTTTTCTGTTGCTTCTTCAAGTCGTGTATGCCGATTTGCCTCACTCAGCTCCAGCCTAAATGTAGCTCCAACTGCTTGCCGCGTAGAATCCTGTACATTGACACTTGCAGACTGACTTGCCAATCCTGCCATGAAAAAACTGCTAATCACTACAACTACTAATAGGAGAAGAATGCTTTTTATGGGTTTTCTAACTACAGAATAAGCACCGCGTCTTAACACATTCATTTATGAAACCTCTCCTTTTTCTCTTATATTTTCTTCGTGTATTTTCCCTTTTTCTATTTTAATAACAACATCTGCTGTTTCTGCCATACTTCTACTATGGGTTACTACAATTACACATTTCCCTAATTTATGTGCTGTTTCCTGAAGAAGCTCAGTAACTTCTCTGCCAATATCTTCATCAAGATTTCCTGTTGGTTCATCTGCCAATAATACTTTAGCTGGACTCGCTAAAGCTCTTGCAATAGCCACTCTTTGCTGCTGTCCTCCAGAAAGTTGTAAAACTTTCCGATCCCAATCTTCCTTTTGGATCCCAACAGCAGTTAATAGTTCTTCAGGATTTCCATTTCCTCCAAGCATAACATTTTCCTTTGGAGTTAAATAATCAATCAAATTATAGTTCTGAAACACTAAGGAAACATGTTCTTTTCGATGATGATTCAATCCGCCCTTTAGAATGTCCTCTTCTTCATACAAAATAGTTCCAAGAACAGGAACATCCAAACCTGCAAGCAATGATAAAAATGTTGTCTTTCCTGATCCACTTGCACCTAAAATGGCATAAACCTTACCTTCTTCAAATTTATAACTAATCCCATTCAAAACATTTTTACTTTTATTTGTTTTATAATAATAAACTATATTCTTTACTTCTAAAACCACATTATCGCCTCCTAATCAATCTACATTTTCAAATCCAATTTCTACTTCATCTGGTAATTTTTCTTCTCTCAAAAAAATACCTTTTGTTTTTAAATATCCCCTTATCACATCCATCTCTGAATTATGAATAGGTGTTTGCCTTTTGGATCTGTACTTTTCTTCTGCACTTCTAAAAATTATCCATATCCTTTCCTCATAAGATTTTAAGCTTATTTCTAAAACAGAAAGTTCTGGACGTTTGTCGATAAAATAATACAAAATACTTGTTAAACATAATTTAAGTGCATTTTTATTTGCATATATACAGTTGTCCATTCCATCATACAAATCCAATCTAATTCGAATCCCTATCTTTCTTAAATCATCCTCTACAGATTCATATAGTTCTAATATTGGTACAACAATTTCTATCTTATTTTCCATACTATCCCTCCATATCTGATAATGTATCTTTAGGATTCGTCCGCAAAACAGGTATCACTGATATACCAATTCCAATGAAAAGTATCATAGCGCCACTCATAATAAGCATTCCAATATCTGATAAGTGTGGACTAATTTCTATTGCCAGTGTAGAAATACTTTTTCCTGCAAATAATACTCCCTTCAATTTTTCTGCCAAAATATTCCCTATAACAACAGCAGATACAGATGAAACTGCAAATACCAAAAAACTCTCTAATAATAACTGTGATAATATCGAGCATTTATTTTTTCCCAAACTGATATAAACTGCTATTTCTTTCTTTCTCCCCCTCATCCACATACATAGAAGGAGCGTTATAACAATTGCAGATGTTCCTAATGTCAAATATAACATTAAACTTACAACCTGCATAACCTGTTCGAGTGGTTGTTTCATTTGACGAAATAGCATATCAGACTTTGTCAGTTCAACTTTTTCTCCTAATATATTTGCCATTTCTCCCTCTATCTTTTCTAAATTTTCTGGATTTTTCAAATATACGGAAATACGTTCATATCCGCTTATTTCCTGTAATGCTGCTATAGATTCTGTTTTTGTGTAAATAGTATTTTCAATCCTATAAACAGATGCCATTTCTTTCGACTGATTTCTTTCCGAACCAGACAAATAATATCCTGATATCACTCCATCCATTTTCTTCCCGCCATCTGTTTCGAAAGTAACCGTATCTCCAATCTCTAACTTGTTAGTCTCTGCTAATATTTGATTGATAACAACTTCATTTTTCTCTTTTGGATACTTCCCTTTTACTATCCGGATTTCACTTTCCGCAAAAGCACCGTCTAATTTTAAATCATCATAACCAACCAATCGAACCTGAAGATTTTCTGTATTTGTATTTTGGTTTTCCGTTACTGTTTGGAAATTTGTAGGATATGCAGATAATGTTGCATTTTTATTAATCTTATCTATTCCCTCCAATTTCTGTATTTTATTTATATCCTCCGTTGTGATCGGGTTGTTATTTTCCATAATTCCTGCCAATATTTTTGTCTTTGTTTTTTTCTGCAGTTCGCTTTTTGCCTCATTTGATGCTTTTAAAATAATCCCTGTACTTAAAATCATCGCTTCTGAAATCAAGAGTACCAAAAACAAAATTACTGTTTTTGATTTTTTTCTTATCAAGTAACGCACTGCTCTTTTCGCACTTCCCAATTTATCTCCTCCTACTATTTTTGAAAATGATCTATAATTACACGCGTAGCCAAGAATGTTCCATCTTCCTGATATTCCCCATACAGAAAGACTGCTGATGATTTTTTTACATCTTCTTTTGTTCCCGCCTCTAAAGTTACATTCGTACTTGTAGAATTCGAAATTTGAAATTGTGTATTATCAGCATACTGTACAGAAATTTTTTCTACACCTTCTGTATTCTCTCCAGCTGCTGGTGCAGTCATAGTATCTTCTGTAACACTTCCTTTTCCGAGTGTGCATCCTGTTTCTGTAAAATCAATTACTGTTCCAACCAAATTAGCATTGCTTAAAGCACTTATTCCTTCGCTCTTCTCCGTGCTATTTTCAGTTTGATTTACACTATTAGTTGAATTTTCTGTTGAAGGAACTTCTGGTTTATTACTGCTATCCTTCTCACAGCCTGCTAAAGTTCCAAATAAACAAGTTGCCAATATCACCATTGCAATTTTTTTCTTCATAATTGATACCTCCAATATTTTTATGTCTTTATTATAAAAATATCACTTATGTTTATCACGTTTTTTATGTGTAATTTATGTGTAGAATTAAAAAAGTGTTGTAAAGCTCCACAAATTATTGATTTGTCCTTCTAAAGTTTCATAGTCCCATAATTTTTCGCTTCTTTTTTTACTATTGGGATCATGGACACAAATCTTTCCATCTTTCATTCCTGTCAAGACAATAAAATGTCCGGTTGTTGTAAAATCTCCTGGACGCATGGCACAAATAATCGGATGTCCTGATTCTAATTCTGTCTGAATATTATCTTTATCCAAAGAAATTTCTCTTCCCTGAATCCCAAAATGGCTTCCTATATCTGTTATCATACTCCAACTGCTTCCTACCCCTTCTACATAATACCCATTTTGTTCTGCATACTGTGCTACTTGATAAGGTGTCGCCTGCTTATTCCCCGTGAGACCTACAATAACCATAGAGAGTGCTGTTGGACCACACCCATTTACTGCCAACATGCCGTCTCCATAATTCTGATATCCCCATCTTTCATCCCATTGCAATAGTAATGGGATTTCTCCACTTTTTGCTTCTTCTACTATTGTAGCTGGTAAGTTATCTTTCTTTTCAGGATAATCAAACACAAACTCTATAGTCTCTATATTTGCTGTTAACAATTCTAAAAGTTCTTTGGGATACTGATCTTGATTTTCTATTATATCTTTTATACGAGAATCGTAATTTGACATCTTTTGTAATGTTCCCATCATATCTCCATTTTCCACAGTTTGATCCACCATATTTTGTAATTGTGTATCCTTGTATATTCTATAGAAATACACCCCCATACAGCTTATAAAAACAATAATTCCCAAAAAAACTATACATTTTAATACTTGTATCTTTCTCCTCCTTCTTCTTCTCTTTTGTACCATTCTTATCTAACCTTCCTTCATCTTTAATATCAATCTTGTAATACATAGTTTAAATTGTTTTTTTATGATTTCTTTGTTTTTATTGTATGTTTTTTGTGTAGATAGCATCTCCTACATTTATTCAAAAAAAGAACATCCGCCTGTAATCACAACAAACGGATGTTTTTCTAGTCTTTACATATTATTTTCACTTCTATACCTTGATCAGTATTTTTTAATTCACACTCATAGTGATGTAACTCTACAATCATTTTTACAATATAGAGACCTAAACCACTTCCTCCAGCCTTTCTATTTCTAGATTTTTCTCGTCTATAAAATGCATCAAATAATTTTGGAATTTCCTGTTCCGAAATATGCTCAGCATTATTCTCAACGGAAAATATTACATCTCCTCCTTTTTTATACACCTTACACCAAATATTTCCATTATCCGGCGTATACTTTACCGCATTGCTAATTAAATTGCCAATTACTTTCTGAAAAAGAACTCTGTCCGCATGAATATCTGTGTGCTCTTCTATTTCTATGTGGAAAGTCACCCCTCTATCTGTCGCAACATCTTCCCATTCTTGTATACAATTTCTTACAATGTTATCCAAGGATACATTAGAAAAATTGACTAAAAATCCTGCTGACTTTATACGCGAAACATCAAGTATCTCCTGAATCAGTCCTTCCATTGAAAAGACTACTTCGTATGATCTTTTCAGATATTTATCTCTGTCTTTATATCCACCAATCCCTGAAATCATCCCTTGAATTTGTCCTTTTAATATAGTGACTGGGGTTTTCAATTCATGCGAAACTGCTGCAAAAAATGACAATTGCTTCTGTTCCATTTCCTGCTCTCTTTGGATTTCATCTTGCAATATTTTATTTTTTTCTTTTAACTCTTGTAATGTCTCTTCCAAATGTTCCGCCAATCGATTCAAATTTTCTCCCAAAATACCAATCTCATCGCTTCGTGTTTCGGGATACGGTCTACGAAAATCTAATTTCACCATTCTTTTAGATGCTTCATTCACCTTTAAAATTGGTCGAGTGATATATTGAGCGAAAAAAATAGCAATTAAAATAGATACAGCAAAAGTAATTACTCCGAGAACTGGCAAAATTCGGTTTAACACTTTTAACCCTATATTTACAGACTCTTTCGTTCCAAATATCTGAAGTTTATAAATCGTGCCTTCATTAGATTTCACGATATAATTTTTTGTAATGCCCTTGCTATTTTGTGCTTTTGAACTATCTGCATCTGGAGCTAAAAAATAAGATATCTCTCCATAATTTCCTATCTCCTCTCCTTCTTGATTTTTCACAATGATAGAGACTCCATACTCTATCGCAAACCGTTCCAATATCTTCTGAGTTTCATCATTAGTCATATCCTTTATTTGTGAAATCGTAGTGTCTAATTCTTTCTCAAGACTTTTATTTAATTCTGTTAAATAAAAGTTCGACATGCCAAATGTGACCATTCCGTAGATTGCCGCACTCAATGTCAATAATAGCATTATAGTTACTAAAAATACCTTGACAGTTAAGTGTTCTTTAATGTACTTTCTCAAGGCGATATCCCACTCCTCTTACTGTTTCAATATAATTTCCCAGACTGCCTAATTTCTTTCTTAAATTTTTAATATGATTATCTACAGCACGTTCATCACCATAAAATTCATATTTCCACAATCGATTCAGGAAGCTCTCTCTTGAGATCACAGCTCCAGGATGCTCCATTAGCTCCTTTAATATTTCATACTCCTTTTGTGTCAGATCAATACTTTCTCCATTTATAATTACCCGATAATTACCAATAATAAGACAGATTTCACGATACCACATCTGATTATTTTCTGTTTCCTCTTTTTTATTATATCTTCTAAATACAGCTTCTATTTTTTTAATCATCAGCGGTAACGAAATTGGCTTTGGAATATAATCATCTATTTGTAATTCAAATCCTTTAATCTGATCTGTTTCACTGCTTAATGCACTAATCATAATAATTGGCACATTTGAACTTTGCCTGATGATTTCACAAACGGCATATCCGTCCATCTTAGGCAACATAATATCCAAAAGTACCATATCCGGATGTTCTTTATTGAAAATCGCCACCCCCTCTACACCATCATCAGCAACACATACTTGATAGTTTTGGTCTTCCAAAAAAAATTGTATCATTTCTTGTATATCTAAATCATCTTCCACAATCAAAATTTTCTGCATACTGTCATCTCCTAAATAATTTCATTTTATCATCTTATTTTGTAATTTGTGTGTAGTTTCAATAATATTTAGAATAACAAGAACTTATTTTTTCTGTCAATACACTATTATATTTCATCTGTACATCCTTTTCATTTTTTCCATTCTATATAGAACATATTAAATACATAGAATAGAATCTTTTATTATAGCATTTACAAAGCCTATGGATCCAATATCTGATTATTCCGCCACCCCGTAATATTCTCAATATCAATTCAAGGCGTTTCACCGGCTTTCTTGTACAGTACATTACTCTTACTTAAAATCTGTAAGCGCTTAAATTTCAGCCGTTGATAGAAAAATATCCGGCTACTTTTCAGTAAACGGAATACCTTGACAATTCACATATGATTTATTATTGATTTGAGTTTTCTGCTCGACGCTCTATCTCAGCTTTTACCTTTTCATTCCATGGAGCAAGTTGATCTAATTCATTGTCACTCATACTATCATCTGGCAGCTTTTCCAGAAGATAGGTTAAATAGTGATAGACATTTACTCCATTTGCCGTGGCCATCTCTACCGTCGTATTGCACTGTTGGCTGGAGAGCCCCTTCTCTGGCATAAGGTGTTTGCTCCCATGCCCGGTGGAAACGTTTCCCGACGGAAGCAACCTGCAGTACTTTTGCTGGATCGGATGCAGGAAAGAACCATTCCGATTTTATTTTATATTTAACTGTCATGATCTTTAGATACTCACAGCATAACTGTCGCAGATCGTCCGGCAGATAGACAAGACGGTCATTGCTGCCTTTTGACTGATAGATTTTTAGTACACCATTTTCCAGGTCGACCGTGTCCAGTCGCAGTTTTCTGGCTTCTGATACCCTGAGTCCACAGCAGAAAAGCATGCGAAACAGGATCCTGTATTCCAGAGCCAGCCTATGAAAGACCTCGGCATTTATGGTTGGCTGGTAACTGTCAATCTCCAGAAACAAGGACTGTATTTCTTCAATGCTTAAAACATATGCGCTACGGTTGCTTTTACGGGTGAAGTTTCTCGGGACATAGCACTTAATTCCATATGCCTGCATGTACAGACTTAACTGTCGGAGAACGGAGATCCTTCCTGCAAGAGTAACTTTTGTTTCTGTTTTACGCAGAGTCCCCCATTTTCCCGCCAGTTCCTGAGTTATCACAGGAGTTTCAACCTGTTCCTGATTACAGAATTCATCAAATTTGTGAAGAATCCATTCTGCATGCTCATACTGGAAGCCTGCGTTTCTTTTTTCTGTGATCATGCTTTCGATAAATGGTGCAAAACAGCTGGTGAAACTATAGTGTCCTGACATCATACAGCCCCTCCTTCCAGAAGAAAGGCGATAAGGAACGTTCCGTATCCATTACAGATGCAACAGTATCTCATTTAAAAAAGTATTTAAGACAGTTTCATCCGGAAATGCTTCCTGATCAGCCCTTATTCTATACGAAAATCAAAGGAAGTATTGCTCCGATGTCCCCTGGAAATGTCTCAAGAATCATCAATAAGTATGCGGATGCGATCAGACCAGAACACCCAAATCTCCCGAAACATCTGCATTGCCATATGTTCCGGCGTACCAGGGCAACTGGTTTATACCGAAACGGGGTTGAACTGGAGATGATATCTGTAATTCTTGGACATTCATCTACTGAAACAACCAGGATTTATGCGACTCCATCCATTGAAATGCTTGGAGAAGCAATGAATACTGCTAATTCTACAATTCCAGACGAGACTCCGGAATGGGAAGAAAATGAGGATGAACTTGCTCGCATCTGTGGGCTGAGATAACTTTTTTATCCTCATCTTTTGTTATAAGAATGCCTAAAATAAAGCTTTTGGTAAAAAGATGAGGATAAAAATTTCATGTTTATAAGCCTGTTACGATATAGATTTCATCGGCGGCTGTGATATCCCCTAACATTCCAACTCCTTCACAATGCGAAGCGTTTGAGCCAGAAGCTGAGGATCTGTTCCATTTGGTATTGTTAGATGAAAACTTCCTACAGACAGCTTCATTGGCTCTGCTACGGAAAGGTTATTTCTTTCCGTAGCTACCGGAATCACATTTAATGGCTGTTCATATGGGAGCGGGTCAGTATCATGAAAATCCACTCTGACAACTTCCTGGCTTTCCGGTGCACGATAGCTGCGTGCGGTTGACGCTGGCAAATCCACACAACCTTTCTGACGCAGCCTTTTTACCCAGTTGTAAAAAGTTCCCGGTTTAATGTCGTGTTCCACACACCATTGATGATCTGTCAATCCACTTTGACGGCATTCCATGATGAGACGGTATTGTTCTTCGGCAGGTATTCTTTTGCTTCTCATAAGCACACCTCCATAAATCGGATAGAGTAAAATGCTCGCATCTATCATTTCTAGCAAGAGAAGATGAAGTGAAATGCTTGCATTTTCTAATGATTATTATGGATTCATTTTTAGGGCAACACAATCCGTCGAATTATTTTGCGCTTACAACTGAACCAATGCCACTAACGCTGAAAATGACATTGTTGATTTCTTCCCATAAGTTCTCAAAGTCCTCCCTTCCATTCTTCAATACTTGCTGTTGTTCTTCCAATAAGTATTATTTAGAGAACTCTTTCACGTTAAATTTACCTAAACATGTAAAGAACCAATTAGGCGCCTACTATTTATTTACTACTTTTTGTTGTATTTTCATGCTGGTAAATCCAGCTTTATGCAAGATATCTTCTCTAAAAAGAAAATACCGATAAAGCCCCTAAAATAGGGAATATATCGGTATTTACCAACTTATGAAAAAATACGCAGAAAATTAGTGGGATTTTTTAAGGAATAAAAGTCTATATTGTTTATATGTTTTTTTCAGAATTATACCATTCTTCTAAAATATCATATGCTGTCTTATCTTTATCATTGCTAAACACTGTTTCATAACAATAATCTGCATTTAATCTATTCTTTAACACATCATAAGTAAGTTTAATTTGTGTTGGCATCTTTTTTTTATATTTCTGACATAATGTTATTAATGATTTAATATCGTCATTAATAATAGCTATTGTAGCTCTCTGTCTATCTACTGACACATCATACTCTTCTTCGTTGCCATTTATCACATCATTTAGTCTATTCTTTTTCACTACTTGCCCATTTACCTTATAAAAAAAGCCACTTGACAGTATATTATTTTCAAAAGAACAATATATATATACTTTTTCGGCTCTATCTTCTACGTATTCTAAGCAAATAGAAACCATATCTGCTTGAAGTTCTGAAAAATAATCCTCAAATATTTTTTCCATGATATCCTCCAATCTAATTAAAAATATTCTGAATAGTAGCATCTCCATCAATTATATATTCTACAATAAATTCCGTTGGGCGTAAACCATTTTTATCATATCTAACTTCAACGTTAACAGCAACTTCCTTTCCCTGTTTTATTGCCTGTGCCCATATATTTTCAATTTTTCGATAATCGCTTAAATTGACATGTTGAGACTGAGAAACCATATTATCTAACTTGGGAGAACCGCCAAAGCGATCTCCAGCCAAGTGTCCCGCATGATCTCCTTTTAATTTCCCAGGAGTTTTTGCTACATGGTTTAATCTCTTTTCACGTTGTGTTAATTGTAAGTTTTCAGTATTCCAATTAGATATCCTACCCAATTCATCTGTTTCATAGTTATAGTTGAATTCACCTGTCTGATATTTAATACTAGACTTTAATTTTCCAGTTTTATCAAATGGTATCTCTGTAAAAATTTTCTGACTAGTTTGAACATTACTCTTCAATACATCTAATCTACCTTGATTAGAATTTATTGTGATACTATCTCCCAGTTCTTCAATATCCACCTTTCTCGCCACATCTCCAATTTCCGATACTGAACTATTTGCTAGGTTTCCTGACAGGACTCCTTCTACCACATTACTTCCCAGCATTGCCAATATACGGCTGTCTGTACTTTGATAGATTGCATCATAAGCTTTATCTTCTGCCACATTGCCAATCAATATCCTTCCACCATCTACGGCGATAGTTTTAAATTTTGCAGCACCTGTTGCCCCTTTTAAAATACCACTCATCGGTAATGCCATTGCCGAAATCATAGTACTGGCATTTCCTATAGTATAATATAAATCCGGATTTCCTGCAAACAGTGTATCACGGATAGGGTTTTCTGCCATTGTAAATCCGTCCCCGGAAAAGCCAAGGGATATATTATTCATTCCTTCTGTTGCGTTCGATAATCCATATAAGGTAGATGTTCCTCCTACAATAGCCCCTCCAAGCACAATAGGGGCAGCCGCACCCGCTGTTGCGAAAATCAATGCTGTTCCCACTGTTGCGGATACGATGCCTGCAAGAAGCTGTTTCAATCCTTCTGCTTTCCTATCATCAGCAAGTTTATCGTTCATTTTATCTTCAAACTTTTTCATTGCCTCTTCGTACTGAGCCATGTTCTGAGCTACAAAATTTCCACTTTCTTCATAGCCCATCTGCAGCCTTTGATATGCCGGCAGCATTGCAATAGAACCAGCCTGATAATTAGTTACTGATACAGCAGAGCTTCCTGTTCTTGCTATCAGAATAGACCTTATAGACTCCATCATGGAGTCCATATTCTGTGTGTCATTTTGATGCGTTTCCTCATAATCACCAATGTCACTATTTAAAGTTTTAACACGACTTTCCATCAACTGATAAGAAAGTACTAAAGATAAACCTGAAGGCTGTACAACTGAAACAATATCACTAACATTGGAAATAACACTATTGATTTCTTCTCGTAAATTTTCAAAGTCCGCCCTTCCATTCTCCAATACTTGCTGTTGCTCTTCTAGTATTATTTTTTATACAGTTAAATCACCATTTATTATGCATTAAGTTTTAATCTAGCATGTCTAAATAATAATTATCATCTTCCTGAATTTTTATTAAAAATTCTTCTAATGAGTCTGCAATCTTAACATCATAATAAAAGATATTGCTTGAATTATCATCTGTCAATTCTATTGATATTAATGCTGATTCACTACCTTCAAAAAATATTAATTTACCCTCTTCATACTCATCATATATCTCAATATCAGGATAAAATTCAAAATCACCTTTTCTTAATCTAAAATCTCTTATTGAATCAGTATCCATAATACGATTTACATTATTTTCCGACCCCTTGATAAATCCATATCCAATCTCTAATAATAAATCCTTTAACTCTCTTGGAACAGTTAAGTTTAGCTTTTTTTCCAATTCATTTATCTCTTCTACTTTAACTGGATAAAATTCACTTCCATTATGGTATTTTAAAAATTCAAATTTCACTACTTGTTACCTCCTTTAAATAATTTATTTGCTGGAGAACCAGTTCCATGTATTCCTGATTGATGCTCATTAGGGAATTTTGCTGGATGTATATTCCACCACTCATTTTCTCCTCCGAATGAATTTTCAATCACATGATGTGCATCATACTTATCCCCAGCTTTTCTAACAACCTTTCCTGTGTTAGGAGAAATCACATCTTCTGTGTATGTTGGCCATTTTTGTCCTGTATTGCGTTCCCACTCTTCAATTAAATTACTCTTAATTTTATTAAATTCATTTCTATGCTTTGCAGTTTCTTTTGGCGTTAATTTTGAGTATTCCTTATTTCTTAATGCATTTTTTAATTCTTCAACTTGATTTTTAGGTAATTTAATTCTTGTTCTTGATTCAATGTCTCTCACATAATCTTTAATTAAATTATAATCTATTTTAGGGTTACTTACCCCATCAACGGCTTTTCTCTGCAAATCTATCAAGTTATCCCCCAGTTCTTCAATATCTGTCTTTC
>ENA-OQIH01000620-OQIH01000620.1-human-gut-metagenome-genome-assembly--contig:-NODE-620-length-23538-cov-5.414773_pt1 | contig 23538 bp, 14 predicted proteins | sample MGYA00242575_ERZ504740 | MGnify/ENA primary metagenome ERZ504740 (study PRJEB26092, sample SAMD00036192) | human gut metagenome | host: Homo sapiens | study: EMG produced TPA metagenomics assembly of...
AGAAGTCAATTTATATAAGACGTTGTATGAGTGTTGATTTTAGCTTTATATCCTAATTTATTAAATGTGTCTTTTTTGCAAAGACAAACATTTTCCCGATGGAATCCAAACAAAATACCTCCAATAATTGTTCAATTCTAATGAGAAGGTCTTTCAGAAGCTTCGAAAGAGGGTTTTGTTCAAACATTTTTTCTTGAACAAAACCCCAAAATGTATAAACTCGCAATGATTGAGGGAGTGTTTGGGGTTAATCGGGATTTTGTTTAGATATTAAAAATACTACAGTATAGAATTCATTTACATTTCGCACTATATATTGTATATTACAAATGTAGGTAGAGATTCTATCTACATGTTATAATTATTGTCATCCTCTTTATTAGGATTCTGACCGATTGTCTTAAGTCAGCAACAAGTCGCTCATTAATGAGTAGAGGTAGAAAAAAAATTAACGGCAGCTTATTAGGGTTCTGACCGATTGTCCTAAGTCAGCAACAAGTCGCTTTAAAAAAGTAGAGGTAGAAAAAAACTAACGGCAACCAAGGATGGCTTACCTGCATCTTGTATAGATGCTTTTTTTTATGGACAAAACCCAAGAATCTTCGTGATGATTGAGGGGTTGTTAGGAATTAATCGAGATTTTGTTTGTTTTATATCCAGATGATATACTAATGTCAGGAAAATGGTGGAAGTATGAAAAGAAATAGGATAATTGCAGCAGTTTTAGCAGCTGTGCTGACTTTGTCTGGATGTGCATGCGAAAACAGCAAAGACAAAAAGGATGAGAAAGTAGTTCAGAAGAAGAAAGAAAAGAAGGAATCAAAGCAGGAAGCAGTTAGCTTGCCTGAAGAATCTGAAGCTAAGCCTGTTGTTGATGCCACTTTATCAGATTTGTATACAGACGAAGAACTTCTAGCTTATGCAAATGACCACTTCGAAGATTATTGGAAAACTTATTATGGCTTCATGACGGGAACTTATTTTGAAGGAACTGGAGAATTTGGTAACGTAACAATCACTGACCCGAACATTCATTACAAGATGTTGAAAATGTTTGGTATCAGAAGTTTTCCAGAAGGTATCCAGTCCCTTACATGGATATGAGCATAAACTTCTATGAAAATGTTCCGTTCTGGGAAGAAGATGGGCAAGTACATGAAAGGTATCGTATTGATGGTGCTGTTGGCTTCTCCATTTATTTGGATCATATAACACGGAAAACGGATGACGAAGTATGGTTTGCTCTTTATTCAGAAGGTGTGGATGGCACTATACAAGATTGGAATCAGGAATGGTCTTTTGTCTATGAAGATGGACAGTTTAAATATGGGACAGTTATCAGACACGATTAGCAAAGGCTCGAAAGAGTCTTTTTTTAGTATGTGACAGGAATATATTAGCAGATGGTAAAACGACGTGAACCAAAGCTATGATCTGCTACACGATATGTTATAATGTAACTACCATATTGTGGTTATATTTTAATGACAAAACAAGAATTAACAGCTAGAATCTTGGCTACTGCCAATGAACTGCGTAAGAATATTAAAACAAGTGAATGTAAGGATTACATCCTAGGTTTCATGTTTTACAAGTATTTATGAGATAAAGAAGTTGATTACTTAACGGAACTTGGAAGAGAAATCGAAGATTTACAGAATGTCGATGAAGAAATTATCGACAAATATGGGTAACATGTGAATATTTTTACGCATGACTTAGGTTGAACTATAAACATGGAAGTGAGGTACTTATTGTGTATACCGTAAAAGACTTACTTGAATCAAATGAAAATTTGCAAATTCGATTAATAGGTAAAAATCTCGGGGGGGGGGGTAGACAGAGAAATAAAAGGAATTAGAATTGTTAAAGAATTAGATACAGAGAAGTACTTAAGTGGTGGTGATATACTTTTAACTAATCTGCGTGCTTATGAAGGGATGGGAAAAGAACAATTTCTTTATCATTTAGAAGAGCTTAAAAAAAAAGAAATTAGTGGATTTATTATTAAAAGAAATGAATCTATTCCATCTTACATATTTGATATTTTATTAGAATATTGTGAAGAGAATTGTATTCCGGTTTTAGAAATATCACAAGATCAATATTTTTGGCGAGTTGTTAAATATATATTAAGACAAGTGTTTGATGAAAAGATGGCTAACCAATTATATTATATTTTGGCACATGATAATTTTAGTAATGTTTTACTAAATGAATCCAATTTGAATGTTGCGATTGAAAAAGTATTATTTCTACTTAATAAAATGTTAGATAATCCAGTTGCAATATATAGTAGTAATTATGATTATTACGCATCGAGTGAAAAAAATCCTGCAAATTTTAATATTGTAAAAAGCGTAAAAAGCTATATACCAGATATCGTGACTAAGCATCAATACTTCATGCAAAAAAGAGAACATGTAGAGTATATTAATAAGATACAATTGTTTGATGGTCGATATTTTTATCTTGTAATCACTGAAAAGAATAATGAATTGACTGGTATGGATTTTGCTGGTATGGAAGATGCAATCATATCTTTGCAGTTTGCACTGATGCGCCTTTCTGCTGAGGAAGAGTTAAATAAGAAGTATCAAAAAGACATAGAATATCGCTTATTAGTTGGTGCGTTATCGAGTGAAGAAGAGGATGAAGTTGCGAATATTCTTGAATTAAATGATACAGATGATCTTCGTGTTGTAACTTTTCGTCTACTTCCAAGAAATAAAAATGGAAGATTCACGAGTGACCAGTTAAGGCAAACTGAAATTGTAGAAAAGGAATTATTACGTGACTTACTGAAAAAGTACACGACGAGTAATACAAACCAAATTATTTATATTTACAAGAAAAATGAACAAATAAGTAATCTTCAATTTCGATTGAAACTTGAAGAACTACAAAAGAGTGTTCAAAGTAATTTAGATAAACAAAATGCAGATATTGATTTTTTGGTAGGAATTGGTAAAGATGTTAAGGGATATCATGCATTAAAAAATTCTTTTTCTGATTCTAAAATAGCCTTGGAATATATTCATGTCATTCGTAAAATAATAGGTGACGAAGATAAATCGGTTGTTGACTGTTCAAAGTTAGGCTTTTTTAGAATGTTTGTAAAAATTGCTGATAAAGAAGAATTATTATCTTATGTACCTGAATCTTTACAAAAATTGTATGAGTTTGATCAACAAAAAAATGGAGAGCTTATTGATACATTGGAATGTTTTCTAAATAATAAACAAAGTTTGAAACAAACTTCAAATAAATTATTTGTGCATTATAGAACGGTTTCGTATCGTTTAGAAAAGATTAAAGAAATATCCAGCATGGATTTTGATAATCCTGCAGAAATTTTAGCAGTACGTAATGGATTGATTATATATAGACTAATTGAAACAATGTAGAATCATATCGCTTGATATGGTTCTCTTTTTTTGGTTATAAATTAAAACATTCTATTTGGAACACTTTTTACAATAAAACGTCAAAATCCTTACATATTTTGTACATTATATTAAAAATTGATTGAGGTTATAATAACGTTGCAGTTATAAATACACAATTTTTTTAATATAAACTAAGACTATATAGAGTTTAGTTAAAGTGAGGTAAAGCAATGCAGCTGAAGAGTTCGACTGATTATGCGATACGAATTGTAAGTTATTTAGCAACGCATAATGGGATGATCTCTACTACTGAGTTATCGAAACAGTTATACATTGCATCTACATATATTCCTAAAGTCGCCAAGAAATTAAAAAACGCACATATTATAGTAGCTTTAGAAGGTGTAAAGGGTGGTTATACACTTGCTAAAAGAGCAGAGGATATTTCTTTAAAGGAAATCGTTTCTTGTATGGAAGAAACAATGGCTATTAATCGTTGTTTAGAAAGAGATGGTTTTTGTTCTAGAAACGCCGTAAACCATTGTAGAGTACACAAGGTCTTGTTGGATGTACAAAACACATATAATAATAAATTAGAAAATATAAAAGTATCGGATTTGATTCGTCCTGGAAAAGATGAATATTTTGGTCGCTTCTATGTTGTATTAAAAGTCAATCTAAAGAAGAACAGTTATGAGTGTGTATATTCACATAATCAAGATGTATATGATCAATCTGAGATTATAGATAGTTATGATGAATTTATAAAAAACTATGTAAATCGGTTTGTCTATGAATCGGATCAAGAAAAGATTGTATCTTTCTTATTGCTGAATGAACTAAAGAAAGTGGATTCTTGCATAGAAGAAGATCTTCCATATCGTAGATTGAACAAGGATTCTTATATTTGGATGGAAGCCAAGAAATATGTGGATACTGATAATCATAAAGCGATAATCACATTGCATAATAATAAGATTTTCCAAAATACCATTGTAAGTATGGAGCAGGAATTAAGAAATAAAGAGAAGGTTATGTTGAAACAATATTGGGACATGGTGACTCTTTTAGTAGCGGTATTAAATCATAATAATGTAGTGGACAAAGAATATCACGATGATATTAGTTTTTATACGCAACAGATGTATCTTCAACTTCAAAAGGATTATCCAAAATATGGGATTACAGATGAAGATATTGAAATTGTGACTCATTTAGCCCCTATTCATGATATTGGGAAGGTTCGTGTTCCAATTGAAATTTTGAATAAGCCAGGAAAACTAACAAAGGAAGAGATGGATATTGTAAAGCAGCATCCTTTGGTTGGTGCTGAAATGTCGCAGAGATTTCCAAAAGGATTAACAACAGAAAAATTGAATCAATATAGTTATGAAATCTGTAGACATCATCATGAAAGATATGATGGTACAGGATATCCTGATGGATTAAAGGGTGAAGATATTCCTTTGAGTGCGCAAGTCGTAGGTTTAGTAGATGCCTATGATGCCCTTATTAGTGTTCGTCCATATAAGAAAAAGATAGAACATGACCAAGCCGTACAAATGATTTTGAATGGTGAGTGTGGCAAGTTCTCAGACGAATTGCTTCATTGTTTTAAAAAGGTTTCAAGCCAAAACAATTGGATAAAAAGAAGTGAGAGGGAAGCCGTATGAGAAGGATAAGAAAGTTAACATCCAATTTTCTTGTATGCATACTTTGCATGACTACCTTTATTACACAGATTCATATGGTAAATGCTGAAGAAACAGATGATACTCCTACAGAAGAGGTTGTACAAGAAACAACTCCAGAAACAAGTGAAGTACAAGAAGTGCAGGATGTTCCACAAACAACAGAGAATTTGGATGAATATTATAAAGATGGAAAAATTCTTATTTATAATTATGAGCAGTTGAAACAAATAGGTTCAGATGCCTTTGTCTATACAAAAGATAAAGACGGAAATATTGGAACTGGAGATATTGTTGTAAATGAAGGGACTCAACTTACTTATGGTAAGGATGCTCAGTATCTATTGATGAATGAAATCAAAATGGATACAAATTCAATTTGGAATGTAAAGGATGACTTTACAGGAAAGATAGAGGGAGAAGCAATCAAAGAAGATAAAACTCCTACTTTATATGATAAGAAAACAGATACAATCTATATTTATAATCCGTATCAGTTAATGGTTCTAGAACAAGAAGATTCAGATAAAGAGCCTGTAATGTCATTGGATTATGATGCGCCACAGTTTGGTATGGGGCAAATGATCTATCCAAATGGAGAAGACAAAAATCATTTAACTTATAGTAAAGAGCATAATTATGTCATTTCAAAGAACTTCAGTTCAAACAAGCCTGAATTGGTTGCAGATCAATTGAGCATAGATCCTGATACAACAGATACTGAAGGACGTGACTTTAAGGGGCAGGTTGTAAAAACAATTGGTGATAAAACCTATATCTTAATTGGTAATGAGAAACAGCTAAGAGCAATAGGTACAGACAAAGCAGTTCAAGGAGCAGTTTATCAAGCCTATCTTGAACTAGGAAAATGGAAAATTGATAAAGATTCATCTGGTAATTCAATTATGTTGTATGGTGGCGATGCCGACTTAACGAAAGAACAAAATGGAATAAAAGATTTTACGTTTGGAGAAGTCTCAGATACAGATAAGAAATTAAGTGGTGTAAGTAGTTTTCATACCAGAGGTAAATGTGGTGTTGATCAAAAAACAGGTAAGGTTGACCCAAACCTTGATATAGAAAAACAAACAAATCAAAAATATACTAAAAATGCGAATTATATTATATTCCGTGATATTGATTTGAGTGGTTCAAATTGGACTCCACTTACTTTCCAAGGCACAATGATTGGTGCTAAATCTGCAGAAAAAGGTGGACTTTGGAAAGATGGTGTATTAAATACAGCTGATAAACCAGTGTTATCGAATGTAACTGTAGATCAATCAACTAAGATTAATGTTGGTGAACAAATGGGTGCTGGATTCTTTTCAACAATATCAAGTGAAGTAAGTGAAAAGGATATTGGTCTTAGCAAAGGATTAGTAAAGGTATCTAATATTCAGTTTGATAATCTAAAAGTTCATACAACAACAAATGAAACCTATTATCCACCTTCATTAGTAAGTACACTTACAAATACTCTAGGAAAGTTATTGGGTGGATTGTTGAGTGGGTTAACATTTATTTTAACTTTTGGTCAAGTGAAAATTGATTTAGGCAAAACATTAGGCGATGTTTTAGATGCACGTAAAAAAGATCCTACAGCTTTATCAACTGGAGCAATTGCTGGGCGAGTTGAAGGGCAGGTTGAAATTTCAAATATTGAAGTCAACAATGCAAATGTAAAAAATGTGAATGGCTATACAGGTGGTTTTGTTGGATATGCCGTTGGTTCAACTCAATATGATGGATTATCGAATGCTTTAGGGGATTTGGTTAAATTATTAACAAATATTTTAAATGTCATCCCAGGTTTAGGCTTAGGTGATTTAATTAAGATTCTATTAGGGAACGCAATTCCTTTAGGAAAGTTAATTCCAACAGGATATATCAATCCGAAGATAGTGAATTGTAATGTAAATGGTTTAACGATTTCAACAGCATCCGATAAAGAATATGCCGGTGGATTTATTGGCATGCAAAAGGGTGCTATTGTAGAGAGTTGTTCTGTAACAGGTGGTACGAATACAATAAGTGGTAAAAATTTTGTGGGTGGCTTTGTTGGCTTAGCACGTGATGATGTGATTAAAGGAACGTTATCTGGTGCATTGGATATCGAAACAAAGCTTCCAAAGATGAATACGGAAAGCTTGCTTCTAAATTGTTCATTAAATAATGCTGTTCAGTCTGTTTCTGGTGAAAGTTATATTGGTGGTTTTGCTGGTGGCATGGCAAATGCTTCTACAGTTAATTGTAGTATTACATCTAATGCTCTTACTGTAACAGCCTCTGGAAATTATGCAGGTGGTTTTGCAGGAATTGCATCACTTGGATGGGCGGCTGATTTAGGTAAAGGTGATACAAAGGATGACTTGCTTGGCGGTGTGGTTGACCTTGTTGTAAAACTGTTAAGTAGTAATCCTGGAGCAACTTCATCCTTGCTTTCTTTAGCTGGTGTAAATCCATCACATATCTTAGGATGTTCTGTAAATGCTTCACTTCAAGTTAGTGGTAAGGACTATGTTGGTGGTATTACAGGTAGAGGCAACGGTGCATATATAGCACAATCTAATGCGGATAATTTACAGAAAATATCATATTGGAAAAATAATGTTTATGATGTTGGTTCTGTTTCCGTACTTGGTGTATCTTTGGCCGGATTATCAAATATAAAAGGAAATGATTATGTTGGCGGTATTGCTGGCTCGATGGGTACAGCTAGTGTTGCTGGATTATTAAATACTACGCTTGGCGTTGCATCTTATCTTGCGTTTACTGTAGACAATGTTTATATAAGTGGCAATGATTTAAGAATTGAAGGAAATGAGCGTGTTGGCGGAGGTCTTGGTGATGCGCTTGGTGGTTCAATTAAAACTGTAAAGATTGATAATCTTAATTCAGTTGAAGGTAATAACTATGTTGGTGGATTTATTGGCCTTTCTGGTCCAGGCGATTTGGCTGGAACAGATGGTGGATTGACCGTTAACCTATTAGGCTTGAATTATGTGTTGAAATTGAATGATTTGCTTTCTTTAGGACAAGCTATCGAAGTTAAGATTAATGATGTAAATGTGAATGGAGTCGCAAATGGATTTATTGTAAACACAAAGGGTTCACGAGAAGGCAAATCAGTTCGAGATTATAGTGCTTCTGGGTTTATTGCAAAAAGTGGTAGTACAAAAGTAGAGAATTCTCATGTAACAAATCTAAAATCAGTGAAAGCTGCAGATGATGGCGGATATGCTTCAGGATTTGTGGCTATTTCAAAAACGGGTGGCTTGGCAGAGGTTGCTGATGACAATTCAATTAAATCATTGATTGAGGCTAATGGCTTAGTAAATGCCATAGGATATTTAATTCCTAAATATACAAATTGCACGGTTTCTTTTGTGAATGGTGGAAGTGTTACAGCAGATGTTGCTGGTGGTTTTGCAGCGGATTTCCAAAGTGGAACAGTGGATAATAGTTCGCGTGGTGAAAATGATTATTATGCTGTATATAATTTAGACTCTGTGAATGGTCAAAGTTACGCTGGTGGCTTTGGTGGAAATGTTTATTCTGGAGCGTTGGCGGATGCTGGTAAAGGTATCAGTGTTCTAGGAAATATTAATGGCTTAAATATAAATATTGGAGAATTGTTAAATTTAGTAAATGCATATGTTCCAATTATAAAGTATGCAGGTGTTAAATCTGATAATGGATTTACAGTATCGGCTAATAAAATTAAATCGGATGATACGAATTCTGGTAGTGCAGGTGGCTTTATTGGCTATGGCAGTGGAGTTCAGGTTAGTCATTGTGATGTGACAAATTTAAAACATACAAAAGTAACACCTCCTAAAGATTTAGAGGGTGAAGATAGTTCAAATTATTTTAGTCAGGAAAGTACATATGCAGTAACGGGAGCTAGATATGCTGGTGGATATATTGGATATATGAATATTGGTTCTGCTGCTTCGGTTGGAAAAGGCTTGAGTGTTTTAGGTAAAACGATTGGTCTTAATGATGTATTGGATGCATTAAATGTTGTAGTTTCTACAATAGAACATTCTAATGTTACTGGAGGACCTGGCGGTTTTGCGGTTAAAGCTTCTATGAAAAACACAGCTTCGGATGCTTCTGCAGATGATGTATTAGGTGATGCTGGCGGTTTTGCAGGTAAGATTTCTGGTGGTCATATTCAGAATTCAAACTCATGTAATTTCTCATATATCATTGGTCAGATTACAGCTGGCGGTTATGTTGGAGACTTACAGCCTGGTAGTGTAGCAGATGCTTTAGGTGGAACAAGTATATTAGGTGGTCTTGTTAATACTAAAGAAACACTTGTTTCTTTAGCGCAGGATTTTGTACCTACAATTCGAAATAGTTCTACAACTTGTATTCCTTGTGGTGGTGCAGTTCGTGCAGATGCAATTTCTACTACAACAACTCAAAGAGGTATGGCTGGTGGTTATGCTGGTCATAATGAAGGCGGTCATATCTGGGGCAATAATACAAACAAATGGAAAGGTCAAAATTACACTGGACCAAAAAGTACATGTAAGGCTGTTCGTATTCGATCTGTTTACGGAAAAGAGATTGCAGGTGGATTTACAGGTTTAATGGAATCGGCAGATACAGCAAAAGCTGGAAACTTGTCTCTATTATGGGGATTGGTAAAAGTTGATAACATCTTAGGTGCTTTAAGTGTTGTTTATCCAACTGAAGAAAACACAGCAGTCTATGGACCTCTTGCATTAATGGATTTAGACACATGGAATTCATGGGTTGAATATGTTGGTAAATATGGTGGTTATGGTAGTGATTTCAGCAACTTAGTACAAAGTGGAAAGATAAACACTCAAGAAGATTTGGATAAGATTCTTGGTCAATATGTCTATGGCTATAATGTTGTAGCTGGAAGAACTAACTACCGTGATGAGACGATTCTTTCAAATGGTGGCGCAGCTGGTGGCTATGTGGGTTCCATGTTAACAGGAACTATCACAAATGGTCTGGCTCATGATACTAAGTTAGTTAAAGGACTTCGTTGTGCAGGTGGATTTGCCGGAGAAATGATCAATGGTGGTGCTGCAAATCTTGGTGGTACAAGTATTTTAGGATTGAAATTAGAACTAGGACAGATGCTTGAAGTTTTAAATGTATTTGTACCAGTAATCAAACAATCTTCAGTCGAAGGCTATCAAAGTGGACTTAATGTTCAATCAACAGGAGTGAATGATGATAAAGAGTTACTTGGATATGCGGGAGGCTATGTTGGAAAACTGATTGGTGGACAAATCTGGGGTGATGACACATTGCGTTGTAAGGTCACAAAGCTTAGACGAGTAGATGGAACAAGCTATGTCGGAGGTTTTGTAGGCAGTTCAAGGCCTGGTAGTGTGGCTACAGTAGATCCTGTTCGTGGTGAAGGATTGTTAAGTAAGTTACTAGGTACTTTATTAAATACACCTACAAATCTTATTAAAGTCTTAAATGCAACAGTCGCAACCATTCGATATGCAGATGTTGATGCATGGAATGACTGGGGTGTTATCGTCAATGGAGCTTATGATGGTGGAGGCAAAAACACTTCTTATGCCAAAGCTGTTGGTGGATTTGCAGGAATGCTTGAAGGAACCGTACTTGGTAAAAAAGATGAAGCTTTAGCTGGTGTTACTGCCCAAAATATTCGTTCTGTAGTGGCTGGTGAATATGCCGGTGGATGTTTTGGAATTTCGGATGTTGCAGGTGTTGCTAATATCAGTGCAGGTAGTGAAACATCTTTATTGGATAAACTTTTAAAACTAGGTCGAGCAGACGTACTGGATGCATTTAGAAGCTATGTATATTACGGAAATGTAAGTGGAAGTAAAGATGCAGGTCTAAGCGTGAGTGCTAATACTGCTAATAAGTATGGTCAGAATAATGAGGTTACATATAGTGGAACTGCTGGTGGTTTTGGTGGTTCACTATCAAATGGTTCAGTTAAAAATAGTACAGTAACGAACTTAAGTAATGTTCGAGGTTTAAACAGTGTAGGTGGCTTTGTTGGATATTCTGGTAAGAGTGGAGTCGTTGGAGCAGATAAGATTGATGTTCTTGGAGATAATACTGGCCAGCTTTTAGGTGGTGCTCTTGGTGTTATGGATATCTTTGGATCTCATATTGATGACTCTACAGTTACAGGAATTAATGGTGGTTATACTGTTCAAAGTACTGGTGGAGAAGAGCAGATTGCTGGTGGATTTATTGGCTATGCAAATCTTGCAAGAATATCAAACTGTACATCAGGAACAGAAGATGCATCCATTGGTTTAAAACAAGTTACATCCGATGGTACAGCCGGAGGATTTGCGGGAAGAACAAGTTATGCATATCTTGCAGATGTCAAATTGGATTCAGGACCTGCAAACGTATTATTTGCAGTAGTTAATCGACTTGTAAAGGCACTGTATTTGGATAAGATTCAGGATTCTAATCTTTTGAAGATTAATCTAGGACTTATCAAAGTAGAGGCATTGTATGATGGAAAATTAATTCATGTAAATATACTAGGATTAGATATTTCAGTAGGGTTGTCAAAAAAATCGAAAGATAATGATCAACAAACAGATCTTGCAATCATAACAATCGGAGATTCATCTATTAAACTTCCATGTGATGAAAATGGTCTTTTAAATGATAATGACGCAAAATCTAACATTAGTATAAATCTAATCAAGGCAAATCGAACAAAGATTACTGACAGTAAAGTTTATGGAATCAGTGCTGGTTATGATGTCTATGCAGGTGGTGCCGACAATAACAAGGATGGTACCGCAAATGATGGACGAAGCGGAGGCTTTGTTGGATTTAATGATGAAGGCCTTTTAAAGAATAATGATATGTATTTATGTGATGTTGTTCGTGGTACTTCAAAAATGGTTGGTCCATTTAGTGGACAGAGTGACTTGAATTCAGTGTATGAATTTAATACACAGGAAAAAGTTGAGGGAGTAAGTAACAACTATCGTATCTATAGAAAATTAGAGAAAGTATTAGATGAAATCACAAAGAATTCAAACATTTTAAACAGTGCACATAAAAAAGATGAATCAACCGGTTGGGATATCTATACATTAGGACATATGAATAAAGTTAAACAGTATGATGATTTAAAAAATGCTCAGATTACGGATTCAAATGGATCGGCTAAGGTCGACTTAAATGCATATGAATCTGATGCGAAGGCTGTATTGATGTCGGATACAAAAACAGATTTAAACACAGGAGAAAGTGACACACCTGAACCTTCAGAGTCACAAGATCCTTGTGATAAGAATATTAAATTAACAATCAACAAAGTATGGAAGGATTTCAATAATTTTAGTGGAATTCGACCAAGCAGAATTACGATAACAATTTCTCGTACTTGGACAGATGCAGATAACAAAGAACATACTGAGGTCGTTCCAAGTTATGAGAATTGCGTTATAGAAGGTAATAGCAAATCAACATGGAAGAAAGTAATTAAAGGATTACCAGCTTATATAAAAGATGGTGATAAGATTTGTTATTACACATACTCCGTTACAGAAGCAAAGGTTGATGGTTATACACCAACGATAGAAAAATCGAAAGATGGATTTACGTTTACAATAACCAACAAACACTTCCCAGGATTGCCTGATACAGGTGGTAACGGAAGATACTTAATTTATTTGATAGGTCTTCTGCTTTTAGCAATTTATCTTGTTACTGGCAAAAAAAGAAACAAGAAGAATCAGCTTGCAGAAAAGCTATAAAAATTCGATTCAAAGAAAAGGAGTAAACAGGAAATGAAAAGAATTAAAAAATTAGCGGCAGCCATGCTGACAGCCATCATGATGATGACTATGACAGTTACAGCATATGCTGCAGGAAATTGTGCATTAACTGTCAATGTGAAAACAGGAGAAGGAGTTCCAACACAAACATTAAAAGATCAAACAATTAATCTATATAAATTGTTTGATGTTACAGAATCAAAAAGTGGTGAAACTACAAATTATGCTTACACAGTAAATACTGCTGCAGGCTATAAAGATGCTTTAGCATCTGTATTAGGTGGAACAATTACAAGTACTTCAAAAGATGAAGAATTCGCAAACGCTGTATTAGGTTTAGGAAAAGATAACGGAACTGAAGTGCAAAACTTCGCAAACAAATTTACAACTTATGCATTAAAGAATAGTTTAGGTGCAACAGCAACTTCTGGTAAAATTACAGAAGAAAACAAGACATCTTATAACTTTACAGGATTAGATGCAGGTTATTATTTGGTTTATGTTACAGGTGGAAAAGAAATTCAATCTTCTTTAGTTACAGTAGATAAAGATACAAATACTGTTAACTTAAAAACAGAAGCTCCTAGCATCACTAAAACTGCTGATAAAGATACTGTGTCAATTGGACAAGTAGTTAAATATACAGTAACAGGATCTATTCCAGATACAACTGGATATTCTGAATACGTATATAAAATTCACGATGAATTATCAACAGGTTTAGATTTTGTGAATGATGAAAATGGTACAGCTCTTGAAGCAGGTGCTACAACAGTTAATGTAAAAGTAGCATTTACTGATGCAGGTGTTACAGCTGTAGGTACAGCACCTACAACAGCTACGCTTGATACAGGTAATAACAGAAAAATGAGTTTAGACTTATCTACATGGGTAAGAGATAATCAAGCCAACAAAGGTAAAGAATTCACAGTTACTTATTACGCAAAAGTAAATAAGGGTGCCGTTGTAACTGAAAAGAACAAGGCTCAGTTAGAGTATGGTAATAAACCAGGTGAAACAACGACTACTACACCTAGTGAAGCTAAAACACCTACATATCCATTAGATATCTTAAAGAAAAATGCTAAAAATAATGATAAATTAGCAGGAGCTAAATTTGAACTTTACAGAAATGAAGCAGATGCAAAAGCAGGAACAAACGCAATTAAGGTTTCAGGAAGCGATGGAAACTATGTAGTAGATCCAACTTCTTCTACCACTGAATTTGAATCAGTAAAAGATGTTACAGGGGCAGGGTACAACCTTCGTGTTAATGGTCTTGCTGAAGGAACTTATTATTTAGTTGAAACAAAAGCTCCAGATGGGTTCAATAAGTTGACAGCACCAGTTGTAATTAAAATCACTAAGAGTACAGATATTGATGTAAATAAATGGACTATTTCTAAGGATGGTAAAGATGAAAGTGATAAAATTATCGACATCGAGAACAGTACAGGATCACTATTACCATCAACAGGTGGAACAGGTGTTATCGTGTTTGCAGGTGTAGCTATTCTATTAGTGTTTGGAGTTGTTGTAAGCTTCATTCGTGATAAAAGAAAAGTTTGTTAATTAATGGAATGCGGTTGTCGTTTAGATGACCGCGATTCCCATATAACGATAGGGGAAATGCAATGAAGAGTAATAAGAAAAGAAAAATGACTATAAAGGATATAATTCGATTGCTTGTGCTTGTCGTTGCATTCGCCGTGTTGTTATATCCAACAGTCAGTAGTTATGTAAATGAAAAGAATGGTTCTAAAGTTGTATCGAATTATGATGCGGAGAGTGTTCGTTTAAGTAATGAAGAAAAAGAAAAGATGCTTGCGGATGCACGAGCATACAATAAGGAAATGCTGAATAACATTGATTTGATTGATCCTTTTTCTCAGGGTGAAAAAAGTTTAGATGCTCGATATGAAAGTCTATTAAATATAGATGGTTCAGGTATGATGGGATATATTCGTATTCCTAAGATCAAAGTCGAGATTCCTATTTATCATGGAACTTCTGAATCTGTATTGCAGGCAGGTGTTGGTCATTTCTGGGGAACTTCTCTTCCTGTTGGTGGAGAAAGTACACATACGGTATTAACAGGTCATAGGGGTTTGCCTACAAAAACATTATTTACGAATATGGATAAGCTTGTTAAAGGGGACGTGTTCTACATCAAAGTCTTAGATGAGACATTGGCATATAAAGTGGATCAAATACTTACTGTATTACCAGAAGAAACAGAAGCGTTATCCATTGTTCCTGGACAAGATTATGCGACATTAGTAACTTGTACTCCCTACGCAATCAATACGCATAGACTTTTGGTTAGAGGTCATCGTATTCCGTATAAGGAAGCTGTAAAGATTGAGAAAAACACTAGTACAGGCATAGAACTATCATTTACTACAAAGGTATTGATTGTAACACTTGGAATTATTTTTATAGGATTGATTATAGCTATGCTATATAGTTTGTATGATAAGAGAAGGAGGAAGAAAAAGTGATTAAACAATTAAAGATACATTCGCTCTTTCTACTCCTTATTAGCTTGTTGTTTGTCTCTCTTATTCAAGTTCATGCGGACAGTAGAACGGGAAGTATTGATATTGACTATAAAGGAAGAACAGATAATCAGGAAGAGGTTATCTTGTCTGGAGCTAAGTTTGAGATCGTCCCCATTCAATATGTAGAGAATGAAAAATGGGTATGGCAATCTTCATTTGTGGATTGTGGTATTTCATTAAATGATACGAGTGCAGAAGCTAGAAATAAACAGGCTAAACAGTTATTAGAATATGCTAGAAAAAAAGGTATTTCTGGAAATCAACAGCTTACAGATAGTACTGGGCATACTGTATTTAGCAATTTAAATGAAGGTATGTATTTGATTACACAGATTGATTCTGTAAAGAATGGAAATGATACATTTGAATCAGCACCATTTTTAGTAAGTGTTCCATCCGATATAGATGGATATCTCATGTATGATGTAAAGGTAGAACCAAAGGTGACATGGCTTACAAATAATGTGCCTCCATCTGTTCCAGAAAAACCAAGTGAGAAGAATCCTCCAGAAGATACGAATACGGGTGTACAAGTGAAAAAAATGACTTGGATTGTTCTTGCGTTATGTAGTTTTGGGATGATAGTTATTCTTGGAAGAAGATTAAAAAGAAAATAAATGTTCGACAGAGCCTTGTGAAAGGTTCTGTTTTTTTAACACCTTATAGTTATGGTGAATTGTTTTAGGTGTCTTTTTGAGTTGTTATAAACTAATACACTTGCATAATATACGAGAGCATTCTCACAGCATTCGAGAAAATCCTCTCAATTTCTTCGTGTTTTCTTCCTTATATATATAGCGGGTGTGTTTTGTACACGATTAAAATCCAGAGAGCTTTGATTGGTTTTTGAAAAAAATGAGTTTTTTTTGGCTTTTTGTTGGGAGTGAGTGGCTTTAGAGGTAGCGTCGCCATCTTTGAAAGGGGCCTTCATTCATATTAAATAACCAGCGGAGTCGATAGATTTCAAGATGATAATTTTGCTCTTTTTAGAGAAATGGTTGTCGCATTCTCCTATGTCGAATGACAGTATGGGGTCTTAGGGACGGGCTCCTATGGCTTATTGTAGGGGGGAAGGAGATGACTAACCAATGTCACAAAAACACAAAACAAAACCAAATAAGTTCAGACAAGCAACCGTTGTGATTTCGAGTGCTTTTATTTTCTGGTTAACTGTATATGTGTATAGAAAAGAGGCAAATTATGAATAAAACAAAAAAAGCAATGACCGTTGGTTTATCCATTCTAGCAATGATGACAAACAGCCTTTCTGTATTTGCAGCAGAGCCAGATAACAAAACGACAACGCTAACTTATCAGGTTAATTTGAGTTATGACTGGACAATTCATAGTTCAATCGACTTTGGAGCTGATGCAGGAGTAGGCAAAACCGTTGATCGCACAGGTAATCAGGTCAAGGTCTTGAAGAATGTTATTCCTGAAGGCAAGTATTTGAACATTTCAGTCAAGGGCTCAGGAGCGAACGATGCATTCACAGTAGACAACGGAGGAAGCGAAGTGTTGAACTATGACGTTTCAGACGATAACGGTGCTGTGGGCGTGAACGGGAATGTGCTGAGTGTACCAGCAGGTACCAATACGGCGACACAGAACATGAATTTTAAATTGAACACAACTAAGAAATCTGCTGAAGTGGCTGGTCAGTATAAAGGGCAAGTTATCTACAATGCAAGTGTTGGTGACAAGAATGGTGGAACGACTTCTGGTGGTTCTACAAGCAGTGGAACAGGCAGTACAGGTGGAACCGAGAGCTCAGAAGGAACTGTAACAACTCCATCGGAGCTTAAAACGTTAGATATCGAAGGTACAAAATATGTTGTTCTGGAAGAACGCGAAAACAATCAAGCCTTGGTTATGACAGCAGATAGTATCGGGAAAAGAGCTTTCCACCCAGGTGATCGTGATGACCAACTAAGCATTTATGAAGGCAGTAGAATCGACAACTACTTAGAAAATGAATGGTACAACGGTTTATCTTCTACAATGAAGGTGGCTATTCAAACTACAAATATTAAGCAGGCTTCATACGCAATTGATACTGACCCAGATTCAAAACAAGAAACTGGACCTGATGGTCAAGTATATAACACCATCAGCCGTCATGTATTCTTGCCTAGCGTAAGTGAAATTGGAAAAGTGGTTGATTTGAAAAATCCAGATAAGGTTAAAATGTTTTTGAACGGTATTGACATCTGGACAAGAGATAGTTATCAGGGTAGTGCCAACGGTGTGGAGTATTTAACTGCTTACATCGGCAGCTTGTATAACCAAGGAGCGCGCTCTAAGCTTGATGTTCGCCCAGCTTTCGTTATCGACTTATCTCAAGTCAATTACTCAGTCGTAAAATAGGGATTAAACAATCAAAGCAGGTTCGTCCTGCTTTTTTCATGCCTTCGCTTAAACTTTTTCGTTTTCACCGACCGTTCTTGTCATTTCAGTCGAGTACAAAAACAAAACTCCTTCCTATAATATGCGTGGAAGGGAGGTGAACGAATCATGAAACGTGTAAACTGCTTTGAATTGTATCCAAGTATTCTCGATGCGAAAAAGGTGAACAAATTATTGCTTGAAATCTTTCCATACATGCATACATCTTTAAACGAGGATGATGGATTAGACATGTACATCACGAAAGAGGAATACGTCTTTGTGTTGAATGAGCTGTCTAAGCTGAACAACTACGCTTTGACTATGCCAGATTCCATAGAAGAAACGAATACAACATTAACTTCTATGCCAATCGAGTGTGCTATTGTCGAGCGATATTCAGTGCTTTATGATCTCATGTTTGAAGCCGAATATGTACAAAAAGATGTAGATGATGAAACTTTAGTCAGTGATAGAGAAAGAAATTATACAGACTTTCTTATAGGCAAGAAGTTCTCAGCAAGCTTTGACCTTGACGAAGAATATCAAGCTTATTTGAATCAGAAGACTTTGCTGTAACTTTAGATATTTCTTTGCCTGAATTTCTTTGCTTTGTACAAAACTCTTAACACAAGAAAACTCTCTGCATAAACAAAACACTATTATCTTTCTTCTATTCTAACGTGTACAAAACACGACTATAAACCAATTATACTCGTAAATGTTTTGTCTAAAGGAAAGAATCGTGAACAAAACTCCTCACATACGATGAACATAGGCTCTACGCTGTTCCGAACATATTGTTTATTTCTTTTTACTTTCGGAAAATAGAATATATCGACATTTTAAAGGAAACAGCTATAAAGTGTTGTGTGTTGCGATGCATACGGAAACGCAAGAGAAGATGGTGGTTTATCAAGCATTATATGGGGATTATAAGTATTTTGTTCGTCCATATGAAATGTTTGTGTCAAAAGTAGATCATGACAAGTATCCGGATGTGAAGCAGGAATATCGATTTGAACTTGTTGAAGAATAGGCTTAGGTCTATTCTTTTTTCTTATCTGTGTGATTTGTTAATGTATACAAATTGGGAGTGTGTTATAATAAACCATATTGACAAAGGGTGATTTAAATTATGGGGCGTGAATTATTTTTAGACTTTTTTACAGAGCACGAAGTGCCTGTTATTCGTAAAAGAAGACATACATTTTTAAAGATGGATGATGAGAATGTATATATTTTAAAAGAAGGTGTTGTGAAGGTCAGCGTTTTAATGCGTGATGGACGTGAATTTAATATTGCGTATTTAAAAGGTTTTGATATTTTATCTATGTTTAAAGATGCAGTTGTGGATTGTAAATTTTCTTCATTGATGATTCGTGTTGAGAGTGATGAAGCTAGTTTTTATTGTGTTTCCAAAGAATTATTTAATCAATTATTAAATGAACATACGGAGTTTGTAGAATACGTGAATACGTATTATCGTAAGAAATTATCGGAAACAATTTCAAGACAAGAATTAATGACGATGAATGGCAAGAATGGTGCTGTATGTGCATTTATATACTATTTGGTTACAATGTTTGGAAAAGAAGCGCGTGATGGAATTTTGATCGATTTAAAGATCACAAATGATGATATTGCGGGTTTCTGCGGAATTTCAACAAGACATAGCGTGAATCGTATTTTGCGTGGCTTAAGAGAAGAACATGTTATTCGCACATTGTATAATAAAATCATGGTCTTGGATGTCGAGTATTTAAAACAATTTGTAGATGTTAAGGTGGATGCATAATCTGCCTTTTTTCATGCAAAATAAAAAGAGCCGACTTAAAATGTGGGATGTCGACTCTTAAAACTGGTCATTATAAGAAAGACTATCATGAGTTGGTTACAACCAGCTTTATTTACTATATCATGGATTTTGAAATGAAAAAAGAGCTGAACTAGATGATGTGGCAAGTAATTCAGCTCTATTCATAGGAAACTGGATATGCAAATTACTTTTTGGACAAGCTATCCAGCAAAAATAAGTATATCATCTTGTTGTGTATTATACAAAAACAATTGTCCATAATTGTATATGTAAGGAACACGTACCATAATAAATATCAATTGCTAACAAGATTCTACGGAAGTATGATACAATGGGAATAATGATAGAGGTGAAGAAGATGAATTGTGACTATGTGCTTCAATATCTGAAAAGGATGGAAGTCCCAATTGTTTCAAAAAAGAACCATGATATTATAATGTGTGGTTTAGAAAAGATGATTTTCTTAAAGGAAGGTGTCGTAAAGGTGAGTTCCATTTTAGAGGATGGACGTGAATATAATATAACTTACGCCAAAGGGCCCAATCTTCTTTCGTTAATGTGCGACACACTTCGTGAAGATGTTGCGTATCGTATAAGAATTCGTGTTGAAAGTGAAGAGGCATCTTTTTGTTTGGTAAGTCGAGAAGATTTTTCAAGGGCTGTAAAGCAAGATGAAAAGCTCAAAGAATATGTTGAGGCATACTATCGTGAGAATCTACAAAGAGCTCTATACCGCCAAAAATGTATGACAATGAATGGAAAGAGTGGCGCTATCTATGCCTTTCTTTATAATTTGATTTCTCTGTTTGGAAAAGAAAACGAGGAAGGTATATTGATTGATATGCAGGTCACAAATGATGATATTGCTGGATTCTGTGGTGTTTCCACAAGAAACAGTGTCAACCGTATTTTGCGTGGATTAAGAGAAGAGAATGTAATTCGTATAGTCGATAATAAGATTTTAATTTTGAATGCAGATTATTTAAAGCCATATGCAGACTAAAAGGGTGATTATCTCACCCTTTTCATTTCGCTAATTTTTCTTTTAATAGTTCCATAGTGATTGGTTTTGCGATATGTCCATCCATGCCAGCATCCATACAGTCTTGAATATCACTTTCAAATGCATTGGCACTCATCGCAAGAATATGTACGCTTTTCGCATCGTTTCTTGGTAAGGCACGTATTTCTCTTGTGGCCTGTAATCCATCTTTAACTGGCATCATAATATCCATAAAAATATAATCGAAAGTGTTAAGCTTAGATTCTTTGAATTGATCAACGGCTTCTTGTCCATTTCGAGCAATCGAGACATCAAGCCCTAAATCTTGTAACAGAATGGTTGCGATTTCTAGGTTGATATCATTATCTTCAACAAGGAGTGCTTTCTTATTTGTAAGATTTAATGGCTTAGTTTGAATGGGTTTTATGATTTGTGGGTTTGGATCTATCTGTAAAGGAAGAATTATCCTAAAAGTCGTACCCACATTTTCTTTACTTTCCATTTGAATCGTACCATGCATCATTTCTACAATGTCTTTGACAATGGATAGACCTAATCCTGTACCATTATACCCGGTTGTGGTTGGTTTACCTTCACAAGTAAATGGTTCAAAGGCATGTTTCTGGAAATCTTCACTCATACCAAGTCCTGTATCTTTACATACAAATTCATATAGAGCGTGTGTATCATCACTCGATAATTCGGTGCAATATAATGTAACCGAGCCACCTTCACGGTTGTATTTAATGGCGTTGCTAGCGATGTTCATCAATAGGCGGTTTAAATATTCACCACTACCCACAAAATTACGATGGATGATCTTGCTCATATCTTTTCCGCCAAAGAATTGTATGTTGTGTTGTTCGCAGTTTGTTTCTGTAATCGCAATGATTTTATTAAGAATGTCAATTAGGTTGAATGGTTTATTTTCTAAAACAAGTGTACCAGATTCTACTTTGTTCATATCTAGAATATCATTGATCAACGACAACAAGTAGTCAAGTGAGGTCAATACTTTTTCTTTACATTCATAGAGCTTATCTGTGTCATTCGCATATCTTTCAGATAGGTTGATCATACCTACGATGCCATTTAATGGTGTGCGTATGTCGTGGGACATTCTTCGTAAGAAGTTTGTCTTGGCAAGATTAGCACGCTTGGCTTCAATGGCGGCTTCTTTTAGCTTTTCTTTGGCTTCTAGCTCTCTTTTCTTAAAATCATCAATATCAGATAGAGTCATCAATACATTAGTCAAATTATGATTCTTGTCATAGGTTTGTGGGATGATGGAGCAGGCATGCCATTTTCCATTTTGGCCTTTCATTTCTAGGGTAAGAATGTTTTTGCCTTTCATACGCTCAGGGATTGTGTCTAGATCAATAAATTCTAAGACTTCATCTACAAAAGGGGATGAGCCATTTTTAGCTATATAATATTGTTTTAATTGTTCCATACTTCCTTTAAAATCGGTTTCCGTAATTTTCTTGTCTGAACTCTTGTAGGATAGTACGGTATAGGTTTGTTTCTTTAGATCAATGGTGGCGATACTTTTATAAATTGAACCAATCGCATGAATGATTTCGTTATATGTGCGCTCTTTTTTTAGGGCTTCATTCAATTGTTTGTTTTGTTCTTCACGTTCTTTGACAATATCATCAATATGACGTGAGCCTAGAATGATTTTAAAGCCAGTATCGGACTTGATTTTCACAACACGCGTTTCCATATAGGATGGATTGTCTTGGTCTTTATTGATACAAAATTGTAAAGAGAGTTCATCCTTATCTTTTAGGGCTTGTATTAGATTGGTTCGCTCTAACTTTTCAACATAGGATTCATTGCCTTTATAAATTGCTTGTATCTTAGTAAATATTTCTAGGGTTGTGGAATATTTAAATTCAGAACTGGATGCGATATGGGGATTGGTATCTTTAATGACTTTTAAATCGTCTTTTTCTAAATCACATACATAAACAACGCTATAGTCATTGCATAATGCCAATAATATGGAGTCTTCTTCAGAAGCTTGTTTATAGGCGATTTCTAATTCTTCTTTTTGATGCTTCTTTTCTTCAAGGAGTTGTTGAAGGCGCTTTTCATTCTTATATTGTTTTTCCATGAGATCATCCATGACTTTAATGCCAATCACAACTTCAAAGCTAGATTTGGATTCATTGAGTTTAATGGCTCGAAAAGAATGGTATTCATTACCGTTTTGATTTGGCTTTAAACGACAATGGTAGCAATAGATGGGGTTGTCTTTTAGTTTTTCCATTAATGCCTGGGGTTCAAATTCTTTCCAAAAGCTTTCTTGTGCGGAATCTTGAATATAAAGATTTTCAAAATATTGAATCATTTTATGAAAGGAGTGAAGTGTATAGGGATCCATGGTTTGTATGGCCGTATCGGTATGGGTTCCTTTGTCATAGCGGACGATATCGATAGTATCTTGGATGAGGTCACATTGATAGATGGCTGTAAAATCTTGGCATAAAGCTTCGAGTAATTGTGTATTCATAACACCCCTCCTTAAAAAAAGCGTCTATAAGCAGGTAAGATCGTGCAAATGAATCATGCACCTTTCTAAGGGCATTATACTCGATTGTTAAAACGAAAAAAAGAGCTGATCGTCTAAATCAGCTCAAGAAATAGGAAACGCTGGATAAGCGGTAAAAGGGTAATTTGATTATCCAGCATAGCCTAGTATATCACTATGAATTGAAAATGCAAGAAGATAGAACATATTTTCTGTATCACTAGTTTTTAATATTGATTTGTATTATACTTGAGATAGATTCCGTATCGGAATTTATTTTTTTTGGAGGAAAGTCACATTTAATAAAATGGGATATAGACATCATTAATGTCAAATAGGCTTGTACAATTTACCTGTAAGTGAG